>JAEEGF011561121.1_pt1 | contig 27532 bp, 23 predicted proteins | sample 9134171 | NCBI WGS metagenome assembly JAEEGF01 (sample SAMN16246542, study PRJNA631951) | gut metagenome | biome: gut microbiome; feature: rumen; material: AP-attached | host: Bos | place: Iran: Karaj | collected 2018-10 | reverse complement strand
CGGACGCTTGTTCCAAGTTTCAGTTGGCCAGACCGATTGCCTTATTCATTCTAACAGCTTAAGCAATAAGAGGATGACATCCTGTCTGGAAGACAGGAATACCAACCACTAAATACATAGTAGTAGTGTAAGTTAATGAGCTCCACTCCAGTTCGCAATAAGAAGAAGGGTTCCCTTTCTTACTGATATCTGAGCAACTTCATCTATAATGAATTCATTACTTGTTCCTATCGGAAAATCATCACCGATGATTCCATCTTCCATCTCATATTCAAGGCCTTTTAGTGTCACTCCTTCAGCCTTTCCGCCAATTGAAAAAACCGAAAGAATACCTGTCATACCCCTGTTAAAACTGATGGTTTCATTCTCTGCTATAAGAACTATCTGTGAAGGCTCCATAATATATCCCTTGCCACCATGCCTTTTGATATACACAAGCGCCTGGATATTGGATATGGAATGATCAAATCTGCTTCCGCCAAGTGCTCCGTACAAGTAAAACTTCTTGTAGCCTCTCTCAAATCCAATCTTTATAGCCTTCATGGTATCTGTATCATCCTTGTGAACATCAAGGCCCAGTATCCTGTCAGGATCTTCTATGGCAATCTCTCTTAGAGAATTCATAGCTTCCGGATAAGAAGACATTGAATCAAAATCTCCAACGATAAGATCCGGCAGTATTCCCATACGATCAAGATAGCGAAAGCCCGCATCACAAGCGATCAGATAATCTTCATCCTGAATATTCAGATCAACCGGTTCGAAATCCCCGGCAGATACTATTATGCATTTTCCATCTCTATAGTCCATATCTTAATAGCCTCGATCTAATCGCTTAAGCTCCTGCACCTTGCGCTGCAGCATCTGGCGCAGCCTCGGGCGTCGCTGCATCAGGTGTCTGCGCTGCTGCATTGGGATCTACAACTGCACCTGTAGCAGGATCTATATATGTCCATGTATTAGGATCTATATAAAGGCCTGTTGCAGGGTCTATATAGAATCCTGTGTTTGGATCGATCTGAAGTCCTGTGTTAGGATCGTACATAGCTCCGGTTTCAGGATCTACGATCACATTTGGAGTAGTAGTGGTAGCTGCAGGCTCTTCATTAGTCTGAGCAGGCTGAGTTGTAACATTATCAGAAGATGTATCTTCTTCCTCTTCTAATTCTTCATCAACTACAGTCTCAAGATCTTCATCACCCCAGTTACTGATAGTAGTTCTGGTCTTAGTACCATCTTCACTGGTTATGACTTCCTGATATGTATAATTAACAAGTTCTCCTTCGTATTCGCAGGTCAGATAATATGTAACATGAGGAAAATAAGTTCCGCCTGATACAGAAGGCTCGTAATTCATGCTGATCTTACCGGATCTTATAACTTCTTCGTCTTCTTCCGCATTTTCTTCTAGATCAGTTTCATCTTCTGAGTTATCTTTAGAAGCTTCTTCTGAGGCATCTTTAGAAGAATCTTCTGAAGCACCATTAGAAGCATTTTCAGAAGCATCTTTGGAAGCATTCTCAAAATCATCATTAGAATCATCTTCTACGGCATCTTCAGAAACATCTTCTGAGGCGTCTTCAATAGCACTTTCTTCTGATTCAAGTTCATCCTGCTCTGCAAAGGCAGCCCTTGCTTCTTCGGCAGTCTGCACCTCATCATATGTAAGCTGGAGTGTTATCACACCCTTGGTAGCCGGATTCTCACTAAAATCCGGGAAATGATAAGTCCATAAGTTATCTTCAAGTGTCATAACTATGCCTTCCTGACAGAAAGCATTCTCCATCTCAAGTTCAAGATACTGATCTTCTCCGCTTATCAAATACTCTTTTAATGAAATAACATCATCGCTTATCATGAAGTCCCTGAAAGGTTCAACATCTCCGGATTCTATAAGCGGCCAGATGCTATCAAAAACACCGGACACTTTATCCGCATCTTCAAGGCAGGCTATAAAAGAGTTAAGTGAACTACTCTCTCCAAGAAGAGTTCTGGCATCCTTGACAAGAAGTGCATAATCACTACAGTTCTTGGTATTGATCCATACTACATTGCCTTCCGGAATGATATATCTTGCTATAAGCATCTCAAGCTCATCACTTGGATATATCTCATATATATCAAGCATAGAAGATACTGCTTCAATATATTGGTCAAAAGCAGCCTCGTCTTCATCCATAGACCAGAACAGCACACTATCTCCTGACGAGTTCTTATCGATCATACAATAGCTGTAAAGAGTACCCAGAAGCTGAAGAGCATCTTCATTACTTCCATCGATCTTAAGAACATCAAGAACATCCTCTATAGCTTCAAAACTACCTCCGGATGTCTGGATAGTAGCAATAACACTGTTAAGCTTTAATGAGATGTAATTATCAAGCATAGACTGATCACTGGTGTTCAGCCAGCCATTGTACAGAACATTCATTACATTCTCAGTATCGTTAAGAGTAGCATAGCAGTTAGCAAGCTCTTCATAAGCGATCAAAGATTTACTGTCAACACCTATAGCCTGCTCGTAGTATTTGATGGCATCTGCATAATCACCATTATCCTGAGCAGCCTGTGCAAGAGCAAGCGCTCTTGTAAATCGAACCGCTGTCATATTCTGATACAGCTTATAAGTACCAAAAAGGCATACAAACAGAAGTACGAATATCAAAACAATCTGTCCTATATCAAAAGCCTTCCAGAATCTTGCCTTCTTTTGAGCTCTCGCTATATCTTCATCGTTGTCATCTTCATCAGTGCTATCAGAAGTATCATCACCACTACCGCTTACATCTTTATCTTCTTTAGAAGATAAAGTCCTGGTATCATCTTTATTCTTTTCTTTTGAATCCTCTGATCCCAAATCCAGGGAACCAGCTTCCGAATCCTTCTGTTCTTCATTTTCAAATAAAGCTTCTTCCGGATCTACTGTTGTGACATACTCTTCTTTCTTAGAAGCATCTGATTCTTCTGTTTTCTTAGTACTTTCTAAAGAATCATCAGCATTCTTTTCAATACCTTTAGTGTCTTTTTTGACATTATTATCTTCTATACTTTTAGTATCATTTTTGACACTATTATCGTTTTCTGTGCCTTTAGTATCTTTTTTGATACTATTATCGTTTTCTGTGCCTTTAGTATCTTTTTTGACACTATTATCGTTTTCTGTATTTTTAGTATCGTTATTCATACTTTTTGTATCTTTTTCTCGATTTTTGGTATCCTTATCGATGTTTTCGTTTTTATTTTCGTTTACTCTTTTATTGTTTTTATCATTAGCCATCCCGATTAAACTCCAATTATTCAAGACATCCCCTGGTATTAGCTATCCCCTTTTTAGACGGATGTTCACAATTACTGATCCGCCTGAAAACCATAAGAAATTGTACCTATATATCCTTGAAAAAAGCTTAAACAGACCACAAGTCATCAGCCGTTGTAGATACAGCATCTGCCCCTGCATCAAGAGCTGCAACTACATCCTTCTTGGTCCTAAGAAGTCCACTGGCAATAATAGGAATACCTACCGCCTTTCTCACATCAGCCGTAACCGATGGCATGACGCCGGGAAGTATCTCTATGGCATCAGGCTCATATTCCCTTATCTGTTTCATCATATTATTATAAGCTATGGAATCGATCACAAAAGTCCTCTGAATAGCGATCAGATCCAGCTCCTTAGCCCTCTTTACAAGCAAAGGCTTCGTAGAGATGATCCCCTTGGCCTTAGTACTGTTCCTGATATAATCAACAGCAACTTCCTTCATTGAAAGGCCGTTTACAAGATCTGCATGAACTATAGCAATCTTTGAAGCTCTGTCTACCTTCTCAACAATATCACCTATATTACAAATATTACCATACAAAATAAAGATAATCCCGCAATCACAAGAAAGCGCCTTAGTAAGCCCCTTCTCATCTTTAACCGCTGCTATAACAGGTGAATCCGCAAGTATGTCAGATAGATTTGTATTCATAAGAAGTCCCTGCCCTTCTACTTTAGGATAACATCAGCTGTCCCATCTGCGCAATCGAGTCATAGATAGCATCAGGCTTGGTATCACTACTGTCAACATCCTCAAGATGAGTCTCTCCAGTCAGTACCAAAACACCGCGAGCGCCGTTATTGACTCCGGTTGCAACATCAGTATAAAGCCTGTCACCTACAAACGTAATATTCTCTCTCTTATATCCGGTCTTGTCAAGAATCATATCAACCGTCTCTTTAAAGGGCTTGCCTACATATCTGGGCTGTCTTCCTGTTGACAGACTGATCGCAGCACATATCGCACCGCAGTCCGGAATAAATCCCCCCTCAACAGGGCAATTGATATCCATATGTGTTGCAAGGAAAGTAGCTCCCTGCCTTATGAAAGTGCAGGCTCTTTCAAGCTTCTCATAAGTAAGAGTCTTATCAAAACTTACAACAACAATATCCGGGTGCTCGTCATCCAGCTTGATACCCGCATCCTCGAAGCTCTCGATAAGAGGCTTTGTACCAAGCAGATATACGGACTGTCCCGGATATTTGCTCTTAAGGAATCTGATCATAACATCCCCAGACGTCATGATCTTGTCCCTTGTTATGAAGCATCCCATGCCAGCAAGCTTGTCAATATAAGCCTCCGGCCTTGTGGATGCATTATTTGTAAAAAAAAGATAATCTTTCCCTTTCTTTATAGCAGCTTCAATAAAGGAAAGCGCCCCCGGAAGAATATTATCTCCAAGGTAAAATGTGCCATCCATATCAAGCACGAAAAGATCTGTATCTTCAAGTAACTTCTTTTTATCCATGGTCGTTAAAAGCCCTTCCTTAACGAATCCGCCTTTAAGATCCATAGAATATGTCTATCGAAAAAGATCTTTTGCCATATGTATATAGCACTCTAAGAGATCAATGAAATCAGCGAACCGTTATTATCAGATAGCAGCGCTCCTTCCAACATCCTTGGTTGCGATCACATCAACTCCCGTATCTGCAACATTTTTTATGATCACATCTCCGATATGGATAGGCGCTGTCACAGTAACCTCGCGAATCTCTTTCATGATATCGAAAATCTTTCCCTTAGGAATATCATTTTCTGTTTTAACAGAAACCCTCGCGATAGTACCATCGTTTATTTTAACACTACTTGTAACTATACGGGTAGGGTTTGTTACTTCTTTTTTGCCATAAGCTTCGCCCCTTGGACAGGTATTGCCTGTAACAGTGATATTATCTGCATCTTCCATATTCACAGTAAGCTGGCATCCCATAGGACAGCCTATACATATAAGTTCTCTAGTCTCCATAAAAGCCTCCAAAACCATGCGTATCAGACAGTTCAATTATGCTTATTGCCATCACGCCTTTATATATCAGTTCTCTTGTGTGCATATGCGTATTGATTCAATATTTTTATAATTGTCAAAAGAGCTCTTGGTAAGGATCACCTGCTCCATCTCTCCGGGAGCCATTACTCTCTTTTTGATATTCTGAACCTTCTCATCGCCATAATATACGCAGACGCTGCGATTCTTGTATACATCCCCAACTCTGAATCTCACAACCACCTTGTCATTCATGTTAGCAATATCAAGACTTTGAGGAACTGTATAACGGACGCCGCCATCAGCAATCAGAGTTATGACCTTGCCTCCTTCACTCTTACCACCATTTATGTAAGAAGCTGCATTCTTGCCGGCAAGAGAAGCCTCTTCCGAAACATAATCCACAAGATCATGCACATGAAGAACATTGCCACATGCAAAGATCCCGTCAATGCTTGTCTCGAGCTTATCACTTACATTAGGCCCACTGGTCACAGGACACATCGAAGCTCCTATGCCCCTCGTAAGTTCATTCTCAGGAAGAAGTCCACATGATAATAGAAGTGTATCTGCTTCATAATGCTGCTCCGTTCCCGGAATAGGTTTTCTGTTATCATCAACCTGAGCTATCGTAATGCCTGTCACATGGTCCTTGCCTTCAATATCAACAACAGTATGGCTCAGTTTAAGCGGAATACCATAGTCATCAAGGCACTGCACTATATTCCTCTTAAGTCCTCCCGAATACGGCATAAGCTCTGCAACAACCTCAACCTTAGCTCCTTCCAAAGTCATACGGCGAGCCATGATAAGACCTATATCACCAGAACCCAAGATCACAACCTTTCGTCCCACCATATGTCCTTCAATATTCATAAGACGCTGCGCAGTTCCTGCAGTATAGATACCCGCCGGTCTGAATCCCGGGATATTAAGTGCTCCTCTCGGGCGTTCCCTGCATCCCATAGCCAGCACTATCGCCTTAGCCTTGATAGTAGTAAGACCATCTTCTTTGTTGATATAAGTAACTTCCTTATCTTTACTGATATCTATGACCATAGTATTAAGTTTATATGCGATCTTCTCATTAACAACACGCTCTATAAAACGTCCTGCATATTCAGGGCCTGTCAGCTCCTCCTTGAATGTATGAAGACCAAATCCATTGTGAATGCACTGATTCAGTATCCCTCCTAGAATATGGTCACGCTCAAGTATCAGTATATCTTCTACGCCTTCCTTCCTAGCAGAAAGCGCTGCAGCAAGCCCTGCCGGGCCGCCTCCTATGATCACAAGATCTGTTGTATTTTTAATAGTACTATTCATAATAGTCCTTTCATCTATATAATGAGGCAGGTATCAAAAGCCCCTTTTGACATCTAATTACCTGTATTCAATACAATTCTCTTTTTCTAAGACCAAACAGCAATCCAGAAATATTATCAGATCTAAAAAGATCTAATTCCTTCCAACTTCATCCCTTGGATCACCCACTATAAGCTCAGACCCCCTTCTGTTCTTACAAACCTGCGTAACCGGAATACCGAGTTCTTCTGCGATTATCTCCATGGTACGAGGCGTGCAAAAGCCAGCCTGGCATCTGCCCATTCCGGCTCTTGTGCGGCGTTTTACACCATCCATTGACCTTGCTCCAAGTGTTCTCCTTATAGAGTTTCTAATCTCGCCTTCAGAGATACCCTCGCAGCGGCAGATGATAGTTCCATACGAAGGATCTTCCTTTATAAGAGCTGCCCTATCGTCAAAAGACATCTCGGCTACATGAGGTATTCCTTTCCTTGTTGCAATAAAGTTATCTTTCTTTAAGGCTCCGGCCTTTTTGGCAATCTCATCTGCAAGATATACGCCTATAGCCGGCGCGCTGCTAAGTCCCGGAGACTCGATTCCAGCTGCGTCATAGAAGCCTTCTGCATCTTCGCATTCACCGATTATGAAATCGTCACCGTCTTCATGAGCACGAAGTCCGGAAAAAGATGTTATCGTCTGGCGGAATGGAACATTCTTAACACTGATCATAGCTTTACTTGTCAGATCATCAAGTTCTGCAGCTGATGTTGAGGTAAGCTCTTTGTTATCAACATCTACAGCAGTAGGACCAGCAAGAAGATTGCCGTGAACAGTAGGTGTTACAAGGACTCCCTTACCGTATTTTCCCGGAAGCTGGAATATAGTATGAGATACATATGTTCCTACTTCCTTGTCCATGAGCTTGTAATCGCCCTTACGGGGAGTGATATGTATCTTTTTATCAGAGACCATATTGTGGATCTTATCTGCATAGACTCCTGCAGCATTAACTACATATTTGGCGGTTATCTCTCCATTGTCAGTCCTGATGCTATAACCCCCATCAATCTTTCTTATATTCTGAACTTCTGTGTTAAATCGAAATTCCACGCCGTTATCACAGGCATTCTCTGCAAGAGCTATAGTAAGATTAAAAGGGCACACAATAGCACCGGTTCTTGCCAGTAGAGCTGCAACAACTTCATCTGATACATTGGGTTCAAGCTCCCTTGCCTGATCGCCTGTTATTATCTCAAGGCCCTCTACTCCATTCTTGATACCCCTGTCATACAACTCATTAAGTTTAGGCATATCGTCTTTGTCAAAGCACAAAACCATAGACCCATTTTTCTTATAAGGAAAGTCAAGCTCTCTTGACAACTCTTCCATCATCCTGCTGCCAAGGACATTGAATCTTGCCTTAACAGAACCCGGCTCTGCGTCAAAGCCTGCATGCACTATGGCACTATTAGCCTTGGACGTACCGGAGCATACATCTTCTTCTTTTTCCAAAAGCACTGTCTTAAGCTCATAAGCTGACAACTGCCTTGCTATGGAGCATCCAACAACACCGCCCCCAATGATTACTACATCTGTGTTCATAGATTTTTCTCCTTTAAAAGACTCTCTACTACCGGCTTTGTAAACTTTCGAAATCACCTTTGCAATCACTATCCTTACTATGCGCATAAGAAAAAATAAATGCTCACAAGAAAGAATAAATGCTCATAAAAAATAAATGCACATAAGAAGGAATAGATGCAAAAAGAGACGATAGAAAAAAGCGCGTGCAAATAACCCCATCGGAATAAATCCAATAAGCTTAAAGCTAAGTCATATCCTTAACTCTAACTGCACCGACACCCTTTTCTCTCGTCTCTTCGTTTGCCGATCAAATCTTCAATTAACTATATAAATAGTAACATGAAACCGCTTTTAGTGCAAGCGTTTCCTTCTTTGTTATGTCTCTTCTTTAGTATATCTCGTTAACTATTCCTTGTCTTCATGAGCTTCTTTATAAAGTTCAATTCCCTTTTTCAGCCTGCCCATACCATCAACTACTATGCTTCTGGGACATGCAAGGTTTATACGAAGGAAGCCTTCTCCGCCAGGGCCATACTGACCGCCTCTTGTTATAAACAGTCCTGTCTTTTCTCTGATAAAGCGGGCCAGATCATCTTTTCCTTTGGTGATATCGCTGCAATCTACCCAGATAAGATAAGTTGCCTCTGAATGAAGTATTTTAACCCCTGGTATATTATTAGTAATAAATTCCTCACAATAGCATTTATTACCATAAACATACTCATTAAGCTCATTAAGCCAGTCTTCGCCTTTGGTAAAAGCAGCTATCGCAGCAGTCACTGCGAGAAATGACGGTTCTCCGCACTCATCTGTATTGATCTGTCTCCATACCTTATGTCTCAAAAGCTCATTAGGAACAAAAGCTGCACTTGTAGCCATACCTGCCATGTTGAAAGACTTGGAAGGCGCCAGAGCAGTAATACTTATATCCCTGCAGATATCAGATGCTGCTGCAAAAGGTACATACTCCTTGTCAGGATCTGCAATATCACAGTGTATCTCATCAGAGATAACAGTTACGCGGTGCTTATAACAAAGTTCTCCTATCTTGATAAGCTCTTCTTTTGACCAGATGCGGCCCACAGGATTGTGAGGATTACATAATATAAGAAGCGTAGTCTGAGGATCAGAAAGCTTCTGCTCCAGATCTTCAAAATCGATCTCCCATCTTCCATCCTTCATAATAAGTCTTGATTCAAGAGCTCTGGCACCGTTATTAACAATGCAGTTATAGAAGACATTATAAACAGGAGTCATGATCACAACATTCTCATTAGGAGTTGTAAGCTTTCTGACTGAGCTTGATATAGTCGGGATAACACCTGTAGAGAATATAAGTTCATCCTTGTTGATCTTAAGATGATGACGCCTTTTCCACCAGGAAATATAAGCATCATACCACTCGTCAGGAATATAGGTATATCCATATGCACCAACTCCAAGTCTTTCTACCAGTGCTTCTTTGACTTCAGGTGCTGTCTCAAAATCCATGTCGGCAACCCACATGGGAAGTTCTCCGTCTTTGATATCCCACTTGATCGCCCAGGATGATTTTCTGTCAATTACTTTGTCAAAATTATATTTTCCCATTTTTGATGCTCCAATTGTGTTATTCTTTATTTTCTGTTTGCAGACTTCTGAATTCTCCGCTCTGACCGTCTTTAACCATAACCCTGGTCTTACTGATATCGCAGTTATCAGATTCAATTATGAGCTCTGCTATCTCTCTTGCCTTTATGCTGCCTGATCCGGGATTTAAGATTCCATCTACTCTGTTTATAACCTCAGCATCCACGTCATATGCATATTCAAACGCAAGTCTGGTATTTACAAGCTTGCAGTTGATCATCTTAAGGTTATTTATATAGCATAGTCCCTGATTAGATTCTATAGTGCAGTTGATCAGGGTCAGATTCTTGGTATTCCAGGCAAGATATTCTCCGGATATATACGAATCGTATACTGTTACATTCTCACAATTCCAGAAGCAGTCCTTGGTTACAAGCCTTGAATTTCTGACTTCTACATTTTTAGAACCATCAAAGGCATAATTGCCAAAAAGCTCCAGGTGATCTACTTTGATATTATCAGAATTCATTCCAAAATAGTCGCCTCTTGCTGTAACATTGGAAAGCTCCACTCCATCGCACATCCACAATGTCTCCTGTGCATTAGGGATAGAAGAATTTCTGATCTTTAAATTCTTACATCGTCTGAAATTCTTTGGAGCACCAATAAGGCTGTCTTCAATTGTCATATTATTTGTATACCAGACTCCTGATCTGCCCATTTCCTGCCATACGCAGTCCTTGGCATATACATTGTCCGCATACCATACAGGATATTTCCACTGAAACTCACAGCCATACAGCTCTATATTCTTGCTCTCCTTAAGCGGAGACTCTCCATCATGAAAAACTGTATCATATATCTTAAGGTCACGCCCTCTATAGAGTGCTCTCTCACCTGACAACTGCTCTTCATGTATCTCTTCACCTGATCTATTTACAGGATTAAATCTCTTAGAATCGGACACCATTAAACCTCCTACCTATACCTACCAAAGTTAAAACATAATTATTAAATCGTTGCCTACAAATAGTATGTATTAAACAACATCTTGGCAAAACTTAATGCACACAAGTTAGATTGATCGCAATATAGATTGTGTACAATTGAATATTATACCATTTTCTTTTTGAATTACAATTACTTTTTTTGAAAATCAATTTATATTATGACTACGTACCCTGATAGATTTCACCTAATATAGTATATCAATAAGTATATCGTACACTTCTTATATTTTTCTAAACTCTTTCTTAGATTTTTTATTTTATTTCTTTAACAACATCCAATTGTTCTGCTTTATTTGTTTTGGCAATACAATTGCTCTGACATACTGCTTCTTTTCTTCGTTTACTCTTTTTGGCAGTTCACTTTACCATTAATTAAAAAGCTTCCCACATGATAAGTTAACCCTCATGTGAGAAGCTTAGCCATTAGGCAATATCAGTTGCCCTACTATTTACGATCATCACCTCGTATACTCTCTAAGATCCGTATAATCAACAGTGCAGTCTTCTGCAAAGAGTCTGATGCTCTTACCTGTCACTCCGTAGAGTCTTACAGTAAGTGATGCCTGACCATCTATGTAGAAGACGCCCACAGATCCTTCCTGAATATAGGTAAAAGAGTATGTCTCGCCTTCTTTAAGTGATACGCTTGTAGAAGTGATATCTGTCGTACCTTCATTAAAATTAAGATCAAGAAGCTGAGTCCTTGTATCTATGCTTATCATCTTGTAATTATCACTATTGCCATTATAATCAAAGGCTAGTCCGAAGCTTCCATTACCGGAATATGTGAACTTACCGGTCAGCATAAAGCTTTCATAGCAGTTAAAATACTCTTCGTAGTAATATCTAGAGCCCGCTGTTATGCTCACATCATCCTGTGCCATAAGAGGCTTTCTTCTATCCTTGTACTGCTCCACGATCTTGTCAACAGGTGCAAGATACAGACTTCCATCCTCATTTTGACAGATCTTCATGACTATAAGGTTCCCTGCCCAGGCTGTTACACCCATGATGTCAGAAGGTGAATCACTTCTTCTGGCCCATGCTACCATATACATTCCATCAGGACCCTCTACGTGCTTGGCTGCATAGAAGAGCTTGCCATCAATTCTTGCAGCATTCTCATAAGGGCCGTAAGGTGTATCAGATACTGCATACCAGAGAGTATCATCCTGTGCTGAATATGTGATGTAATACTTGTCTCCTATTTTAAAAGTATCAGAACACTCAAGATTCCAGAACTCTTTAGTAGGATCATCGAAGATAACTCCATCATAAGTCACTTCTTTAAGATCAGAGCTTAGCGTGTACTTAAGGATCCTTGCAACATTATCCTTAGATGCAGTAACTGTAAGCACTATATTACCTGTTTCTTCATCATAATATGCCTGCGGATCCCTAAAATCATTCTTTTGTCCAAGTTCATCAGGAGGTATGATCTCGAAAGTCTCGTCCTTTTCAAACTCTGTAGGACTAGTTCCTCTTGCAACCTTGATAGTCTCTGCATATTCACAGGTAGGATGAGATCCGTGTCCTGTGTAGAAGAATAGATATTCATCACCTATCTTCACAACAGATCCTGTTCCTATCCATGCATCCTGACCGCCTGATCTGTCAGCTTCAAGCACAGGGCCTTCCACTTCTTCATAAGTTACAAAGTCTGTTGTCTTGGTCAGGAATACCGAGTGATTATATGAATCTCCGCCATCCTTGAGATAATAGATATAATATGTTCCGTCTTCATAATATGCCATACAGTCACCTACATATGGCTGATTTGTACCACATAATCCCGGGAGAAAAAAGTTTTTGTATTCATATGCTTTTTCCATACTTACGGGAGTTGTAAGCTCCGAGAAATCTTTATCATTTGTATTTTCCACAAAAGGTTCCCCTTCATCATCATATTCTAAATTTTTTTGGAAAGGTTCCTGCCCAATACTGCATCCCGCAGTAAAGACGCATAGAATGCTCATGATCCTGGCAATTCCTAATAACTTGTTTTTCATAAAATAAAAATCCTCATGTACAGACATATCATTAGAAAGTCTGATAATCTGTATTTAATTCGTATGTTTTTTACCAACGCCAAAACACTAATTTTATAGCAAGTGTTTTGGTCTTGATCTTTAATGATCCCGTAGGCATCAATCATTCACATTACATATATAAGTCAAACAGGCCAAAGCATTTTGTACCGCCCGGCCTGTCTGCTCACTTTATATAAATCCCCCAACTTTTACTATCTTCCATTATCTGCATTATCTTACATAGCGCTCATCTTATAGATAGTAATGTTAGAAAACTCTATAGTATTTTCTCCCATAGCTGCTGTGTCCTCAGAACCAAACTGGAACAGAAGCTCGAAATCCATATCTGTGATGAATGTATCTGTAGTAGTAAATCTGAAGGTCTGATACTCAGTTGTGATATCCATTCCTTCTGAGATCCTGGGATCCCAGTCTCCCATAGGATTGAGGAATACTCCGCAAGATACAGGCTTTTGTGCCTTAACTGTTATCTCGATCGTATAGTAAGCATCTGATTCAAGAGTAAGTGGATTGCCTGTATAACCGCAGATAAGCTTGTTGTGCCAGTCTACTGTGCCTCCATTATCAATACGGTAAAAGAAGCTTCCGTCTTCTGCCCAGATAACGCCAACTCCCTTGTCATTATCTTCATCAGTTCCATTGAAGGTCTCCCATGGAAGATCTGTATTATCTGCGTTGGCACTATTTCTTCCAAATGCCATGAAAGAGTCGATTGTCTTAGTAACTTCCTTATCACCTTCTACTGTTCCAAATTCGATGCTGCTTATAACGATCTCGTTATCAGTTACTCCCTCAGGAGCGTTACCTATCTGAAGGCGGATAACAGGATCCTCCACGTCAGCTTCTGCCGTAAATACGCCCTCGACTGTTATCTCCTCGCCGGCAGGTGCATCCAGCGTGTTAAAATTAGCTCTGCACTCAAAGCCTTTTTCCCTGCTCTCTACCAGAACTTCACCAGTCTGTCCGTTAGCAGCATTAACATTGAATCTGTAATAGTACTTCTTTCCATTTTCAATCTTAACATCACCTATTGCGATGTCTGTCTTGATGCTCCATACTCCGCCGTCAGCAGATGGATAAGCTGTGATATCAGTCTTGGCACTGCCATCTTCAAATGTCACTGCAGCTTCTGCGCCGTCGCCTGCTTCTACAACAAGATTATCTTTAGAAGGATCAGCTGTGTATGAAGCTACAAGCTCCTCTTCACCAACGCTTTCGTAGATCTCGATCTTATCGATAGTCACAGTGAAGTCTTCAGGTGTTGTATCTTCTGCATTATCAGGGTTAGGTGTGATCTTGCCCATATTGATCATGAGCTCGCACTTACCCTCTTTATCTGAAGAAAAAGTAAGTTCGTAAGGTGCCACCTCTTCTGTGATCTGAACGTTATAAGATCCGCCAAAAGTAGCCCAGTCTGCTGCGCTTTCATCTCTTGCAATGATATGTGCATATGTTGGCTTTGTTGACTTAGCCCAGACTTTTACAGTATAGTCAGCTTTTTTTACTTCAAATCCTGATTTGGAAAGAGCAACTTCTCCATCAGACTCTCCGGGATTTTCTATATCAAAAACATATGCGCCCTGCTTGAGCTGACCTGTTGCCTTGGCATTGTCCCCGATCTTAACTTCCCAGCCTTTATTATCTACTTCTCCGGCCTTACTAAAATCAAATTCTTTATAAACTTCCTCGTCCCCAGTCATCTTGGTAACAGTAAGAGTTGCATAGCTTTCAGTAGTAAGACCTCCCTTATCTGTTACAGAATATACAAGCTCATAAGATCCTGCATTCTCAGGTGTTGCCTTACCGTTCTTAAAATCAAGTGAAGGAGTAGCCTCAACCTTGATCACACTGCTAAGGTCGCCATCCTGATCATCAGATGCTGTTATGCCGCTAAGTGCATCAAACTCTGTTCCGGCCATAACTGTAGCATCAGCAGCCCCCTCTATTACAGGAGCAGTATTATCACCGCCTGATGCTGCGCCGTTTGAACAGGCAGCTACTGATACTGTACATGTAAGTGTCATAAGCATTGCCACAAACTTTTTTCTCATTCTCATTCCCTCTTTTATATTATTTGGTCCCTAGCTGTCTATATAGACTTACAGGAACTTATTTTTGCTACAAAAATTCTCTAATACCTTTTATATTTTGTTTTGATATACTTGCAGGTTTACTGACTTATATATCTGTCATAAGCATCCTGATATACCTGCTGGATCTCAGGAAGTTTAACTTTGCCATTAAGGTCATTCTGGAAAGCTTCCCAGTCGCTGTCTGTCACGCCGCCTTTCATAAGCCATGCGATAAGATTGGTCCTTATATAGTCATTCATGTTGCTTTCGTAGTTGCCAAGAGTATTGAGCTCTTCAAGAGTGAACTGAAGGTTAGGACATGGGGTTACCTTAGCATCTACATAAGGTCTTGCCACCTGATCAAGTCTCTCAAGGCGGAGCTTCGCTCTAGGCTCCATGTTGACAACATTGTTCCATGCATACTCTCCAAGATTGATGATGCCAAGAGGCGCATTCTGAAGACGAAGTTCATCAGCTGTAACTCCCTCCGGAAGCGGCTTTTGAACCAGCATTCCGCTATCATCAAGTTCCTCTTCATATACAACACCTACAGGATCATAGTAGCGGTCAAAATATGCAAGGAGGATCTCAGGATATTTACAATCTGCAAATACTACAACTTCACCGGTTCCAATCTCAGGGTTATTGGATACACAGATTGTCTGATCGCCGTTTGGTCCGATAAGAGGACTGCATACGATATAATCTTCAGGATTAGATACTACTGTCTCACTCTCCCACCAGTAGAAAGCGCCATATGTTTCAAGGCCTTTGCCGCCTGCAAGGAAGTTGTCCTGGCTCTGCTCGAATGAAACCTTGTCGATAAGGCCATTGTCTACCCAGCTTGCTATATAATTAGTAGCCTCCTTAAATCTGTCATCAGTAACTGTATATGTCACCTTGCCATCTACAACAACTCTGTGCTCAAGGTTATCATTAAGACCGAACATACCATACAGATCGCACTGATTGCCCTGCCAGTTGTTATATACAAAGCTAAGAGGTCTTTCATCATCGCTCTTACCATTGCCGTTCATATCATTGTCTCTGAAGTAAGCAAGGATCTGCTCCATCTGATCAGCCGTAAGAGTAAGTCCATCCTGGACATCGCTTTCAGATAAACCTGTAACTGCTCCGGCATTTATAGCATCTTTGGCCCACTGAGCATTCAGAAACAGAAGGTTAGGGAACTCTAAAAGTCCCATCTCTTCAATACGAGGAAGGGAATAGATCTTGCCATCCTCTACATTTAGCAGCTGATTCTTGATATCAGGACGCTCTTCCAGAAGCTTTTTAAGATTGGGCATATAATCAAGATAATCACTTATTGGCAAAAGAACTTTACGCTTTGCATACTTGATTATCTCTCCCGAATCCATACCTGCATGATAGATAGCATCTGGACGATTCTCACTGTTACCAAAGATAAGACTCTTTTGCTGGGAATATACAGATTCAGATACATTCTCCCAGTTTACTTTGACACCGGTCTGATCATACAGATCCTGCATGATCTTCATATCGTTATAATCAAGTGCAGAAGCGTTCTTGGAAGAATAGATATTGAAGCTTATCTCCTGTGAACCTTTTTCATTGACTATAGGCTTTGTAGGATCCTCCCACTGAAATCCATACTCACTTACAAGTGCATCTATGTCAGATGCTGATGCACTTTGCTTATCTCCAGATCCGCAGCCGACAAGCGACGAAGTCATAACCGCTGCAAGAACCAGAGCGCTTAGTTTTTTATACCTTTTCATATTTTTTCCTCCAAATGGTATTTATACAGATACATGATCTAATATAGTGTTCTTATTATTTCTCTATGACAAGCACTTGAAGATACTCAGTCTTTAAGAGATCCAAGCATTACACCCTGTGCAAAATATTTCTGAACAAAAGGATATAAGCACAGAACCGGAATACTTGATACGATAACCGATACGTATTTGAGCTGGTTAGCAAGTCTGTACTGCTGCAGTATCGTCTCTCCGCTACCACCTACAGTGCTCTCTGAAGCGATCAGTATCTCTTTAAGTACAAGCTGAAGCGGATACTTGGTCTCATCCTGCAAAAAGATCATCGCATTAAAGTAGCTGTTCCACTGACCTACCGCGTAGTATAGTGCCATAACCGCAATGATAGGTTTGGCAAGTGGCAGTACTATAGAATAGAAAGTCCTGAACTTCCCCGCGCCATCAATTCTTGCCGCTTCCAATAATCCTTCAGGGATCGATGACTCGAAGAAAGTCTTAGTCATGAACAGATTCCATACAGACAGGATAGCCGGAAGTATGATAGCCCACTGTGAATTGATAAGATGGAGACTGCTCATAACATTGTAAAAAGGAATAAGACCACCTCCGAAGAACATGGGAATTATAAAAAAGACCATCCAGAATTTCCTGCCCGGAAGTTTCTTCCTGCTAAGAGCCCATCCTGCCGGAATCGTTACAGCAAGTGACAACACCACAGTGATCACTGTGTACCAGATAGTGTTCAAATAACCTGTCCAGATATCGTTTCTGTGAAGTATCTTCTCAAATCCATCAAGTGTGATCTTGACAGGATATAGATAAACCTGACCACCCAAAACCGCATCCGGATCTGATATAGATGCTATGATGATAAAATAAACAGGATACAGGATTATCAGTGCAAGCAGTGTCAGAAACAAAGTATTGATAAAATAGAACACTCTGTCCCCAAGCGATAGCTTTTTGATAGATCTTCTCTTTATTAGGGCTTTCTCTTTATTTAAAGCAGAAGTATTGCTGATAGAATTATCCATATTAACCTCATTTATTTAATATATTTTTTACCAAAGAGAGTTCTCAGAAAAACGCTTCGAAAGCGTATTGGCAATGATCAGAAGTACCACATTGATAACCGAGTTAAAAAGTCCGATCGCTGTAGCATATGCCTGATCAGGAACTCCTGTAAGACCCTTCTTATATACATAAGTTGCTATAAGTTCACTCACGGCAAGGTTACCGTCTGTCTGCATTAGAAGAGCTTTCTCATAACCAACTCCCATAAGACCGCCGATGGACATGATCAGCATCACGCTTATCATAGGCATGATCGCAGGAATATCAACATGAAGTATCCTCTGGAATCTGCTGGCACCGTCGATCATAGCGGCTTCGTGCTGACCAGGATCAACGTTAGACAAAGCTGCAATATAGATCACTGCACTCCATCCAAAATCCTGCCAGTTACTGGACAAGATATACAAAGGTCTAAAAGCTGAGTTCTCAAGGAAATAAGAGAACCTCTCAAGCCCCATACCTGCCGCTATATTGTTGACAAGTCCATATCTTCCGAAGAAGAGCTGCAGCATACCAACAAGTACTACAAGAGATATAAAATGCGGCGCTGTAAAAATAGTCTGGAATATCTTGCCTGCTTTCTTTTTTCTAAGTGCATTAAGTGAAAGCGAAACAATTATTGGAAGTGGAAAACCAATGATAAAACCATAGATACACAATAAAAAAGTGTTCTTCATAAGCGGCAGGAACTGAACATCACTAAAGAATCTTGTGAAGTTACTAAATCCCACCCATATGGTTGTGTCTGAAAAGATCTTGTCACCGGGCATAAAGTCCTGAAAAGCGATAAGAACTCCATATATCGGCAGATAGTTAAAAAGAAAAACAGTTACAATGGCAGGTAGTAGCATAAGAAGATAAGGAAGATTATCCTTAAACCCACGCACCAACGTCTTTCTAGGCTTTTTATTCATATAGATCCTCCCCGGTACATGTTGGCAGTTCAATAACATAGATATACGAAAATAGCCACCACACATTTTAGTTTACAATGTTTACATTTTTTACATTGTTTACATTTGATGATTATGATTTTACATCCACGATTTTTTATCGTCAATATTCAATAGTAACTGTATTAAGTATCCATTTTTTGTACAATATTAATAATATTCTGCGCAAAACGCCAAAATATAGGATGTATGCAAATGTAAATCTCCAATGTGTAAATAGTTTACATTTGTAAACTTGTTTTGACTTTTTTGATATGCTAAGATTTTAAAGATATCTGATGAATGCATTAAGACAAGCCTTGATGCGCTATTATCATATGTAAATATCAGATCAATATGAGGTAATGAACATGGCCAACAATAAAGTGACTATGCAGGATATCGCAGACGCCTGCGGATTATCCAGAAATACAGTATCCAAAGTTTTCAACGGACGAGGCAATGTCCCTTCAAATACACGTAATCATATATTAAAAAAAGCTGAGGAGCTCGGCTACAAAGCCATCCCCAGCGAAAAAGTCTTCCAGCAGTCTTCTCATGGAAAGGTTATAGCACTTCTTTCCAATAAGCTCCCTGCCGAATACCATTTTGGTACATATTTTGTTACTACTTTTACAGACAGGATATGCAGAGCAGGTTATAACCTTAAGATGTTCGAGATATCTTCAGACGAGCTTAGACGTAAAGAACTCCCGCCCCACTTCATCCCGGATCAGACCGCCGGAATAGTGGGAATAGAGCTGTTTGATCAAGACTATCTTGATTATATATGTAAACTCGGAATCCCTACGATAATGCTCGACAGCCCCACACACGCTTCCAAAAAGCTCATGGGATGCGACTTCGTAGCTATGGAAAGCCGCGCAGGGATCATAGAAATAGTAAACTATATTATTAGTAAAGGTGCAGGAAAGATTGGATTCTACGGTGACAGTGAACACTGCGGAAGTTTCTATGACAGATGGATAGGATACCGGACAGCCCTTATAGATGCCGGCATAGATTATAACGAAGATTACTGCATCTTAGATCCGGATGCATCTCCATACGCAGACACAGACTGGATCGTATCAAGACTTAATAAGATGAAAGAGCTGCCGGATGCCTTTGTATGCGCAAATGACTTCCTTGCAGCCCATCTAATGAATGCTCTTAAAAAGATGGGATTATCTATTCCGGGCGACATAATGGTAACAGGATTCGACGGAACACCTCAGGCTTCTATCGTAGAGCCCGCACTTACAACCGTCCAGATTCCCAGTGTAGAGATAGGCCGCATCTCAGCAGAAGTTCTCCTTAGAAGGATCGGCAATCCCGGCATCCCCTACAGCTGGACCCATGTAGAATGCACACCCATGTTCAGAAACAGCACCAGAAAATGACCCCCGGTATACACTACCAGGGGACCAGTTTTAGTTTTTAACTTAAACTGTTTCCTTGGCTTCGTACCACGGAGGTCATTTTCCGTCCCTATGGGGTCATTCGCTTCTTATCGCCCATCTCATTTTTGTGGACTTACTTCTTGGATTAACTCTGCATTCTTCCGCAGATGGTCTTATCACTTCATCCGAAACTTCAGAATAGATTCCTTCTTTTTTCAAAGCTTTGAAGGACTTTTTTACAAGTCTGTCCTCTCCTGAGTGGAAAGTAAGTATCGCTACTCTGCCGCCGGGTTTTAGTATGCCAGGAAGCTTTTCAAGAAACGTATACAGAACTTCGAATTCGCTGTTAACATCGATTCTAAGTGCCTGAAATACTCTTGCGCAGCTCTTCTTGACAGCCTGCTCTTTCTCATCTTTGTCAACTTTCCAAAGGGCATCAGCGATAGCATTCTTTAAAGCCGTCGTGGTATCCATAGAATCACCCTTTTTCATAAGACTAAAGACCTTGCTTGCGATCTCCTTGGCATACGGCTCATCTGAGTTCTCTATCATCATACCTTCAAACTCTTCCTGAGTGATGCTATGGAGCCTTTCTGCAGCTGACTGGCCATGCTCAGGGTCAAGTCTTAGATCAAGCGGTCCGTCTATCTTGTAAGAAAAGCCCCTTTCGGGATTGTCTATCTGCATAGAGGATACGCCAAGATCAGCAAGAACAAAATCAAACTTGCCGGCTTCTTCACAGACTTTATCTATATTAGCAAAATTGATGAGTCTAAACTTAAAAATATCCTCGCCAAATCCTGCATCTTTTAACCTCTGCATAGTCTTCTTTGACTCAATCGGGTCTATATCAAGGCCATAGATGCATCCTTGACCCTGAAGCTGCTCTAACATCTTGCGGGTATGACCGCCATAACCCAATGTGCAGTCAAGCCCCTGCTGCCCAGGCTGTATCTGCAAAAAGTCCAGTATCTCTTTAACCATTATAGAGATATGCATTCCTGCAGGAGTTGAGCCCTTGCTTATAACGTGCTCAACTGTGTCCTTGTATTTTTCAGGATTGTGCTCCTTGTACTTTTCTTCAAACTTTTTGGGATACTTGCCTGAATAGTGGACTCTTCTTTTGTGCTGTTTTTCTTCCATACGATTTTTATTCCTATTCTCCAAAAATCAAAGCTTACTCATAAGCTCCTGTGCCTCTACACTGCCATGTTTAGCTGCATATGAAGCCCACTTCCTGGCTTTAGCCTTATTAACTTCACCAAAGCTTCCATCGAAGTATCCCCTTGCCAGTCCTGCAGCTGCATTTATATCGCCTCTTGCAGCGCCGTCGATAAGTTTAAGCTGTCTGTGCTTTTGAACAAGCTTATCAAATCCGCTCTTAAGAAGCTTATAACGCTCATACTTCTCAGCACTTGCAAAATGATTCTCTCGAAGCTGCTCAGGATTGCCCTCATATGAAAGGACTTCATCTCCAAACTGTTCACTTGTAAGATCAAAAACATGACCGTCTACAACGTTATAACAGTGGAAATTGCCGCCCTCTCTGGGTATGCCGTATACCTCTCCTCCGAACACATCCTGTACCAGGAATGCTGTTATAGAGCACTGCCCCAGAGTTATATTGTCCTTGGACCATCCATCTCGAAGCCTCGGTGCACAGGTATCCTTGCTCCAGATCTCAGTCAGGATCACATACATCTCCTTAGGATCTGTTATAACATCATAATCTTCATTAACAGGTGAGACATCGCAGCTGTCCCATCCGTAGAACTTAAACTCTCTTTTCATTATCAAAAAACTCCTTTATATCTTGCACTACATCCGCTTGCCAGCTCGGCACTTTATAATCCAAACTGCCCACTTATGCCATGCCGTATCTTCAAAGCTTCACATAAAAAGGCAGAATTTCAAATCTCTTCACCAAGTCAGTAAGCTATAGCTTATAATACCATGGAAATATCTAATGATATAGATGCCTTATTTACAAAACTTCCCACTCGAACGTTCCGACATCCCAAAATTCTTTACAACGGCGGACAGTATATAAGTTCCATAACTTATTCATTTCCATCAAATAATGCTGTAAAATAAAAATATACAATCGTTTTTTCGATTGTATACCTATTTTCGAGTACATGTTTTTATAAACACCATCACATATATAAGTCACAAGTTACATCCACCATGATCGTCGCTGCCATATACAGGCGCCAAAACATAGGGATATTATATGAAATTTAAGTATGTAAGAATTCAAGGCAAAGAACTTGCCGCCAATACTAAAACCGGCAAAGGGATCTTCAGCATGCTCAACCAGATGGTTCAGGACAAAACCATGGAGCAGGAAGATATAGATCTCTTTCTGGAGATTGATTCCTGGTTTGCAGAAGTCCTTCCATGGCCTCCCCAGTGCCAGCGCCAGGAGAAAGTCATCTGCTACTTCAAGGTTGAGAATGCAGAGCTTATGATGAAGATGATCAATCCCATGCTATGGCTTCTTGAAAGATATAACCATCCCTACTACGTTGTATATACCAATTATCCAGGAGAGATAGTCTACGAAGATGAGTATCAGGTTGTCGTCAAGGTTGATGAGAATATTGTAATCGAGGATCTCCAGAAGCCCTGGGGCCCAAAAACCGATCAGTCATCCGAACAGGCTGACAGTCTATAATATAGCCAAGGTCACATGTCTGATCGCCATTATAGCCAAAGCATAGCCTTAAGCAGTCGCTCATCCAAAAATATTGCTATAATATAGCCTTAGAAGGCCGCTTAATAGCAGCTCTTCGTCGATGATAACCTTATGCTGTAACAAAGGCTCTATCATCTCAGAAAATCCGCCCGTTATTACTATGCTCTTAAGTTCTCCCTTCTCCTGTTCTATTCTGTCCAGAAGTCCGTCCAGCATAGCGGCAGTCCCATGCATAAGTCCTGATAGCATACTGCCTTCTGTATTAGTTCCAAGGAGCTGCCCCGGACTTTTGATCTCGAACTCGAAGAGCTGGGCACCTCTTGAATATGAATCTCCTGTAGTCCTTATTCCGGGGATTATGATAGTCCCCTGATACTCAAGGTTCCTGCTTACATAGCACAAAGTAGTGAAAGTCCCAAGATCTATAACGCAAAGAGGCGCCTCGTACTTGAAGGCAGCGCAGGAAGCTCCCACCAGAAGGTCAGTTCCGACTTTCCTTGGATTGTCCATGCAGATCTTAAGACCATAATCCGTACTTGAATCTACTATAAGCGGCTTACTTCCTGACAACTTCTCAACTGCCATTGATATAGTCCTTGTCACAGCAGGAACTACGCTGCATACAGCAGCTCCAACGATGTCCTCAGCTGTCTTTTGTCTTGCAAAAAGAATCCCCTGTATCTTATCTGCATAGGACTCAGCATCCAGTTCACTATCTGTAATGAGTCTTGCTGTGAAGGCAAGCTCATCTTTTTCATAAGCGCCTATTGTAATATTTGAATTACCTATATCAAAAACTAAAATCATACCTATCTTACTTCCATTGAGCAAAAAAATAGTTTAGAATACTTACGTATTTATAGCTACTCATTTAATAGTCCAACTCATAGTAACTATATAACAATAATGGATTGTACCATATTTCCAAAAGCGATGTCATCCCTGACGCTCTAATAAATTCAGTTTTTGGAAAAATATATATGGACAATACCGATAGGAGAATCTATGTTAGAAAACAAAACAGTTGTACTGGGCGTTACAGGCAGTATCGCCGCTTACAAAGCTGCAAATCTTGCAAGTATGCTCAAAAAAGAAGGTGCAGATGTTCATGTCATAATGACAAAGAACGCTATCAACTTTATAAATCCCATCACCTTCGAAACCTTAACCGGCAATAAGTGCCTCACAGACACATTTGACCGAAATTTTGAATTCTCAGTAGAACACGTATCACTTGCAAAAAGAGCTGATATCATAGCCATAGCTCCTGCAAGTGCAGATATTATCGCCAAGTGCTCACATGGCATAGCTGACGACATGCTAACTACAACAGTTCTTGCATCAACATGTCCAAAGCTCATAGTCCCTGCCATGAATACCCGAATGTATGAAAATAGTATAACTCAGGAGAATCTTGAACATCTTAAAAAGCACGGTTTTGCCATCATGACACCAGAATCAGGCTACCTTGCCTGCGGAGACAGTGGCAAAGGCCGCTTCCCAAAGGAAGAGCTGATACTTGAAGAGATCCTGTATCACTGTGCTTTTGAAAAAGACCTGTCCGGCAAAAAAGTCCTGATAACAGCAGGTCCTACAAGAGAAGCCCTTGACCCTGTCCGCTTCATAACTAACTATTCAACCGGAAAAATGGGATACGCCTTAGCTAAGGCTGCTATGCTTAGAGGCGCAGATGTCTCACTTGTATCAGGCCCCGTTAATATACAGGCTCCTTCACATATAAATCTTATCCGTATCTCAAGTGCTAAAGAACTCTTCGAACAGACTACCAAAAGAGCATCTGATGCAGATATAGTAATAGCAACTGCTGCTGTAGCAGACTATAGACCACAGACAGTCGCTGATAATAAAATTCGTAAGGAAGATATATTCAAAGATAATACTAATAGTATATCAACTAAAGATAATACTATAACCTTAACCCTCGAAAGAACCGAAGATACTCTTTCATGGATAGGTCAGCATAAAAAGAGCGGCCAGATTCTCTGTGGATTTGCAATGGAAACAGAAGATCTTGAAGCTCATGCCAAGGATAAGCTAGATAGAAAGAATCTCGACCTTATCTGTGCAAACAATGTCAAAGTCGAAGGCGCAGGCTTTGGTGTAGATACAAATGTCATCACTGTTATAACTAAAGATGGTATTGATCATCTTCCTCTTATGAGTAAATTTGATGCAGCAAATGCGATATTAGATAGGTGTAAAAAATAATCAAGAACAGTCAATATCAGTTTTTTATTCTTGGAAACAGTAAATGTTGATGAATAATACATTTTAGTATTCTAAAATGTTGATGTACAATACATTTTAGTATTCTAAAATGTTGATGAGATATCCCTGTTACTTTCTATTTTGATGACTCCCGTCACCTTTATTGCTTAATATGTTATCTTCACTATTCTCGCCCCAAACGAATCAATCATAATTAAAGCAAAAATACACACGACATATACATCGTGTGTATTTTTGCTTTAATTATAAACTTTATACATTTAAAGAAGGATCTATCTTGCTTTTACTTCACTATCATGCCTGTTTTTCTATCTGAGAATATTGCAACTTCTACGAGGAAGATGATTCCGAGGAGGAGCTGCTGGATCTGGGAGGTGAGACCCATCATTACAAGACCTGTTAATTGTACCAGTTTCTATAAACTTGCAGACAGCTTTTGGAAAAGGAAGCTGTTGAAATCCTTATTGTAGATAACACCTGTTCAGATGAAACTATTCTTTGTTCCGTAAGATATGGCGAAGATAATAAATATCCCAGCGTTCAGCTTATGAACGACTATTATACGGGAGAAAAAAGAGACATTTGTGCAGAGGATAAGGAATATCCAGAAGTTACTGACGTTATAGATGTTGCTCTTTGCGACTTAGATAACGACGGCCTTTCCGACCTGATCGTTACCGCTGTCTGCGACGGCGACACAGTACCGCTCATATTCAAAGGATATGAAAATGTTCATGAGTCCTATGGCAAAACCTACAGAGATTTCGGGTCTATACATAATAATCATTTTGTGATATGATTCCTTTTGTGTTCACTTCTAGAACACAATATTCACAGTCAATGACTGTCATGGCGAGTTCTCGCCAACAATTCCACGCACTACGTAAGTAGAACTGGGAACTATTTTTAATTGCAAGAAAGGAATCTATATGCAAAGTAACTATTCAAGTCTTAAACCCTTTTTTCCTGTTATTAGAACCAGGGAAGAGATTTTAGTGGAGATAAGAAAATCTCCGGAGCTCAGTCTTACTTTCGATTCGTGGGCTTCTGAGCATCAGGATCTTTTTCTGGATATCTGTACCGGATCAAAAGGTGTCAAAATGCTGTATGACAGCTATTTCAAAGAAATCTTAAATCCTGAAACCAAGCCGGAAAGGTTGTCTTGGCTTCTTTCTGTCATTATGGGGCAAAAAGTCACTGTAAAACATCAGCTTGCAAATGACAATAACAGATTAGGTGATGAAGCCTCCTTGGTAATCACTGATATTGTTGTAGAACTCGAAGATGGAACTATAGCCAATATCGAAGTTCAAAAAATAGGCTACAGGTTTGCAGGTGAACGAGCTTCCTGCTATATGGCTGATCTTTTGATGCGACAATATAAACGGATTAAGACAAAGTGCAAGGAATATAATAAAAAATTCAATTATAAGGATGTACCTCCTGTCTATACTATCGTCTTTATGGAATCTAGCCCACTCGAATTCAAGAATTATCCAAATATCTTAATGCACACCTTTAAACACAAATCCGATTCAGGATTAACGCTTAATATGCTGGAGAACTGTATCTTCATTCCTATTGATATTTTCATGGACAAACTTCATAATGAAGGTATAGACAATGAATTTGATGCATGGCTTACATTTCTGGGATGTGATGATATTAATTACATTGGAAAGCTTATTGAGAAATATCCTTCTTTCACGCCCATGTATCAAGATCTTTATGATATGTGTCTCAATGTTGAAGAGGTAATGAAAATGTTTTCGAAAGAACTTCAAGAACTTGATCAGAACACTGTTATTTATATGATTGACGAGTTGCAGGATCAACTTGATAATGCTAATGCTACTATATCTGAGAAAGATGCTCAGTTATCACAGAAGGATGCCACTATCTCTCAGAAAGATGCCACTATTTCTCAGAAAGACTCAACTATCGCAGATCTTCAAGCCAAGATTAAAGAGTTGGAAGCACAAATCAGTCACTAACTGCTTAAAATTGCCTTGATGAAATATATTTTCAGGAAATCAAATAGATTCGTTTTTTAAGGTGACGGGTTCGATTCCCGTCACCTTTATTGCTTAATATGTAGTCTTCACTATTCTCGCCCCAAAGGGAAAAAGTGCTAATCTGGCAATCTTGAAAAACTGCATGCCGAAAGGAATTCCAATAATCGTAACGCAAAGAACGCATCCAATAACAAAATTCCCAATAGCAAGTTCCAAGCCAGATGCAAAGAACCAGATAATGTTTAATAGGCAAGATACTGCTCCGCCCTCATCTATCACTTCTTTTCCAAATGGATTTAGTGATAATGATGACATTTTAAAGCATTGCAGACCGACAGGAATTCCAACTATTGTGATACACCAAAGAATACCTGCCAGCCACCATCCTATAGCGCTAAATAAGCCACCGCATATTATCCAAATTAAGTTTCCGATGAAATTCATATTCTAATAATCCTTTCAATCATATCAACCATATTATTATCTTATACTACTTCCTTTTTTC
>JAEEGF011331455.1_pt1 | contig 27534 bp, 18 predicted proteins | sample 9134171 | NCBI WGS metagenome assembly JAEEGF01 (sample SAMN16246542, study PRJNA631951) | gut metagenome | biome: gut microbiome; feature: rumen; material: AP-attached | host: Bos | place: Iran: Karaj | collected 2018-10 | reverse complement strand
TGGTTTCGGAACCGAAAAGCAGATTGAAAATCCAGAAAATGGCGTTCAGGCAGCACCAAACGATGAGCGAGGTGCCAAAGTTGCGGATATACATCTTGCCGTCTTTCAGCAAGAGGTTCTTGAAACGATTGAAACTAAAAGTGTTATTCATGGTTAGTATTTTTGAGTCTTGATTTTACGATAAGTTAGCACATAGAACACGATGGCGATAACCAGTTGGAAGGCGCTGTAGAGCCAAGGGAGGAAACGCATTTCCAGTTGGGCGCTAGTGTCAACAACCCACGTGCCGAAAGCATCCAACAAATGGAACAACTGCATGAGCATGGTTAGCGAAAAGACAATCAGCAATCCCCAAGCGAAAGTCTTGCCAGCCTTGCGGCGTTTGAAAACCATGTTACCGAACATGAAGATGGACGACTCGGCCCATGCGGCAGTGGCCATCGCGGCAACAAACATCATAAAGTCGCCGAAGCTGATATTCTTCAAGAGATCTTCATACATGGCGAACTCCTTGAAATCGCCGAAAGGCAATAGGGTTAAGAGGCAGTCCACCAGCCAGCTGCCCACCAGAGTCGCAGCGGGGGTGACAAGTGAGCAATAGAGGATCATGCTGAAGAACTTCTCCAAACTGGTGGCGGGCATCATGGCGAAGCCCACACCTTCACGCGACAAATTGACCTTGCCATAGATACGCGAGGGTGCCAACATGAGGGTAATAGCGACAAGGGCAAAGATGATGCTCTCGCGAGCCTCAACGGGCAATTCAAAATCGAATATCAAAGTTGTCACCCAAAACATGATGGGCAAACTAATCCACACCAGCAGCGTGATGCCAAAGTTGCAGAGATAACGCTTCCAATCGTAGGCCACCACCTTATTGAAACGGTTGAAATTGAATGTATTATTCATAACAATAATCTCCTATAATAGTTTCTGCTTTGAATTGCTTCTTCCGTTTTCACGGAATGATGCCTCGCAATGACGCAAAGCGTGTCATCATTGCAAGCGATGCTATCCAAAGATTTGCTTAATGGTTTCCTTGTTTTTCATCACGGTGTTGAACAGCACCTCGATGCTGATTTTGCTGTCGATGCCTTCGGGGTTGCGGGTCACGTTGACATAGCCACCGGGGATCAACTCGCTGTAGAGCGCTGTGTCGTCTTTCTCCATGCCATAGTCGAAGTAGAGCTTGTCGGTGATTTCGCGGAACGAGGCCTTCAGCAGCACCTCATCGTGGTCGAGGATGATGATGGGGTCGATGAGGTTTTCCACATCCTTCACCTGGTGTGTGGAGATGATAATGGTGCGGTTTTCCGTGGCGTGCTTGGCAATGACTTGACGGAAGAGGGTCTTTGAGGGGATATCAAGGCCGTTGGTAGGCTCGTCGAGAAGCAGATAATCTGTGTTCAGTGCCAAAGCAGTGGCGATGAGGCATTTCTTCTGCTGGCCAAATGACAACTCGGCAAATTTGCGTGTCGGATCAACCTCCATTTCCTTGCAGAGTTCATGGAAAAGATTCTCGTCATAATTGGGATAGAAAACACCCAACTCCTTTATATTATTAATAGGTGTACCCTCTGGTATGGCAAAGTCTTCCGAGATGAAGTAAATCTTTTGGAGGGTTTCGGGCAAGCGGTTGAAGGGAGCGATGCCGTCCACCTCGCAGGTGCCTGCGGTCGGCTTCTGCAAACCGCTGATGAGTTTCAGCAGGGAGGTCTTCCCCACTCCGTTTTCGCCTAACAGCCCGTAGATGTTACCCTTCTCGAAGCCGAGGCTGATGTTTCTAAAGACTGGCTGATTCTTGTAGCCAAAGTCTAAATTCTTGATTTCAATCATGTCGTTGTATTTTTGTGTTAGTGTATTAGTCAAATAGAACACTGCAAAAGTACAACAATTTTCATTACTGTCAAGAGAAAAACCAAATAATTTTGAAAAAAAGAGGAAAATTTTTGTAAATTGTTATAAATCAGATGACAAAACCAGAACTTATTTACTACAATTTCAAAAAACGATGCACATACGACCCGATTTTCACGATATACACCCCTGATGACAGCCCCGAATCCAACACGATTTCCTGACATGCGGACAAATAGCATGTTCCGCCTTGGATGACTCGCCCCGACACGTCACAAAGCAAAAAGGTTGTCACACGGGAACGTCCGTCAAGCATCTTGATGTGAATTTCATCATCCGCAGGGTTGGAATAGACGACAAAATCATCCGTGTTCGACTGGAATTCAGAATGTTTTGCAGGAAGATAATTCTCATACTGCTGCATATAAGAGTCTATGCGGTGGCGCAAAAAATCGTCCACCAAACTAATGCTCCAATTCCAATAATCCACAGACTCGGGATAACCGAATCGGGAAATGTGGAATGGGATTTCACCAGCGATTTGATTCTTGACCTCGTCCAAATAGGTCACCGTATTCTCATACCTGAACTCGGAAGCGCAAAAGGTCTCGACACGTTCGGCAAACTTACGCTTGAAGTCGTTGTTTTCAAACAACCTCCTGAACATCAACGAGGCTTTGGTGGATGACGGCCACCCTTCGATGCCCATATACGAGGCATTGTCGAAGACCGCGAAAGTGTCGTCAATCAAAGCGGCATCACCGTCATAAAACAGCCAACGCCACTTGCCGTCTCCCTCCTGCCATAACCGCATGTTGTTGGCGGGCCAATCGGTATTGCCGATAAAAGTCTCAAAAACGCAGTAGTCGATGAAATTGTCCACGTCAACAAGTCCGCTCAGATAGGCATAATTTTCATCAACTGAGAGGTCGGCATTTTCGAGCCATTCCATCATGTGTACAAAATAGGTGCTGTCGCCATATTCCGCATCCCTGTGCCAATTGTCGATGATATTACATTGCTCAATATCAACGTCATAATGGTCCTCAAGATAACGTTCGTCCATTTTCTCTTGCAGGAAATAGATTCCCCAATACTCACCGTTGAGAAAAAGACGCACAGGGCAAGAGTTGGGCGCATCTAAAGCGAGGTCCATCGCCAAACGGTTGGAGACATAGTCTTGCACACCAGAAAACGGCCACAAGGTAGTGAAAGGCTTGATTACCAAATGTTTGAAGCTATCATTTGACGTGGTTTCGAAAAACCTGTACTTGAAACGCTTTTTCCCGTATTCCTCACGAGCATAGATTTTCAAACCCTTCTGTGGATAACAACGTGCCCTGTTGCCATGCGTGCGCAATCCACATTGCTGATTAATGCTGCCATTAGCGCCGGGCTTGTAAAACTCCACATTGACACAACGCTCCCATTCCTTGCCATGCTGGTAATAATTTCCCGAATTAAAAGGATCGTTAGCGTCAAAATAGACACCAGGCACCATAATACCATTCTGATAATCAAACAGGTCGAGAGAATCAGCACAAATCGACAGTGCTGGCAGCCCTTGAGCATCGATACCAAGAGCATTTATAAAATAGGTATGGGTGGTGACAGGCCCCATCCGCTGCCCATTCTCGTCAAAGACGGCGGCGCGAATCACGATGGCATGACTCACGGAATCAGGTACATACTGCAAGGACTCTGGCGAAATCTGCACCTTATAGATATCGGAATGGGAATACAGTTGTTGGGAAAGCCATAGCTGTTGTTCATACACCGACGAGGCTGCAGTTGGTGCATTGCCATTGGTGGTGTACCGAATGTGATGGTTAAAATCGCTGCAACCCAACGACAAATAAAAAGACTCGGAATAAAATCCCCCCTGATGGGAAAACATCACCTTTTCTTCTTGCGCAATGGCCTTATTGCAAAGGGCAACCATGCCCAATACCCATATCCAAATCCGCAAGCGAGGCATCACTGTTATTTCTTAATGCTCAGAATAACGCCCAATGCCACACCGAGGAAGGCCGCAAACAGCACCTGAAGCGTTGGAGGCAACAAGAAAGTGATGGTATGAGCAGGATACCAAAACAGCGGAATAGTCTTGGCAAAAACGAAGCCATACTGTATGTCCCAATTGATTTTCTTCGAAAGTGCCTCCCCTATTTTCAGCGGACTACTGAAAAAGCCTTTCAGTGTGCCTCCCGTCTCAGCGATATGGATGTCAGTGATTTTGTGGAAGGTCATGAAGACCGGTGCAAACAAAGTATTCATCAGCACACTGACGCAGAGCGCGACGAAGGCCTTACCCCAGCTAAGGTCACCGGCAAACCATTCGGCAGCCTTTCCATTGAGATGGAATCCACCATCGAGCAGTTTCACCGTGCCCGTCTTGAAGATGGTCATGGCCGAAGCAATCACCACACCCAACACGCCCCAAATCAGAAGTTTTGGCAGCAAGCCGAAACCCTGTTTCATATACACGCCCTCGCGGATACGCAAAGCCAACATCTCACCAAATGTGCCAAGGATGGCGAACTTAAAGAAACTCATCAGCAGGCCGTGGTTCTTTGTGGTCGTGTTGAACCAATCCCATGCGCCCGGGATGAAGGCAAAGCCACACACTACGGCGGCAACGATAATTAAGGTAATGACATCAGATTTTTTCATAGCTTATTCTTCTTGTCGGCTTCCTTGTTCTGCCAATAACGTCCCAGCAGGCAAAGCAGGCAAATGCCACAGAGAATGCCGCCGAGCACAAAGCCCGTTTGGTCTTCGCCCTTGGCAAGATAGAGATAAATGCCGTAGCCAAAGATGGCCAAATCGACGATGACACTGAGGATGTAGCCTATGGTGCGGCTGGTCTTGTCAGTCTTCTTTAGCAAAAGATTGTCAAGCACAAAGGTTATAACAACCAATGCGGCATAGACCAAATAATAGGTGGCTTTTTCGGTAATCATAGTTTTTCAATTTGACGCGGAACTACGGGACGCGGGACACGAGACTGACCCAATGTCTCGCGTCCTATTGTCTCGCGTCTCGAGTCATTTACTTTTCAATTCTAATTCGTGCGTCAACAGCGGTCACATAACGTGGGTTGCCGAGCAGCGGGTTCAAATCCATCTCGGCGATTTCAGGCGCGGCTTGCACCAAAGCGCTCACGCGGACCACCTGTTCAGCGTAGAGGTCGAGATTGACACCTGCCTGACCACGCACGCCTTCCAGAATTTTATAACCCTTAAGGTGTTTGAGTTTTTCGAGCACCTCGTCCTTACTGACAGGCACCAGCACACTCTCCACGTCCTTCAGCACCTCAATGAAGATGCCGCCCAAGCCGAAGAAGACCTGATGGCCGAACTTCGGGTCGCGCATGGCACCGACATAAACCTCCGTTCCGTCGAGCATAGGATACATCTCCACGGCGTATGTGTCCTTGATGGCCATGAGGCGGTCGAACTCCTTGCTTACCGTTTCAAGGTCTTTCACGCCGAGGGTGACACCGCCCACATCGCTCTTGTGGAGCGGGCCGACGACTTTCATCACCAACGGCACATCCTTCGAGCAGCCCACCTCTTTAGCGAAGGCCAAGGCATCCTCTTTTTTGCTCACTTCCACGCTCTTCTTGCGGCTGATACCAGCGGCATCAAGCAGCTCGTTGTAGTCAGCCATTTCAAGGTAACCATCCTTGCAGCGGTCAATAGTTCTGCGAATACGTGCAACATCAATTTCGGGTTGGTCAGCCGGCACAATGTCGTCCTGAACATAGGCCTCAATCTCGGTCATGCCAACCAAGCTGGCGGCACGCACACGTTTAGCACCGCTCAAAACACGATAGCCATCTGCCATAGGGCAAACAGAAATCGGAGTGAGCATACCTTCTTCGCGGATGGACTTGGCCACCTCGTCCACTTCGGCCTTGTCAGGCTCGTCAGTGGGAGGCACAATGAGCTTGTTGATAGGTAACACCTCGATTTTCCCCATCTTGGGTTTAGGTGTATTGTAAACTTTGCAGATAGCGTTACCCAACACGCATTCCTCGGGGAAGTTGATATGTCCCTTGGCGATGAAATCTTCAATCTCGTCCTTCACGTTAATGATGGAAGGCAACACAGGGAAGATAGGCTTCTTGCAGGTGCGCATCTTCTGGTCGAGCAGGTCATAGACCTCCTTGTTCGAGAAGAGTCCAGGCGAGCCGAAAATGACGACCGAGAAGTCGATGTCGGTGTAGTCGTTCTCCACCGTATCGAGGATATAACCCAGCTGTTCTGCGGTTCCAGTGGCGAGGAAGTCGATGGGGTTGCCCACCGATGAGCCAGGGAAGAGTTTCTCTAATAGGGCTTTGCTGGCGGGATGCTCCTTGAGCGAAGGCACCTCCATGCCGCCGTTGGAAAGCACGTCGGTGAGCATCACGGCAGGACCGCCTGCGTGGGTCACCACGGCGCATCGATTACCTTTGATTTCGGGGTGCATGAACACGCCACAAACAGTCGTCAACTCCTGACGGTTCTGGCAACGCACGATGCCCGCCTTGCGGAACAGGGCATCCACAGCTGCATCATTGGTAGCCAAGGCACCCGTATGTGAGGAGGCAGCACGCGAGCCTGCAGCGCTACCACCGCTCTTGATGGCGGCAATGTGGCAACCTTTGTTGATAAGGTTGCGGCTATGTTTGAGCAAACGCTTCGGGTCTCCGATTTTTTCCATATAAAGCATGATGACTCGCGACGACTTCACGGGGTCGAATGTCTCGTCCAAGTGTTCCAGCACGTCTTCGATGCCCAACTGAGCGCTGTTGCCCACTGCCCAAACGCTATTGAACTTCAAGCCGTTGCTTATGCCATACTCTTTGATGAACACTGCGGTTGCACCCGAGCCTGTGATGAAATCGACACCTTGAGGGTCAAGCGTCGGGATAGGTGCATCGAAACAACCAGCATAATTCACATTGAGGAAGCCCGTGCAGTTAGGACCAATCAAGCTGCCGCCAACGCTGTTGATGGTGTCGACGATATGCTTCTCGATGGCAGCACCCTCGGCATTCTCCTCAGAGAATCCCGCGCTGATGATGATGAAGCCTTTGCAGCCTTTCTCTTTTGCCAACACATCAACGGTCTGCGCGCAGAACTTTGCGGCGATGCAGATGATGGCACATTCCACTTGCGGCAGGTCATCAACCTTGGCATAACATTTAACACCTTGGACTTCAGTCTCTTTTGGATTCACAGCATAGACTGGACCTCTGAAAGGACTCTCCAAGAGGTTTTTCAAAGCTTTTCCACCAGGTTTGTGAATGTCGGACGACGCACCGCACACTACGATGCTTTTCGGATCAAGTAATTCTCTTGCTATCATAATAATTAAGGTATTTGTTGCGACAAAAATTAATTCGCCGCAAATATAACCAAAATAACGAAACGGAGAAACAATCAATGCCAGTTTTGCAATCTTTCCTCACAATCGAGCAGCAACTGATAGTGAACCCGATTGAAAAGGCCCATTTTGCAAAGCAACTCAATATCCTCATGGCTCATCCACATCACCGAGTCGACCTCTTCCTTTTGCAGGCGCAACATTTCAGCCGGGACATTGCTTTTCAACATATAGAGCAAAGTGAACTTATAATCGTAGCGCCTGATTTTCACAAGCTTCAGTTCACTTTTCGTTGCCGAAAGCCCAATCTCCTCTTTCATTTCACGCAACATGGCCAAAGCAAAGTCACGCTCACCACTTTTAACATGGCCTGCCGTGGTGGAATAGTAATTGCCCTTACGAGGAGCCACTTTTTGAATCAGATATTGCCCTTGATTGTTGTAAACATACACCGCAACGATAGGAATCATCAGGCCAGGAGGAACACGTTGACCACGCTCGATGGTTTGGCCCGTAAACTTCAAGTCTTTGTCGTACAAATCCAAGATTTCCATATCGACAACGATAATTTATGCCGCAAAAATACGGAATTCTCTCGAATAGCAAGACAAAAAAAGCCGCAACTCTCAATTGAGCTGCGGCAAAAAAATCAATTCAATAAATCATTATACTTCTTCATAACAATCTTTCAAAAAATTATGGTCCAACGCATTGGACACCTTAATCAACTGTGCCAAGTCGATACTCTTTCGTTTGAACATTTTATAAATATTCGACTTCTCACAATAAATCTCTTTGGCAAACCAATTGACAGTGCGACCCTGTCGAAGCAACTCTTCATGGATCATATTGCCAATGTGGACATCTTTCATTTTAAACTTCATAGTCGTGCGTTTTAAAAACAAAACACAAAAATATCTCATTGGAAAAAAAAGCCACAAATCGTGTCCAAAGAATACAATCAAATATTATCAAAATAAAATAATATTATTTAGTTGATTCTCAATTGTATAAATGAATAATAAAATAAAATCAAATATACAAATCAATATTTGATTCAGAGATAACAAAACGGCTCAGCTTACAAATTACCAGTGTTTTAGCAAATCATGCATCATCAATTGCAAATTCGAGTCGTTCCCAAAAATCTCGTGCAATTTCATGGAGCGTGTCCAAACCGCCTGATAGGTCTTCCCCGTCAAAGCGGCGGCTTGCACCTCAGTAACGCCCAAAATATACATGCAACAGTACATCACATCGATGCGTTTCAATCGAGGATACTTTTTGATGAGTTCAAGAGAGAACTTTGGGAACACCGCATCCACTGCATTGACCAGCGTGGTCATCTGGCTTTCTGACAAAACCATCTCAGGATAAGCGACACCGGCTTTCACATTGGCGGATTTGACTAAGCAAACACGCTTGCAAATCGGCATCTCATATAGGGTTTCCAACTTCTTGTCGAAAGGCAGCTTTTGGAAGTCGGGATTGGAAATGGTCTTTTTCAATTCAATCTCCAACGACTTGATTTTCTCTTCCTTGTTGCGCGAAGCTGTTTTCGTAGTCAAAATTTCTTCCTCAAGCAATGCCTTCGCCTTTTCGTGGGCCTCAATTTCCTTCCGATGTTTACGACGGCGCCATTCAATTAAAACGCTATCTATTGTGAGAATAATCAGTAACAACCCAACAACAAGCAACACAAAATTGAAAATGTCTTTTTGCTTCAACTCCTTCCGGTAAGCCTTATAATCCTCATACAAAATATCCACACGTGTCTTGTTACTATTCAAAGTCAGTCGATCCAAAATACAATCCGACAATAGCTCTCCGTAATGCGCCGCCTTTAACGAATCCCCTAAAATATTGGCCGACTTGATAATACGGCTATAAGACTTGATAGTCTGACGCGGAAGCAATGGATAACTATGCTCGTAATTATAAAGGGCCGAATCGTACTGCTGTTTCTCGTAGAATAAATAGCCTAAAGCAAAATGCACTTTTCGCCTCAACATATCGTCATCAGTAATCTCTAGAGCATGATGTAGCAAATCGCAAGAAGCGTGGCTCTCACCTGTATTATACAAATACAAAGCATGATGATACAAACTGCTGAAATGCCGATAACTATCGTTAGCTCCTAATTGCTCGAAAAAATCGTCCGACTTCTTATAATACATCAAAGCCCCCGAACGGTTATCCTGAGCCAACATCACATCACCCATCAATTCATAATTATCGGCAACGCCCAACAGGTTATCCTCTTTCTCGAAGCAGACATTGGAGTTCTCCAAACACTCCAATGCCATATCCCAGGCATCGTAGGTATAGCAAAACCATGCCAACCTATCGTATATCAAGGCTGTAAAATGCTCGTATTCAGGATTAACAGACGAAATAGAGAAAATCCTCCTCTTTTGTGTCAACCCATCCATTACCCACAAGGCATTCAGATAGTCCGAAAAAGCCTCCACATGTCGATTCGGGTCATTCTCTTCGATAACAGCCTTGTAATAATAGATTTTGGCCCGCTGAAACGCCAAGTCTTTTTGTGTCAGAGAACTATTAGCGTCAACAAAGACAGAATCATAGAATCCATGGGTTGATACCAGCACACTGTCGTTGGCAAAGCCATGACTGTCGTCCGCCAATGGGTCATACGGAACAGACTTTTGGCAAGAAACCATAATGAGCAATAATGCTGAAATTATGTATTGCCAACCTTTCATTTCCGCTTGATCACTTCGCAAACATATCCTTGATGCCACCCAATGAGCCCAGCATATTAGTAGCCTCGTACGGCAGATAGACCGTCTTATTATCCTGTCCGCCAGCCACTTCCTTAAGTGCTTCAATATACTTGACAGCCAGCAGATAATTGACGGGATCAGCGCCACGGTCGGCTACCGCTTCAGCGATGTTGCGGATGGCAGTGGCTTCGGCTTCGGCTTGCAGCACTTTGGCCTTGGCTTCACCTTCAGCCTTAAGGATGTTGGCCTGCTTGTCAGCCTCGGCAGCGTTGATTTCGGCTTGCTTTTCACCTTCTGAATTCAGAATCTGAGCCTGTTTTTCACCTTCGGCCTTCAAGATTTCAGCACGACGGTTACGCTCGGCTTGCATCTGAAGTTCCATGGTACGACGGATGCTTTCAGGAGGCGTAATATCCTGCAACTCAACGCGGTTTACCTTAACGCCCCATTTATTAGTGGCATCGTCAAGCACATTGCGAAGTTTCGAGTTGATGGTGTCGCGCGAGGTCAGCGTTTCATCGAGTTCCATTTCGCCCACCACATTACGAAGCGTGGTCTGCGTCAATTTCTCGATAGCCACGGGAAGGTTCTGGATTTCGTAGACGGCCTTCATCGGGTCAACAATCTGGAAATACAGCAAGGCGTTGATTTCGGTCATCACATTATCTTTGGTGATAACGCTTTGTTTGTCAAAATCATACACTTGCTCACGCATATCAATGCGCGAAGTGCGAGCCATCGCCCCATTTTGGCGACGGACGATAGTTTCCTTTGCCTGTTCAACGATAGGCAGGATGACATTGATGCCTGCATTAAGCGTGCGGTTATACTTGCCGAGACGTTCGACAATCATGGTTTCCGACTGGGAAACAATCTTGATGCCCCGAAGGATGTAAATCACGACGAGTGCAACCAAAACATAGAGAATAATAATGCTGAAATTCATTTTGTTATTGTTTAACGGTTAATATAATACTATCCAATTTCACTATTTCTACAGTAACGCCTTTCTCGATGACCGATCCGTCTTCCGAGACCGCTTTCCAATCGTCACCATCGACAGCCACGCGACCAGTATGTTGTTCGGCATCAATACGTTCCGACACAACGCCTTTCCTTCCGACGATGGCATCGGCATTGGTTTTCACATCTTTGGATTTTTTGTCCAAAAAACGTATCACCACAGGACGGAGAAAGATAAAGGTCAGCAGCGACACCACGGCAAACACCACAATTTGCCAAGTAATAGTGCCGCCCAAGCCAGCAACCAAAGCCGAGAAAACAGCACCAATAGCGAAGCAAATGACACCGAACCCAGCGGTCATGATTTCAAGAATCACCAATACGATGGCGACAACAAGCCAAATTTGATAAACGTCCATAATTCAATTTGTTTTGATTTCAAATGCAAAGGTAATCAAATTCCAAATACAAAAAAAGGTTGCAATGTTGCAACCTTTCATTTTATTTTATCAAATCCACTTTACTAACGGGAAGTCCTGACGATGCGGCAACATCGAGTTAGTCGGGAATACTCGGAAAGTAAAGTCGTACACACCGGCACGGGTAATCGGTGCCTTGATATAATACTTCACCCAGCCATCGCCCGAGTCGACGAGTTTCATCCTCTCAATCGCCTTGATTTTCACATCCTTATCATCATCTTTCTTGCCAATGAGCAACTCTATGGCCAGATCACCAGGCTCGAGGTCGGGCGTGAGCAACGTGATTTCGGCAACGAACTGCTCACCGAAAGTCAGCGGACGCACGTTGGTGTCGGGCAGGATGATAGATTTCACCTCCACCTTGTCCCAATTGTTGCGCACACGGGTCTTCCACGCATTGATTTCAAAGGCCTTTTGGTACCGGTTTTCACGCATCCAGTTGGTCCTCTCAATCAGCTTATTGTAATACTTTTCGAAGTAGTCGTCCATCATGCGTTTCATCGTGAAGCGCGGCGAAATCTCGTTGAGGCACTTCTTCATGGCAGCAACCCAACCCGTGGGCACCTCCTGCACATTGCGGGCATAGTAGAGCGGGACGATTTCGTTTTCAAGCGTGTTGTAAATTGTCTCGGCATCCATTTCGTCCTGATAACGTTGGTCTTGGTAGGTGCGCTTCTCTTGGATGGCCCAGCCAGCATCGGGACGATAGCCCTCAGCCCACCAACCGTCCAAAACGGAGAAGTTGAGCACGCCGTTCATCACGGCCTTTTCGCCACTCGTTCCCGAAGCCTCCAAAGGACGCGTCGGCGTGTTGAGCCACACATCAACACCAGAGGTCAAACGAGCACCGAGTTCCATATCATAGTTACTGATAAACAAAATCTTACCGATAAACTCAGGACGACGCGAAATGTCGATAATCATCTTAATAAGGTCTTGCCCTGCCTTGTCGTTGGGGTGTGCCTTACCAGCAAACAAGAAAATGACGGGGCGCTTCGGGTCGTTGACCAACTGCGACAAACGCTCCAAATTGCCAAACAAAAGATGGGCACGCTTGTAAGTAGCGAAACGACGGGCAAAACCAATGATGATAGCATTCTCGTTCAAATTGCTAATGGTCTTGAGGATGAGCTTCGGACTCTCCTGACGTTGGCGCATATCTTCCTTGATTTTCTCAGAGAGATAGGTCATCAACTCATGTTTCAACTGCTTGCGGATGTCCCAAATAGTGGCATCTGGAACCTCATTGATTTTCTCCCACATCTTCACATCCGACTGTCGGTCGATGTAATCAGGGCCAAAAGTCGTCTTGTAGAGGCGTTGCCAGAGGCGGTTGCTCCACGTGGGCAAATGTACGCCATTGGTGACATAGCCGATGTGGTTCTCCTCGGCAAAATAACCTGGCCACAGCGACTGGAACATCTCACGCGACACGCGACCATGAATCCTACTGACACCGTTCACCTCTTGACTGAGGTTAGTGGCCAACACACTCATCGAGAACTTCTCGTTCGGGTTATTGGGGTTGAAACGGCCCAAACCCATGAAGCGTTCCCAGCTGATATTCATGCGGTTGGCGTAGTGCGGCATATAGGTACGGATAAGGTGTTCCTCAAAAGCATCGTGACCTGCAGGAACAGGTGTATGTGTCGTGAACAAAGTGGATGCCCTGACCAGCTCAAGCGCCACATCGAAGTCGAGGTTGTGCTTGTTGATGTAGACACGCAGGCGTTCCAAACCGCTAAATGCAGCGTGGCCCTCGTTGCAGTGATATATCGTAGGCTTTAGGCCCAAGGCTTCGAGCAAGCGAATGCCACCCACGCCCAAGAACATCTCCTGTTTGATACGCATCTCGGGGTCGCCACCATAGAGTCGGCTCGTGATGCCACGGTCTTCGGGCGAGTTCTCTTCAATGTCGGTGTCCAAAAGATAGAGTCCCACCCTACCTACATTGACACGCCAGGCCTTGGCAAATACCGAACGGCCAGGGAAGGCAATGCTCACCTTGACCCATTCTCCCGTTTCATTAAGTACGGGTATCAAAGGCAGCTGCGAGAACTTCTGAGGTATGTATTCAGCCCTTTGCTCGCCAGAAACCGAGATTTCCTGTGCAAAATAGCCATAACGGTAAAGCAAACCAATGCCCACCATATTGGCGTTCGAGTCAGAAGCTTGCTTCATATAGTCACCAGCCAAGATGCCTAAGCCGCCCGAGTAAATCTTGAGGCTCTTCATCAGGCCATATTCCATGCTGAAATAGGCGATGAGGTCCTTCTGCTTTGTTGGCTGGGCCATATAATCCTTGAACTGTTCGTAGACCTTATTCAGACGATTCACAAAGTCCTCGTTGTTCTCCAAGTTCTTGATTTGCTCTACCGAGAGACCTTCCATCAAGGCTACAGGGTTCTGTTCCGTGGTCTTCCAAGCCACCGGGTCGATGGACTCGAACAATTCGATGGCATCCACATTCCAGCACCACCAGATGTTACGCGAAAGTTCCTCCAACTTGCGCATTTCTTCGGAATAAATAGGCTTCACCAGCACTTTCTTCCAACTCGGCGTGTCATTCTTCTGATAGACCACCTCATGCAGCAGTTCGGCATAGGGCACCGGTTCCAGCATATAGTGGCGGCCTCCCGATTTTTCAAGAGCCACATCCCAAGCTTTTTGGTAGCTGACAATCAAGTCTTTCCAAAGGAGTTTCTCAGCCACCGCAAGTGCTGCTTTCGACAACTGCTCCCTACCTTTGTCTGTCATTGTCACAAAACGGCGCAATGCTGCAACAATACCGTCAATCACCTTATTTACATCTTCCTCCTGACGTGAAATCACAGTCACTGCTTCATTGCCTTTACATTCTTGTTGCTCAAACTTGCCAAAGCCAGAAACATCCGACGTCAAAGTCGGGATGCCCATTGCCACGCTTTCGAGCGGGGTGTAGCCCCAAGGTTCGTAATACGATGGGAACACCGAGAAATCGAAAGCGGCAAGGAACTCGGAATAGGTCATGTTGAAAATACCATCATTACCGTTGAGATAAGCCGGCACAAACATCACCTTCACCTTGTCGTTGGTATCGTTCTGCAAGCCAGCATTGCGGAGAGAGTTCAGAATGGCATCATTCTCATAGTCAAACACATGGTGCGTAGCAGGGAAGTCTGTGTGGCCAATGATTTCATTGGTACCATCCAAACGGTGCTGCAAATCCTTGGAAGGACCGGCGATATTGCTCGGAACGGCAATCACACCCACCACGGTACGCGGCAGGTTCTTGTCTTGATTCAAGCGGCGCAAGGACTCAATAAAGAGGTCGATGCCCTTGTTCTTGAACTCATAACGGCCACTGTTGATGACCATTAGGCAGTCACGGTCGATATGCTCACCGCACAAGGTCTCGACAATCTTCAAAACCTTCTCACGTGATTCCTTACGTTTGGCGCCAAAGGCTTCCTTATCCTTGCAAAGGACATGATCGATACCGTTCATCGTCACCACATCGGGCTTGCGATATAAGAACTGCTCGCACTCCTGAGCCGTGATGTCGCTCACCGTCGTGAAAGCATCGGCATTTTTGGCCGCCTTTTGCTCCATCGACTGTTGCGAGACCACATTGAACTGCATGGCCATCACCGAAGGCAGATACGACTTCAGGTTTTCATAAAGCGGCAATCCATTGCCAGAGATGGCGCGACCGAGATAGGTGGCATGGGTGGTAAACACCGTGGCAATATGCGGGCAATGCTCTTTCAGATACAGCACGCCAGAACCGGTCATCCACTCGTGGAACTGGGCTACAATGTTGGAAGTCTGGGGCAAGTTGTAGTTGACAAAATTCTCAATCACCTGGCCCGCAGCATAACCAAACAACACTGGCTCAACGTAGTCCCACTGGCCACGGATGCTGTCCAACTCATATTGCTCCCAAAGATGCGCAAGTATCTCATTCTTAGACTGATAAAGCGTCGTATAGTCGACCAAAATAGCGATGGGACTACTATCAATCTTCCAACGGCCGATGCGGAACTTCAAGCCTTGAGCCAAGGCCCTGTCACGCCATTCGGGGAAGAGTTCGTTATCCTCGACAAAATAAAGTGTCTCATGCGCTTCCTTGACCACATCGGGACCAACCGTAATATAGTGGTCACCAAGCAGTTGACGCATTACATTCGACTTCGTGGAAAGCACCGTATAGATACCACCCACCATATTGCACACTTCCCAGCTGGTTTCAAAAAGGTATTCGGGGGTTTTCATGTCAGATTTAAGATTCAAAGATTTAAAATTTAAGATTTAACATTGAGATTCCTTTCGGGAATGGAGATTTGTCGTGCTGTTATTCGCGGCGGCTTCAGGCAGCATTCTATTCAAAAAATCCTCAAGCCGCCGCTAAACAATGATACACTTTACTCCATTCCCCGCAGGGGAATCTTGATTCATTCAGCTTTCACCTTTCGTTTAGCTAGTTTCGTCACCCTATCGGTGAAGTCAGTCAGCACGTTCATGTAGTTGACGTAGGCGTCATACGGTGAGGCATAGTGGTTGAAGTACTTATGCACCACACCGTCGGAGAGCCACTTCGTGCACATGTAGTAGAAATGGTCGGAGGTCTGTAGCATGTTCCAATCCTGCTGTAATTCCTCGTCTTTAATACGATGCACCTTGGCATTGAGTTCATATAAAGAGCGGAAAGCATCGTCCTGCAAGGGGTTGCCGAGCCAGGCCGTGAGGTCACGTTCCTCGTCGCTCCACGATAATACATTGGGCACATTGACGGCACTCACAGGCTGCAACTTCTTGGCCAACTCTTGTGGCGTAGCAAACTTGAACTTGCTGCCTTTCAGGATGGCCTCAGGCAAAGTCTCCATAAAGTTGAAGATGCCCGTTTCGGCGCTCTGGTGCTCGCCAAAGGTCTCGTAGTCCATGAAGATGTTGACCACTTCTTCCTCCTCCGGCAAGGCGTTCAGCCAGTTGACGAAATCCTCAGCGCGGAAACCGTCCTGCACGAAACGGAAGGCAATCTCATCGCTGAACTTGAAATTGCGCAACAACACCTTCAGTTTCGGGTTGATGGCGTTGGCGTACATGTAGTTGGGACTCTTCCAGCCCAAGATGTGCTTGGCACCCTCAGTAAGCATGAGGTTGTAGCCCATGTCGGCCACAGCAGCACCGATTTCGTCACTATATATTAATTCGGTGTTGCGGAAGGTCTTTGGTGTGACGCCAAACACTTCTTTCATCTTGTGCTTATGCGCCGTCACTTGACGTTTGAACTCGTCGGGATTCGACAGCGAGGCCAACGAGTGGGCGTAAGTCTCGGAAAGCACCTCTACCTTACCCGTGGCGACCAGCTTCTGGAAGCTCTCTAATACCTCAGGCGCGAATTGCTCCATCTGCTCGATGACCACGCCCGAGAACGAGAACGCGAATTTGACCTTGTCGCCAAACTTCTCGATCTGCCGCATCAGGAGTTCATTCATGGGCAGGTAGCACTTCTCCGCCACACGCCGCATGATCATGCGGTTGCTGTAGTCGTCATAGTAATAGTGTTTCTTACCGATTTCGAAGAAACGATACGTGCGAAGCCTGTAAGGCTGATGCACTTGGAAATAGAAACAGATTGATTTGCTCATATTTTGTATTATTTATTATTCGCTAATTATACCACTGACTCATACACCGCCTTGATCTTTTTAGCGGCGGCTTCCCACTTGAGGCTGTCCACCTCGTCCTTGCCTTCGTCCTTGAAGCAGTCGGCCAAAGGTTTGTAGTGGCAGAGGCCATAGATGGCGTCGGCCAGGCCATTGATGTCCCAGAAGTCGACCTTCAAGGCGTGCTTGACGACCTCGGAAACGCCAGACTGCTTGCTGATGACCACCGGCACGTTGAGGCGCATGGCCTCCAACGGCACGATGCCGAACGGCTCGGAGATGGACGGCATGACAAACACGTCGGTCATGGCGAACATTTGGTCGACGGCCTCGCCCTTCAGGAAGCCCGTGAAGTGGAAGTGGCTGCCCATTCCCAATTGTGCCACACGGCGAATCATCTTCTCCAACATGTCGCCCGTGCCCGCCATCACGAAGTGGATGCTCGGGTCGACTTGGTGAATCTTATAGGCCGCCTCGATGAAGTATTCAGGCCCTTTCTGATAGGTAATTCTTCCGAGGAAGGTCACCACCTTGGCATCCAAACCGCTGCGTTCGTATTCCGACTTGGGCTTGTCGTTAGGTTCCACGGCGTTGTGCACCGTCACGACCTTAGCAGGGTCGATGCCGTATTTGTTGATGACGATGTTGCGCGTCAGATTACTCACCGTGATGACGCGGTCGGCGGCCTCCATGCCCCTGCGCTCGATGGCATATACATCCGTGTTGATGTTCTCGCCAGAGCGGTCGAACTCCGTGGCGTGCATGTGCACCACCAACGGTTTGCCTGTGGTCTCCTTCGCTGCGATGCCTGCCGAATAGGTCAGCCAGTCGTGAGCGTGGATGACGTCGAAGTCGTATTTCGTGGCCAACGATGAGCCAATCAAGGCGTAGCGTGCCACCTCCTCCATCAGGTTCATGCCATATTTGCCCGAGAACTGATAATTGCGTGCAAACACCGAGCCCGTGCGGTTGAAATGCTCTACCACATGGCGGTCGCTTTCCAGCACATTGGCAAAGTTCTCCGGCCCGACATACGGGATGATGTTGGAGCCAATTTCCATGTACTGCACGCGCTCCCAATAACTGCGGTCTTTTTCGTGGTCGATGTCGATGGTCACGTCGCTGGCATTGAGCAGACGCACATTGGTCTCATCCTCATCGCCGTAGGCACGCGGCACCACGAAGAGCACATCCACATCGTTTTTGGCTAAGCCTTTGGTCATGCCGAAGCAAGCCGTTCCAAGGCCACCGGTAATATGGGGCGGGAACTCCCACCCAAACATTAGGACTCTCATTTTGAGCCTCCTTTCTTATTTAATTCTGTAATCAAGTAATGCAGGTAAAGCAAGGCACCCACGCTCGTCGACTGCGAGATGCAGCCTCTTGCCTCGAAAGGCGGGTTGCCATCGTAGATTTCCGACACCGTACCAATGCCGTTCTCCTTGATGGCCTCCTCAAAACCGTTATACAGGTCTTCCAGATAAGGCAACGAGGTTTTTCCAAACAGCTTCACCGAGAGGTCGGCATAGAAAGCTATCAGCCAAGGGAAGGCTGTGCCGTTGTGGTAGGCACGTTCGCGCTCGCTGTGGTTGCCGATGCTGATGCCCTTATAATTCTCGTCGTTAGGCGACAGCGAACGGATTCCACGAGGTGTCAGCAATTCGGAATGGGCAATGTCGAAAGCGCGCTTCTGCATGGTCTCCGTCATCGGCGAATTAGGCAAGGCTGCTGCCAGCATCATGTTAGGTCTTACCTGCTCGTTTTTCTCGTTGCTGTTCACATAATCATAGAAGCCGTTGGTCACCTTATTATAGAAGGTGTCGGCGAACGAAGCTTTCACCTTGTCGGCCAAATCATTCCATTTCTTTAGCAGTGCACTCTTCGGATCGGCAGCCTTCAGCAACTCGACAGCATACCTTAAAGCATTATACCAAAGGGCATTGACTTCAATTGCCAAACCCGTGCGCGGTGTCCAAGGTTTGCCTTGGGCGAAGACGTTCATCCAAGTGAGAGCCAAGTCGCGGTTGCCAGCATAGAGCAAACCATTATCAAGAGTATGCACGTTGAAGTCCGTGCCTGCGATGAAACTCTCCAAGATGGTCGTCATCGGCTTCTTGTATTTCTTCCAAATGTCCTTCTTGTCCTTGCCCAGCATCTTCTCGTAAAGTTGCAGCACATAGAAGAACCAAAGCGGTGAATCTACTGCCGTGAAATACAAGCTCTTCTGATAATAACGGTGTGGGAAGAACGGGCCTTGCATCCTCGAAACAAGGTAATCCAAAGCCGCGGTAAAGGTCTTCTCGTCGCCTTGCGCCAAGGTGATGCCTGGCAATGCGAGGAAAGTATCACGGCTACATGAACCGAACCACGGGAAGCCTGCCCAAAGTCGGGTGCCTTTTTCATCGTGGATGATGAACTGGTCAGCGGCCTTCACGAGACACTCCTCATAACTATGTTGCGGCAATAACCGTTTCACCTCGGCCTCGCATTGACGCTTGATAGAAGTCGGACTCTCTTCCTTGAGGCTCACTGAGAGAATCACCGTGTCGCCTTGTTTCATCTGCAACTCGAAGAAACCAGGAACGAACTGGTCTTCCACGGCATCGTAGCCGCGTTCCTGCTCGCGGATGTAGAACATATTGTAGTACCAATGCGGCACATGGGTGTACTCCGCTGCCTTCGAGAACTGCAAGTACAACCTCGAATAGTCCTTGTATAGCTGCCATGAAGCACCATTTTTCACCAAGTCCACCTTACGGCTGGCCTCATGGTTCTCATGCGTCAGCATGTGGACATTGCGGAATGCCAGGAACGGCAATACACGCAAGGTAATAGGCACCACAGACTCGCGCAACGTGTAGCGCACAAAGAGGCGTGCCTCCGTGGCAGAGAAGATCAACTCCTTGTCGAGCACCACATTGCCGATGCGATAGGTCAGCTTCGGCATGGGGTCGGCGGTGAAGTCGCGGAGGTATTTGTGTCCGCGGGGAGCAAAGATGCCATTAGGGTACATGTGTACGCCAAGGTGGAACTCCTCCTTGTTTTCAATAATCGTTTCATCAAGGCTCGAAAGCAGAACATGGTTGTTGTTGTCTAATTGAGGCTGAGGCACAACCAGCAGACCGTGGTATTTTCGCGTATTGCAGCCAATCATTGTGGTGGCAAGAAACGCACCTAATGCATTAGAGCGCAACACTTCACGGTTAAGAGTAAACTCTAGATTGATAACTTTTTTCTTATCCCAGGAAATGTAACTCATATATATTATTTCAAAATTTGCATAAAAAACCGAGTACAAAGATAATGTTTTTAAGTTTTCGCAAAGAAAAAAACAACATTTTTTATCTTTGCAGCCTCGAAAACACATTAAATATTGATATAATGACTAAAAAACTCATCAACATGATCGCATTAAGCGTCATCACTTTGGCTTCATGCACCTCGAAGCCTGAACAAAAAGCCGAGGTCGAAAAACCCAATCCTTTCCTCACCGAATACACGACACCTTTCCAAGTGCCGCCTTTCGACCAAATCAAGAACGAGCACTATATGCCTGCATTTGAGGCAGGTATCGCCGAACAACAAGCTGAAGTTGACGCCATTGTCAACAATGAAGAAACACCAACTTTCGAAAACACCATCCTGCCTTACGACAAGTCGGGCCAAATTCTCGACCGTGTCAGCAATGTGTTTTTCAACCTCAACGAATGTCTCACCAACGACGAAATGGTTGCCATCGCCGAGCGGGTGCTGCCTATGCTCTCGAAGCATAGCGATGCCATCATGATGAACCCCGAACTGTTCAAGCGCATCGACTACGTGTATCAGCACCGCAACGAAATGGGCTTGGACGACCAACAAATCCGTGTGGTGGAAAAATACCATCAGGACTTCATGCGCCACGGTGCCGGCTTGGATGCCGAGCAACAAGCCGAGCTGAGCCAAATCAACGAGCAGCTCTCGACCTTGAGCCTGCAATTCGGCAACAACCTTTTGAAAGAAAACGCTGGTTACAAACTCATCATCGACAATGAAGCCGACCTTGCGGGTCTGCCGCAGACCAGCATCGATGCCGCCGCCGAGCAAGCCAAATCCGATGGCATGGAAGGCAAATGGGTGTTCACCCTCAGCAAGCCCAGCCTCATTCCTTTCCTGCAATTTGCCGACAACCGCGACCTGCGCGAAAAGATGTATAAGGCTTATTACAACCGCGGCGACAACAACAACGAATACGACAACAAGAAACTCATCAACGAGATGTGCAGGTTGCGCGTACAGAAAGCCAAACTATTCGGATTCGAAAACTACGCCGATTATGTTCTTGACATTAACATGGCCAAAGACTCAAAGACCGTCGACAAGTTCCTCATTGACATCTTCAACCCCGCGCAACAATTGGCCAAGAAAGAGTTAGCCGAGATGCAAGCCATTGCCGACAAGGAAGGTGCCAACATCAAGTTAGAAGGCTGGGACTGGTGGTACTATGCCGAAAAACTCCGCAAAGCCAAATACGACTTCGACGAAAACTACATCAAGCCTTACCTCACCGTCGACAATGTCCGCAATGGCATGTTTATGGCTGCCAATAAGTTATATGGCATCACTTTTACGCAAAACACCAACTTGCCCATCTACTATCCAGGCGTGGAAACCTACGAGGTGAAAGAAGCCAATGGCGATTTCTTGGGTATCCTCTACATGGACTACTATCCGCGTGAGTCGAAGAGCGGCGGCGCATGGTGCACCAGTTTCCGCGAAAGCGGCTACGACATCCATGGCAAGAAGATTTATCCTGTCGTCTCCTTGGTGATGAACTTCACTCCTGCTTCGGGCGACACCCCTGCCCTGCTCACTTGGGACGAAACCGAAACCATGTGGCATGAGTTTGGCCACTCGCTGCACGCTTTCTTCAGCGACGGTCTCTACAGCCGTACCTGTGGCAATGTGCCTCACGACTATGTGGAGATGCCTTCTCAAATCATGGAAAACTGGGTAGCCGAACCTGAAGTCATCCGCATGTACGCCAAGCACTACAAGACCGGCGAAGTGATGCCCGACAGCCTCATCACCAAGATTGAAAACAGCGCTTTGTTCAACCAAGGTTTTATGACCACTGAACTTATCGCTGCCTCCATCCTTGACATGAAGTACCACGAACTGACTGAGCCTCAAGACCTCGACGTCGATGCCTTCGAGAAGCAACAGATGGACGCTATCGGCCTGATGCCCGAAATCCTGCCTCGCTACCGCAGCACCAATTTCGCCCACATCTTCAACGGCGGCTATAGTGCCGGCTATTATGCCTACACTTGGGCCGAAGTGCTGGACAAGGATGCTTTCAACTACTTCAAGAGTTCCGGAGACCTCTTCAATCCCGAACTGGCAGCCTCGTTCCGCAAGAACTGCCTGCAGGAATGCGGCAATGACGAAGGCATGGTGCAATACCGCAAATTCCGCGGTCAAGACCCTGACTATGAGCCCTATCTGAAAGCAAGGGGACTGAAATAGTTGGCAGTTATCAGTTGACAGTTGACAGTTTGAAGTTTACAGTTAATAAGTTGAGTAATACGATATTATGAAACGAATAGTGATTTTTTTGGTTGTTAGTCTTTTGGTTGTTTACGCAAACGCCCAAAGCAAAAAAAATTCCTCCATTTCACAACCGAATCGCCCTAAAGTTGGCGTGGTGTTGGGTGGCGGCGGCGCCAAAGGTGCCTCGCATATTGGTGTGTTGAAATACATCGAAGAGATGGGCATTCCTGTTGATTACGTGGCGGGCACGAGCATGGGTTCCATTATCGGTGGTCTTTACGCCTTAGGTTACACGCCCGATGAATTGACCAAACTTATCGCCTCCATGAACTGGAGCGAATACATAGGCAACAAAATCGACCGTTCCTCCATGTCGCTGGAGACGCGAAAGCGCAGCAGCACCACCCAACTCTCCATCCCATTCAGTCATGAGAGCCTCTTCGACAAAGACCCCAACACCAGCCTGATCAACAACCTGCCCAGTGCATACGTCAACAACAGCTCGCTTGTCAACCTGTTCAACGACCTATGCATTGGCTATCAAGAGGAGATGGATTTCAACGACTTGCCGATTCCTTTCTCCTGTATCGCCACCGACATCGCCACCGGTGAAGAAGTGGTGATGCGCAGTGGCAGCATGCCAACCGCAATGCGAGCCAGTATGGCCATCCCAGGTGTGTTTTCGCCTGTCACCATTGGCGACAAGGTGCTCGTCGATGGTGGCTTGGTCAACAACTTTCCTGCCGATGTATTGAAAGAAATGGGTGCCGACATCATCATCGGTGTAGAAGTCACCAACGAGAAAAAGATTACCCAAAAAGACATCCAATCGCTACCGCAACTGCTCGGTCGTTTGGTCGTGAACAGCACCCAAAGCAAACGCAAGGCGAATCGCGAACTTTGCAGGGTACATATCATCCCTGACGTCAGCGGCTTCGGCATGCTCAGCTTCACGCCTGAAGCCATCGACACACTTGTCGGCAGGGGTTTCAAAAAAGCCGCCGAGTATCACGACCAACTGTTGGAAATCAAGCGGAAAATTGATGAGGCGGCTGGCCTCCCAGTCACTAAAGAACTTCATGCGCCCAAGGCTCGTAACCTTATGGACGAGACTGTGACCATCAGTTCCATAGAGTTCAACAACGTACCTGAACGCGACAGTCGTTGGCTGATGCGCAAAGGCCGACTCAAAGCAGGCAACAAATACAACAAAGACGAGATTGACCATGCCGTCAACTTGTTTCGTGGCACAGGTTGCTATGATGAAATCACTTACACCTTAAAAGAGCAAGATTCCACCAATAGCAACGGGCTACTTGACGAATTCTACGACCTGTCTTTCCAAATGAAACCAGCAAAGCCCCATGTGGTGGGCTTAGGTTTCCGCTATGATACCGAGGAAGGTGCCGCCTTGTTGCTCAAGGTGGGCCTAAACGAGAAGAAATTCGAGGGCTCGAAACTCGACTTAAAGGTCAAGCTCAGCTACAACCCCAGAATCAGCCTCACTTACACCTATTCCAAGCCTGCTTTAGCCAATTTCAGCGTTGCATACGACTATAGGAACGAGTATTTCGGCGTCTTGATAAGTAAAAAATCCCTCAATTTGCATTACCAGCAGCAAAAAGTGAGTGGTTACGTCTCGCAGTTCCACCTGCTCAATTTTAGCACCAATGTTGGCTTGTCGTTTACCGGAACGAAATACGACCTCGCCTCTTTAGAGGAAGACAGCGAGACGGACAGCATTCTTCTCCGTGACACCAGAATGCTCACGCCTTTTGTCATCCTTACTTACGATAATCTTGACGACACCTACTTTGCCAAGCATGGTGTTTCGGCCAACATCACTTCCCATTTCTATTACGAGACCAAGGAAAAAGGCAAATACTTTGACCTCAGCTACTCCGTTCTAGGCTACATTACTCCCAAAAATGGAAGGTTCACCATCATTCCACAGCTTTACGGCCGTTTCTCGTATGTCCCCAACCTTGAAAACATGCCTTTAGGCTTGGCCAACCTGTTTGGCAGCGAGATTTCAGGCCGTCATTTCGAGGAACAGATGCCCTTTATTGGTATTGGCAGCATTGACGCTACCAATAACAGCATAATGAGTATTCTTCGCTGCGACTTGCGGTACAATTTCTATGGGAAGCATTATTTGACAGCCATGTATAACATCATGGCGAATTGGTCCAATTGGATTGGCAGCAACTTCTCCGAAGTGTTTGCCTATAGTTCACAAGGTGCAGGATTGAAGTATTCGTACAACACCAAAGTGGGACCTGTTTCACTGACTGGCCACTGGTTGAGATTCTGGGGTGGTGATGGATTCCTCAACCATTTTGGCACCTACTTCTCGTTTGGATACACGTTTTGACGCGAGACTATGGGACACGGACAACAAGACTGTCTGACGTATGACCGGGAGACTATAATTCAAACCGTAATGACTATAACCTTTTAGATATGAAACGTTTTACATTGATAATGGTAACTTGTCTGATGGCCCTCAACATGCAGGCGCAACACAAAATCCACATCAACCTCAAAGCCCCTCGCCCAAAAGTAGGCGTAGTGCTCGGTGGCGGTGGAGCCAAAGGTGCCGCACACATTGGCGTATTGAAATACCTTGAGGAGATAGGCATCCCTGTCGACTACGTGGCAGGCACCAGCATGGGTTCCATCATCGGCGGACTCTATGCCATGGGCTACTCGCCCGACGAGCTCGCCACTTTGATAGCCAACATGAACTGGTCGCAATATGTGGGCAACAGCATCGACCGTTCCGCCATGTCGCTTGAAACCAGGCAACGCCACAGCACTTACTTGGCCATTCTTCCTTTCAGCCTGAGCAAAATTTTCAATCCCAACCAAGACAAGCAGACCATCGGCTTCATACCCAGTGCATTTGTCAACAACACGGCTTTGATCAACCTTTTCAATGATTTGTGCGTTGGCTATCAAAAAGAAATGGATTTCAACGACCTGCCTATCCCCTTTGCTTGCGTGGCCACCGACATCAGGACAGGCAAGGAAATCGACATCAGGCATGGCAGTGTGCCTACCGCAATGCGGGCAAGCATGGCCATTCCTGGCGTGTTCACCCCCGTCACCATCGACAATCACTTGCTCGTTGATGGCGGTTTGGTCAACAACTTCCCTGCCGACCTGATTAAGGAAATGGGAGCCGACATCATCATCGGAGTAGAAGTCACGGATGCCGACACCCTCATTTCAGACGATAATGTCACCCTAACCGACATACTCAACGGACTGATTGACAATGCCGTCAACAAGAAAAGATACCAAAACCAAGCTTTATGCAATGTGCACATCACTCCCGACATAACGGGCTATGGCACCTTAAGCTTCAGCCACGACGCCATCGACACTTTGGTCAACCGCGGTTATCAAGAAGCGAAGAGAAACGATGCCGTTTTGAAGAGCATCAAACAGAAACTAGATTCCATCAACGGCAGCCCTCTTGAAAAGAAACTTCGTGCCACGAAAGCAAAAAACTTAGGTGACGCACCTGTTTACATCAATTCCATCGTCATCAACCAAAACGACCAAGTGACAAGCGCCTGGCTGCTCAGAAAAGGGAAGTTGAAGGCAGGTCAATTTGTCTCGGAAAACGAAATCAACCATGCCGTTGACATCTATAGAGGCACTGGCGCCTTCGATGACATCACCTACAACCTGACGGAAAGCGGCATCGACACCATCGATGGCAAAGCTTGCGACACCTACGACCTAACGATGAACTTCAAACCGACACAACCCAATGTTTTTGGTCTTGGGCTTCGTTACGACACTGAAGAAGGGGCTGCGCTGCTACTCAAAATTGGACTCAACGAGAAGCATCTCACCGGATTCAAACTCAACCTCAGCGGCAAGCTCAGCTACAACCCAAAATTCAACATCACTGCTACCTACTCTGGCATCAATTTGGCCAATTTCAGTTTGGCTTACGATTATCGAGGTGTGCACTACAAATCACTGGCCCAAGAAAACAACTACTCCAACCTCCATTACAACCAACACAAATTCAGCGGCTATGTGTCGCAATTCCATCTGCTTGACATCAGCACAGCCGTTGGCGCTTCCATTGCCTCAACCTCCTTCTCCAACGCATCTCCCTTCGATTTCAGCAACGACACCATCGACCAATCGGCGATTTCCTCCTCCTATTACAACGACAACATCCTGCTCACGCCTTTCGTCACGTTCAAATATGACAACCTCGACGATCCTTATTTTGCCAAACATGGTATTAACACGAGCTTAAATGGCCGAATACACTTCGACTTAAAAGGCACATCAAGCACCACATACGAAGTTGGGTATAGCATCCAAGGCTACATCACGCCCTATGACAAAAGGTTCACCATCATTCCCCAGCTTTATGCAAGATGCCTGTTTGGAGAAGCCGCCTATGCCAACCTTTGGAATGTCGTGGGCGGCGAAATCGAGGGACGGCATTTCGACCACCAAATGCCGTTTATCGGCATCAACCATGTAGCCTATGTCAACGACTTTACCGCTATTGCGCGCTGCGATTTCCGCTATAATTTCCTGGAAAAGCATTATGTTACAGCCACATATAATTTCCTGTATGGTTTCAATCCCTTTGGGAAAGGCATCATCAATGGAACAAGGCATTTCTCTGGTGTAGGCTTGCGCTATGCTTACAATAGTTTCTTCGGTCCAATTTCGCTAAGTGTGCAATGGTCAGACTGCACAAAACGCGTTAGCCTTTATTTCTCCATCGGCTACACCTTCTGACGAGTTGATCGCCTAAAACAAAATATTGGTGTCCGCTAAAGCTTTAGTGAGTTGAGATAAAAAACAGGCTGAAATCTCCGAGGAGGTTCCAGCCTTTTTCGTTACCTTTGTTTCTGCTACAAAACACGAATAACGATGGGCAAAGGTACG
>JAEEGF011882739.1_pt1 | contig 27537 bp, 24 predicted proteins | sample 9134171 | NCBI WGS metagenome assembly JAEEGF01 (sample SAMN16246542, study PRJNA631951) | gut metagenome | biome: gut microbiome; feature: rumen; material: AP-attached | host: Bos | place: Iran: Karaj | collected 2018-10 | reverse complement strand
CTTCGGAGGTACGGTAGTCAGAAAAAGGACAGTGAATACGCTGTCCTTTCAATCGATTCTTGTGGCGCACTAATTCAGCGGCCACATCAGAGTACAAAGTGTAGTACTCGTCATTCTTGGCCTTTCGGGCCCTGTGCTGATGTTTGTTCATGGCATTTACGCTTAATGAGGATTCGAGTAGTTTTGGTCTTCCCATTGACCCTTAGTTGATGGGAAAGGACATCCTCGGTGATAGTGGAGTACTGTCCACCGGTAATGCCCAGAATCTCAAAATCCGGGTGCTGATGGTCTAGATAGGTGATGGGAACACCTATTTGACCCCAGTAATCGTAGGGAATATCCTTCACGCGGCCGACCTCAATTGCATCGTATCCGTCGTACTTGGGATACCTGCTTGGATCGGCGTAGTAGGACTTGGTGAGAGGGAAGGCGGTATTCTTCTCAACAGGGAGATTTGTATACCACCGTGATAGTCCGGCCAGCTTCTTGGTCTCGCTGCCGTCTGGGGTTAAGAACTTTTTGGGGCTTGTGTAGCCATAGTTCACGATACCCCGCTTCACATACGGCCAGATCACTTTTCCTCCAGCCGCCTGTTTGTTACCTAGTAAAATGAAAGGCTTCATAATGAAAATTGATTAAAGTGAAGAGCAATCCGGGGCAGGGCCAGCTGCCCCGGATCATAGTGTTACTTGTTACCTTTCTGGCGCTTTTCCCTGCGCTTACGGATGTGGAAGAAAAGACCCACGACACCGGCCCCAATGACAAGGCCACCCGCAAGACCGCCGTAAAGGTAAGTCTTGTTCTTGGACTCGGCAAGAAGAGCACGGTTGAGATTCGCATCGCTCTTTGCTTCCGCAATAAGTGCACGATCATAGTAACCCTGAGCCCCTTCCTTCAGACTTCTAACGCCTCCTTGCGGAAGAATGCGCAAGTTCTTTCTCTCTCCCGTTTGATAATCAAATACCATGTGCTTTGGTTCAAACTGGACACGGTTCTCAAAATCGACCACGACATCGCAGGTATAACGGGATTTTGCAGTAGTGACAACCTCGTTTTGAGAGGTTCGAGTGTCAGTGCTTACTGTCTTCGGCACTGGCAGATTTGAATTAGTAACCATATTTGTAATGGATTTGGTAGTTTGCGGCACTAGGGCGGTCTCACCCGCCCCTAGGCCATAGTAGTGGCGCCTTGGTCTCCCTTCAGCTCCACGTTGGAATCATCAAGCTGCGTCCTTGTGGTTGTGGGTGATGTAGTAACCGCCTACTCCCAGGCCAACGGCCGCCAGGACTGCAGCACCAATGCCCAGGATTCTCTTCCACTTCGGTTTTGGTGCCTTGTTAGTGGTAGTCGCCTGTGGATTTACCGTCGGCTTGGGCTGAGGAGGGACAGGAGTCTTCAGTACAGTCTTCGGGGTTACAGGCGGAGGAGGAAGCACGGGAGCAGGAGCAGTATTCACCCTCACCTGGGCATGTTCACCAGTGATGCTGATAGTACTGCTGCTCTTGGGTTTGATATAGCAAGTTATTACAGCGTCTTGCACGGATAGCTTGCAGGGCTGGTAGTTTTTAACGTAGCTCCGACTACGGGCGTTTGAACGACGCCGCGCCTTCCTAGTTTGATGTCTCATAATTAATTGGATTAATTAGTTGTTCCGAACTCATGAAATCGGCCCCATTGCCGAAGCGCCGGGGCCGAAATCAAAACACTACTTGAAAATGTTGACATAGGACTTGATGTCACGTTGCTTGCCAAGAAATGCTTCCGCGTTTTGGAGTAACAAATCCCTGGCAATGGCGTTAGGAGTCCACAAGTCAGTGTGGGAGGCAAAGGATGTCAGCCGGTTGTACAAGTCCCAGGTATTCACACTGGAAACTGTATTCCTCGGATCGATGTGATTGAAGCCTTTCTGCTTATACGCTTCCAGGTCCGCTTCATATGGAGCTATCCTTTCGCACTCCTGCTCAGGGATAGCCATGTCGAGCAACATCTTCCTGACTGACTTGAGTTCAGCCATCGAAGCTGGAGTTGCCATTGCTAATCCAGCGTCATGTCTAAACTCATCCAACGCGCCATAAATCAGGGGCTTCGAGTTAGGAACCCTCAGCAGGGTGTCAACGTCTTTTGCATCCAGGCTCACAATCCTGAAGCCTGTGCTCCTCCCCAGTTGTCTGGTCTGCCCGTTAGAGCAGACCAGGCGCAAGAGGTATAGCCCCAGTTCAATCTGGTTGCCAGTCCACCGCATATAGTACCCCGAAAGTTCGAACTCCTCTCCACGACGGAGAGACTGTACGTCCGGAACTTGATGTGCCATACGCAGGGTAACGTTGCAATCCCATAGAGAGCTATATTCGAATGCCTCGGGAAGCAAGTTATGCTGATTCATGAACATCTCCGCAAGCATGAAGAAGGCTTCCAGTGAGATGACGGAGCCCAGGACTGGCAGAACTCGTTCCGCCACTCTGGTTGTTGGATGCACATAGATCACATAGCTCTTGTGAGAAGTCACGGCCTTTGCTGAAGATAAATAGTTCCGAATATCTCGCACACTATCTTCTCCACCAGCATTTAAAACCGTCAACATCTGCTTCACGCTCAGCCCCGACTGCTTATCAAGATCTACAATCACGTTCTGAGGGGCAATCAGCTCATTACCCTTTACGGAAATGATGCTGTCACCATTGCTGGTCCTCTCCAGAAAACGGAGATCTTTCAACTGGAACTGAAGGTAAGGGCGCTGGTTGGCCAACGCCTCCTGCTTGAGTACCTCGTACTCAAAGCGGTCTTTTGTAAAAACGCTCATTGTTCATCAATGTCTTGATTAAATGAAAAATTAGTAAATGAATCTGCTGCATTACGGATACTTCGGGCATCATCTGCCTGCAATTGATGTAGCTTGCGCTCACGCTCCAGGCGCTCTCCATCATAGATGATGTCTCCACCAGCGGTTAAATCGTAATATAAACGCTCATGGGAATCACCTCCACGGTGTTTAGTGAACATTAGATAGCGGGGAGAAAAGCGACTTTCGCCCTCTTTCCTCAATACTATTGAACCATCCACATCATGTATCAGGCGATTTGCGCCAAGGAAAGTGCCACCCTTCGTGAATTGCTGTACGAGAATGAACGAAGTCAATGCCCCTCTGTCATTTACGCCCTCAGCGTGTTTCATCACTTCGGACAGGAAGAGGTTTTCCGCCTCTTTAGTGGAGGCACCAACTTCCTTCGAAATCACGTTCTCCATCTCAACGATAGAATCAATAGCAACCACATCGTAGCCCTCGCTTAGAACTGCCACCGTAGCCGTCCAATCATCAGTGTTGTCTCTCGCTTTTACGTACAGGATATCAATCTCTTTACACTTGGGAAAGCGTTTCATGTATTTCATTAACTGATATTTGTTCATCTCTGCACTAACGAAAAGAATCCGGAGATCAGGGTTTACTCGAAGTAGATTTGCAAGCAAATCCAGCACAACAGTGCTTTTCCCGCAGCCCGCATCGCCCGTCAGCATATATATGAAGGCCTTTAGGAGCCCACCATCTTCACTGAGAACCATGTCTATGGGGGTTTCGGTCCGATATGTCTCGAAGAATGCAGGGTCGATGTACGTATCTTTGTACTTCTGTATTCGAGATTTGTAATCCATCGTGTTCTCAGAAGAGAGCCCCGGGGGTGTCCCCGGGGCATGGCTAGGAGTGGACCCCTTCGGACCTTTCGGCCTTCCGGGACTTTCTCTCCTCCTTCTCCTTGTTATAACGTTCCATTGCTTCCACATTCAGACGCATGTCCTCGATGCTCCCGCCTTGTAGCCGAGGTGGCCGGTTGGTAGAAGTCGTGGAGATGGCTTTCTGACGAGCTTCTTCATCAGCAACTCGCCGTTGTTCGGCAAGTTCCGCGTACAGAGCATCGATCTCTGCTGAAACCGATTCACGATCTTCGATATGAATCTCAGCGTACTCCTTATATTGTCTAAGGAAATATACGTCCAGTTCACCGAAGCTCCGTTTGTTTATAAGCCCCGCGATGATTTCCACCTGCTGATTGTCCAGGTGCCCGAGGAAGTTCTTCATATCGACATCAAACGTCGAAATCAGAGCCCCCGAGCACTGCGGAACCACCGATAGGATAGTCCGAATGCCTTCAAGTCTGCGGAACCATTTACCCACGGTTTTCCTATCCTTGCTCACCTTGCCATCAACGGGCAACCCAACTGCGATAGCCTTTGCGAAACCGATTCCTCGGACCACCAACGGCTCATCATAAACCAGCGTCTCGCGTCCATTTACGGCATCAGCCTTCTTCATCCCGTTCTGATTCCCAGTAAGGATACCAGCCTTGTACCTCTCACTCGACTCCGGCAGGATTACTCCCACTTCGTCCATTGCGTTGAACAACGGGCTAGTATAGATTCCGGTGGTGCGGTTGGCCATGATCCAGTCCGAACCGTTCCAGTTTTTCTGTCCAGAATTATAATCTCCCATGTATTCAAACAATTCTTCGGGCTCGATGGCAATCAGCATGAAACGCATGTCAAAGCCATAACTATAACAAGCAGCAACACGGTGCTGACCATCAAGTATCAAGTAATACAGTCCCTCACGAACTCCTGGGGAATTCAGCGTAAGCTCATTCCCGAAGATGTCGAAGAAGCTATATTTCTCGGTTAATTCCTCCAAGGCTTCAAGAAGTGGGAGGAGTGGGGTCACTGTGCCAGCAACCGTGAATTTCAACTTTCCCTTCCGTCTTAGCAGCGCTACCAATTCATCGACATGTTTGCGGTCGATGGGACGGTTGCCACGGAGAAATGCGGGGCGATACCCCGCATCCCAGGAGGATCGAAACGGAAAGACCACCATGGTTGTGTACTGGACAAGTCTGTTCTTCATCGAACCGATGAAATCAACCACAGCCTTGACGACACGGCTGAAAAAGCTTTGTTTGTTTTCCATATCACTATAGTTTAAAGAGTTTTCGTCGTGTCAACTTTGCCACGGACATCGGCGACCAGCGCGTGCATGGACTCCTTCCACCGAATGAGCGGATCATCGATGTACTTCTCAACGAGCCAGCGGAGATTTTCGTCTCTCTGCCACTCGAGGAGCTGGTCGGCGGCACGCTGCTTGGCCTCATCGTGCTTGAAGCCGTTGTTGGATAGCCGTGACCGAAGCCTGTTCATCTTGCCGATCCATATGGATTCTGTTATGAACGGCCGGAGGTCCTCGACCACCAGGTCCACACGGGTATCAAGCATCGGTTCGCAAGACAGGCTGGTCGAGTAACCGGCGTTGAAGGCGTACTGGATGGCGGCCTTCCGGGTTTCGTAGGACGGTGCCCCCGGCTCCCAGAATTTCAGCGTCTCATCACTGATCGACCCCACTGTGAACCTGAACAGTATCTGGCCGCGATATGCAGTGAGCTCATCACACATTGCCTTGACGCAGACCAGGTCCGGCTTGGTAACAATCAGGACTCGATTTTCGGCCGCCAACATCCGCTTCAGGTAGTCGAGACACTCGACCAGATGGTCCTGCGTGATGTCGTGCGTACTTGGAAACATGATCGTTCCGCCTCGTTTGGCAAAGCGCTTTGCGAAAGCGGTCTTGTTCAACACCTCCACTCTCCAGTCCTCAGCGGTCTTACGGTGGAAGCGGGTAGCCAGATCTCGGGCATAACAGTAATCACAGTTGTTCTTACAGCCCGACAGAAGGTTGAGCGTCTTGTCCGCCCATTCCTTCGTACCAAATAAAATCTTCTTCATTTTAAAGAAATTTTAAAAAGTTAAAGGTTGGCGGCCCCAGTCGGATACCATCTGGCTGAAGCCATGTAGCTACCTACCACTTCCGGCAGACCGGAACTGAGCAGTGCGTTGAACAAGGCTTACCAGAACAGACTCACGGGACAATCATGATCATGCTCCATTATTAGCGCTTCACAGCGCAGAGCGTTATCGAAACGCTCCCCGGATTTAACCGACATTACCGGTTATCAGTCTTTTCAAAGAACTGTACCCTTGAAGACATCCTTTCCTTGGCTTGCAACTCCGACTTTCATCAGGGCTTCTGCCTCGCTCGGGGTGCACTCGCGGGTAACCGGCATTATGCCAAATCCATGCAATCAATTCATAATGAGAACATTATGAAAAATGATGACAGAATGAATTAGAAATAAAAACGAAATGAAAAAGGCCGCCAAAATGGCAGCCTCCCACGCCCGCAACCTCCAAAGATGAACGGAAGGTTTGGACTGACAATATGACAAAAAAGCCATCCCCGGTAGGATGGCGAGAATGATTTATTATTCGTTTTTTTTTGGTTTCTTGGGCGAACGCTTTATTATGCTTTCGATAGTCTCCCTAAGGTTGGCATTTGCGCCCTTACCATACGATGTATAGTTAGATGTTATTATTGGGGTATAATGGGGAAGGAGGAGTCTGTATGCCCGTTCATATTTGCGACCACCTCCTTGTTTAAATAGTCTGTATGTAAGAAATAGCACCACAGATTCTGTTTCTAAACCCACAGGCTCTATCCATTTGACGACCTTGTTTTCATCGTGTTTCTTCCCGACCAAAATATCTGCGACCAGTTGGAGATTATCGTTCCCCGGGGCCAGGAAGTATTTCGTCACCCCATTTTTCTTTTTATATGGATAGGTCAATGCGGTAATAATCTCGGCGAACACCTTGGGACCAGCATCAATAATCTCTGGCTTGAGCGTTCCGATTATCTTTTCTGGTTCTATTTCCTGATCCTTGTATTTAAAATAATCATCTGGCAAGTCAAATACCGTGGTTGTCTTCTGTCCACCAACATCATTTACAGGATGATTAATTGCGGAAGGGTTCATCTCTTTCACCTCTTTCTGCTTCACCGGCTTCCCATCTCCCTCATGCTTCCTTTCGTCATCTGTATCATTAGAAGTATGGGGACTGGAGTGGAAATCGCCGATTAATTCTTTTATTTCTTTTTTCCTTATTACTTCTTTAAAACTCGGAGTCATAAGAAGTCTATTCAGATCTATACCCTTGTCTATCTCTAGGTTCCCTTCGGAAACAATATAAATCATTCTGTTAATTCCATTGTTAACAGAACGGGTATCTGGGTCATCAAGGAAATCTTTTATTATTTCAAGTTCATCATCCTTTAATTCGGCGCAGATAATAGCACCATACAAGAAATAACAATAAGAACAAGTCAAAAACAGAGTAATTGTTTCGCTATCGGTAAGATTAAGATGAGTAAAACGACGTAAAACAACATCCTTATCTTTTTCTTTATTAACCCAAGTTGAAGTATCCTTCGCCGTGTTTTTGACAAAACGTGTTGCTTCATAAGCATGCCGGCTAAGATGCTGGCTCATAGTATCTGCGAGCTCTTGAATATCATTCACCATCATTTTCGCTTCTTCCTCGTTCTTTGGAGGTGCAGCGAAGACACCATCAATTCGAGCTATAAGGATATCAAAGCCTATAGAATTATATATCCAATCCCTGATTTCCAGACAAAACGCTGAAAAATCATTACTATTGTCGTCAATTATCGCAATAAACTTCTTCTTATCGTTAGAGAAAAGCGCGTCCCATAAACCTTGGAAAGTGCCGTCGTCACCTGGAAAACGATTTGCTATACGATATTTACCATAATTTGTTAAACCCGAGAGGAAATCAAATAACTCCGAAGATGAATAACGAGGATACTGTTCAGGGTCAAATGAATCTGGCCTATCTCCTTTCGAACTATCGTTCTTAAACCAGAAAGCAAAATACTTCAAAACAGGTAAGAGCCTCTCAAGATAAAATCGCCATACAGCATAATCATCCCCAACCACATTCAATTCCATTATTGTTGATTTCTGCTCCCGAATTCTTTCCCCCAACCGTTCCAAGTTGTACTCAACTGCAGACTCTTCAAGTATCTTCTTCACCTCTTGAAGATACTGTTTTCTCCAATCTCGCTCTAGGAAATGGCTAATCATATCGTTTTAGTGCTTAATCAGTTATTATTCTTTATCCATCCACCTTAGACAAAACTCTTCGGCAGGCAAATGTTCTCCACCCCTGTCGCATCCTTGAACAATGGTGCGATATCCTTGTCCCTAAATCCGGCTATCCCACATCCAATCCTCGTAACATAGAAGAAGAGGTCGGGATGGGACTTGGCGAATGAAATGAACTCGTCGACATAGGGCATAATCGTCTCCACCCCACCCTGCATCGTCGGAATAGCATAGGACTGACCACGAAGACCAACACCACAACCCATAACGGCCCCGAACTTCTGGAACGCTACATAGGCCGCACCTCCTCCATGCATACCCGCCAGATTCGATCCAAAGACAAAGATTTCATCGGCTTTAAGATCAGTGATTCGTTCCGGGGTATAGTCGGGCCGGGGGATGTTGTTATAGGTTCTCATAGAAATCACTTCATAAACTGAATCTTCGTGCCATCCGGGATTTCCTCTTCTATCTCAACCACATTACCATTCTCGTCCATCTCTTTTCTCTTAATTGATTTTAATGCCATCCGGGAGGCACATACTTCTTTTGGTTTCATCTCATCCGGGATAACCTGATCCACCCATGAATGAACAACAGGTCCGGGGACACTGAAATGGACATGGTTATTCTCATCCCGTTCTTGAGGATAGTAATCAAGAGTTGATGCTGTGAGCCGGATTAACGCCTCCTTTAGTGGAAGAAGTAGTTCCTCTGTCTGGGCCCTTAAGGCCGCAACCTTAGTTTTATTAGGAATCAACCGCCGAATTGTGATCGCATCGGTAGAATCGTAATCTATTCTCGTAAAACCAGTAAACCCACATATCTTACATGCCAATGCCCCAGCCAGACGAATCATCACGTCTTTTACCTTTGTTGTCTGGATTTCCCAAACAGATATGCCGCTCTCTTCATCTTGTACAGCATAATATGGCTGATAAACGGTATGGGCATCCATTCGGGCTAGCGAGTCAATAAATTGAATCTCCGAAATGTTCTTCACCGTCCCATAGAGAAGATAATGAACAAGGACATGCCCCCATTCATGGCATATCGTACTGGTTACATAACGGTCAATCGTCTTAGCGCTCATAATCCTGTCCTTTAGTTCAACTACCTATTGTAGAAAGTCACTTTACCGCCATAGTCTGTCTTCTCCACGAACAACTCACAATCTTCTTTTCCATCAAACATGGACTGTTTGTAGGGAAGAATAATCTCTGCCTGCTGAGGGAATAGCATATCGTAAGCCACAAAGGTCTTCATCAGCAGAATTCCATTGTCCATCTGCTGGGAGAAACCGACACCCTCGAATGTGATCTGAACCCTTTTTTCCTTGTCACTCGGGATGTCCTTCAACTCCTCGGAATACTTGCAGAGATCTTCGCTCACGGGGATACTGAACCACCTAAAATTGACCCTCATGAAGCGATTGATTAACTCTTCGTTGCTGATTTCCTCATCTTTCAGGAACCTTTCACGATACCTGCTGAAACAGTGTGGAGATATCACATACAAGCAGGAGAAGGAGCCTTTATCAATATCCATCGGCATGATAGCGTACTTCCCTTGAGGTGTATCCCAAATCATGTAAAGCTTCATTAACGGGTTATTCCAGTCTCCCCGTTTAAGGGCTTTTGCAAGGACATACACCTTATTTTTCCGTTCCCTTGTTATGGCGGAATAGAGCCTCAATATAGGATACTTCTGCCTGAAAGATGTTTTCTTAACGACACCACCGAACACCTTCCCGTATTTCAACTCACACTCCACCACAGAGTCCCAGTCTTTCTTGAACTCATCCCTGACTTCCGTGAATGTCATTTCTGGCAGCAGCATATTTGAATCGAATATGTGGTTTTAGTGTTTTCAAATATAGCAATCTTTTCCTACAAAACCCCTACCCCAAGAAGCACAAGCATAATCATCCCAACCATAGCCAATCCCAAAAACACCCACTTCACATCTATTCGCCGCCGGTTATCCTTCTTCAATCCGTCGTCTTTCCCATCGCCCCACTTAATGTCTCGAATTACCTCTGCATCTTTATATCCTTCGTCGGCGGCCTTCTCTATCCAGTACTTGGCGAGAATAGGGTCTTTGGGGAGTTCTGGCTTTCCATTGAGATACAGGGAGCCGAGGATGAACCAACAGAACGGCTCATCACTTTCCGCCGCTTCAGTTATGGCCTGGAATCCTCTCTTGAAATCATACCACGGCTTGCCCTCCAAGAGATAACCCAGGCCAAGGATTGTTTTAGCGGCGGGAATCTCTTGAGCCGTTTCTTCCATCCCATCCAACGCCTTCTGTATCTCCTCCGTCTTTTCCGCTAAAGCTAGTCGGGAGAGGAAAAGTGATGCAGAATCCATGTATGAAGGGGTGGTGGACATTGATACATTTACGCTATCGAGTTCCAGGGAGGTAACTGTCCATAGTTATCCTGGAATTCAGCCAATAATGCATGCTCAACTTCAACCGGATCATCAAGTCCGGTATCATACCAATAGACATCTAGTTCAGAAATACCTTGTTTCTCCATAATCATTGGCCAGGAGCGCTTTCTGGCTGTCTTTCCAAACTGATGGCCATTCACAAGACGGTCCTTCATCCCACCTAAACCAGCCTTTCGATGCTCAATAAAGCCATTCACCATCTTTCCCGACCGCCCGATATACAGAAGATAACGGTTCCCACCGATTTCCGTCCAGACCAGGTAAACTCCACTCTTATTTGTCGGAGCATTACAAACCTCTTTCAAGTCATCAAAGCGCCTGAACTTGAAGCTTCCACAATGCTGGTATTTCTGGAGTCTTTCGAACATTAGACTTGTTTCTTGAAATAGGCGGCAATCTTCTCAAACTTCCCACTGCTCTCCCCACCGCCATAGCCAAGAGTTGTATCGGTATACCCTTCAACCTTAAGACCGATGGGAGTTACGGAGACCAATTCCCAACCGTCTTTGCCAAGGTCGTTAAAAGCCTTCTCCATTTTCTGGTCCGGCGTGAATTCCAGGATTTTGTATTTGAATGCTGCCATCAGTGTCAATTTATTACTATTCCGCCTGGGACGCCCGCCTTTCGTAAATCTCGTGAAGGATATCCTTTGACAGGATTACAGCATCATTTATTTCTTCAAGGGTAATCGAATAACGGCCATCCTCAAAATACTGGGGGCAAACATCTTCAAGTCTGTCACCAGTCACAAGCTCAAACTGATCCGAAATCACACCGATGCTAGCACTCTGCATGAACTTCCACAAGAGCATCGACATCATGTGCTGACCCGGAGTAAGCCATTCTTTATCCAGATGATTCAATAGCGTTTCATTTGCAAGAGCTCCGGTCTTAACATAACGCATCTTATCCTCAGGGAACTCCGCAAAGACTTTGTGATACTCTTTCTCATTAAGCCCAGTAAGAAGGCGAACATCATCCTTTGTTGTAACGTCATACAAACTGAGAGCACTAAAAAAGCCCATGTCCGGATTGTCTTTGATAGCCTTCTTGTCCTCAAAGCCGATAAATACCCTAAGGTACTCAATCCCGACAGTCTTCATCGATAAGTCTTTTTCTTTCATAATATTATGTGGTTAGTGGTATTTTAAGCAGCTAAATTAATCATTGTCCCTAGCAAAGCCAAGACCGAAAGCAACACATCCGGGGTAATATGCTGGTTTTGGAAATATGTACTGACAAGAACGACACGAAGTTGGGCTCGGCTATTCTCATCCTTCATTAGTTCGAAAAGGTCTTTATCGAGGATAGCGTAGGTATTCTCTCGCAGTTTCTTAACTGAATATGGGCTACCTGCGAGCTCTTTCCCGTCGTTGGTATACAACTTATAGAAAGGCTCATTCTGCATATGCCAAAACGGAGTAGCGACCTTAGGCTGAAATAGGAGAGAAGAACCCACATAACGTTTCCAATTATGAAGGAAAACTCTCTCCAGCTGTTCCGTTAGTTCTATCCTTGTGCTCTCGATAGCCCCAGATTCAACCAGGTCCATAATTGCAAGAAGCAATACTGGCTTATGGGGAGCATCTATTCCGGCTCTCTTGTTTGTGTTAAGACTCCGGAATTGAGCAATGTATTTTGTCAGATGTTCCTGCATATCTTTTTTATACATTCATCCATATAGTCTCAATCTCAGTCGCCACATTAGTAGGAATCGCTATGCCCGAACACTGGGAACTCCAATGAACATCAGGGAAGCGGGTATTCAAGAGATCAATGGGAAGGATGGATTCGCTTTCGGCATCAAGTATCTTGTCGAACTCAATGTAAATCCGCCGACAGACTTCCCCCTTTGTCATTTTATCTCTGTCCCAATGTGGTCCTTCAAACACATCAGTCGCAGCTATACCAGAAGCGATGATGCCTCTTGGTTCAGCCCCCAAGCGAATGAGAAAGACTCTATCCCCGGTTTTAATGCTTCGATTCCTACCGCAGGACCATGTCGCAAATGCTCTCCCAACCTGTGTTATCTGATGTTTGAGTTCCAGGTGACCGTAATATTTATCGTCCCATTGCCAGCGCTTTGGGTTCCAGGTAAATAACCAAGTATTCATATCAATTATCGTTTATTGCCCATCGGAGTATAAATCACCTTCACGGATCTTGTCGTTTCAGTAGGTCGAGGGCGATCATTCTCAGGCTGTTCGGATAATGACAATGCCAAAAGGGGTTTATTTGTGTCATTATGAAAGCCGTTTACCAAACATTTTACAATTTGACCCTCCTTTAAACCTGCCTTAAAAGATACTTGAAACACACAATTATCTGCATCTCTGACAAGAGCAATATAAGAATGCTTTGCCTGTCGAGACAATCGTTTTTGTTTTTTTGACGGAGTAGAGATGACGGTAAACTCGTATTCCTTTCCAAGCTGATACTCAATCATGGCTTATCTAACGCTTATTGCCCATGGGTGTTGGAATAATAAAATGCCGGTTTCCTCGCCCTTTGGGTTCGTAAATCTTCTTTGCACAGGCGTTGCAAAAATAGATTTCTTTCAGATCAACTCGCCACCCTGCAAATGCTGGGAAATCTCTTCCACAGCAGCTACACTTAAAAGCTTTCCCACACTTGTGTTTTCCCAAGTCTTGGACTTCTCCATGCCATCTCTCCGGAGTTTTAATGTATGGAACAGTAACTGTTACGGTCTGAATGATTCTAGGTGCGGACAGAATTAAGAACGGCTCCCAAAAAGGGTCTTTAGGATAATTTACGAAACCTTTAACGGTACATCTCACCTTATCTCCTTCAGAATAACGAGACCCCGTCTCTGTCAATAAATGAAGTCGTCCTGCCTCGTCCTTCACGATTTGGTCACCGGCAGAGTCATGCTTTGAAGTAACTTCAAAATTGTATCGGTCCCCCCTCACGTATTTGTTTAGATACACCGTTTTAATCTTTGAAGAAGCAGACTTTTTCTTGGGTTTTGGCTGTCGATTGGGTATCCTTGTAGGTACTGGAGATACCAGATAGTGATGTCGGTGGGTTAATTCGCCATCCACCATACTCATCGGCTTGCTAGTATCGTCATCGGATATAGCGACAAAATAAACATTTCTTTTCGTCTCATGTATTACTTCCACTCGACAGACCAATTTATCTCCAAGTTCGTACTTTTGACCAGAGATTGAATGATATGATTGTCCTCTTCCATCCTTTAAGACATACACATATTTCGTTTGATCGCCATTATACCATCTTGAACTTGATTGGACAGTTAATCGATAGGACCCGGTAACACCAATCGCTGACGGGTCTCCTTCCCTAAAAGCATACTGAGTAGGAATAAAACTACTCTCTCCTGCCTTACTAACGGATTGGGGCGTCGGATGGGGTGAGGGCTGTGATCTAGGTTTAGACCGTAGCTTGGTCGGCTCTGGAATTGTGGTCGTAAGGTCTTGTTTCTTACAGATTAGGATATCTGATACGACCAGACGAGCATTAGTAACCTTGAAATAAACCATACACCGAAGCAGCCCGCCCTCAGCATAATGCTTTGGTGAGCCTGCCTTATACTCCTTCCCTTCGGCATCTACCAGTTCATACTCATAGTTAAATGCCTTGCGAGTGACGCTCTTTATCAACAACTTGTACTTGCCAGTGACGCCGCCACGGAAGGGACTATCAGGTATTAGGTGATCTGTTTCCATTTATCAATTCATTCTATTGACAAGCCTGAAGATACTTTCCCTGATACCATTTCCGGAAACTTGCCCCTCCAACCTCCACATATCCGCATCTCTCTCATTCGATGTCATGGAAACCATTCGAGCATCAATTCCATGATATAGCGTAATAGTCTGACTCATTAATGAAAGGTTAAGGAGTAGGCATTAAAGCACAATTTGAATAACACGTTTTAATTATGCCATCACTTAGGTGAAACAAGGATTCAGGAGAAGCCTACATATCCAATATGTCTTCTATTTTCCTGAGAAACGTCTTCTCTAGGTAATTCAAACAATTTGTACGGTCGTATTTATCCTTTGCAATCAACAGCCAGTCTCCTTCAAAGACAGGTTCATCAATTCCAAATTCCTGTACAAATACAGACTGTAAGTGCTCATTTGATTTAGACCAGACACGAAGCTCACTGAAATTGTCGAAGACTAAATGGATTTCGGTGCTACCGACATTTTTCTTTATAATCACTTCGCTGGCAAAGTAATACCCAATCTTTTTCCACACTTCGTATTGCTCCGGCCAATTGTAGGAATAAGAATACTTTTGGACAATCTCATCGATGAACTTGTTTCGCTCAGTATCCATCATAATCCTGGTGTATTGACTATTCTTCTTTGCCATGAAGATATTGTCCTTGAACCAAACCAGACGATAGGCATCGTGTTCCTGAATCCAATCCTGAAGCTGCCTATTCTTATACAGAGCCTGGTGGATTTTGCGGAAAACGGCTATGTTATCCGGTACATCCCCATAATATGTGAGGGATGACGGTTCCGAGATTAGGCTACGGAGGAATTCCAGGATTTCTTCGTGGTCATCGCAATCGAGGCATGTTGCAAATAGATCATGGATATTCTGATTTCCGGAAATCCAATGCTTGAGATACTTCTGACTTTCAGCCTTATCGGTCATGTTCAGCTTAATCATCTCTTTCCAATCCTTAAGCTGACTGATGATGGCACGCAACAAGAGATGGCCTTCTGCCTGATACTGACCAGTGACACCATCTTTGTCGAACATATCACGTACAATCCCGAATCGATGATTAAACTGTTCGATGGTCATGTCTTTACTGTAGAAGAAAATGACCATACCCTTGAAGAACGGATGCTTTTCAGCCTCAATAAAAGTGGACTCCCAATTCTCATCCTCCGCAATTCGACCGGCCTTGATTATCTCCTCCTGAATGATGCGGCTCCTTTCTTTAGAGTCTGCATCATCACCCGTGTCTTCCGTACGGTACTTCGACAGAGCCGTGTAGAAAGAGACTCCTTCTTTTGCGGCATCGGCAATATGGTGAACAAGATTTCCGATACTTCTATTAACGGTAGCAACCTTTGTCAAGTTGTCGATATTGGTGTTCTCGACGATATTCCATAAGACCCTCATCCACCTCCGGAACACATCCGGCCGGAATTCTTCATATGCCTCTATGAACTCAGTCACACCGTAAAAGACGATACGTGTAGTCTGGCGGAATGTATTCGGGGCTCCAAAGAATCCGATATTCGCTTTTTGCGGATCATCCCAAACGGGAATCAGGGCCGGTTTGATTACGTCGGCATAATAGTTCTCGAAGGTATCGAGGACTTTCTTTATGGTTTGAAAGTATTCCGGATGATTAAGGAATTGCTCCTGATAATACTTGAAGCCCAAATAGCGGTCTGCCGATTCTGAGAGAGATGCAAAAAACAACTGACGTTCATCACTACGTATAGAATCGCCCAAGGCCTCAAAATACTCCACGGAGAATTTGTTGGACAAGTACCTGTAGAAGAAACGGAAGAAGTCGGAATCGTATTGGGGATTATCCTTATTCCAGAAAACATTTATCCATCGGGTATCCATTCTGGTGGAGAAATCCAGATAGTATGGGACCTCCATGCCTTTGATGGATTTATCCATTCGGACTGTGCTGTTACCAATCTCAGTTCCCCGGAGGAAGCCAATCAGTTCCGCTTTGAAATTATCGAAAGGAGAAAGAGGGAGACCTCGGGCGTTCATCTTTATGTACAGCTCCTCTGTCAGACCGAATTCACCAAGAGAGAGGACATAGAAAGTAATGTTGTTCAAGTTGGCAAACAAGGAAGCCTCAGGATCATGTCGATGAATCATCTCATAGTGCTCGTGCATTTCATCAAGCATCCTAAGCATTCCTTCTATGGTAGAATCCTTGTCAAATGAACGAAAATACCATTTGGCATCCTTTATCGCAGAAGATGGAGCCGGGACAGTTTCTCCTTCGGCAGCGAGTCCATACGCCCGAAAACTGGCCAGATATTGGCAGAAATCAGTGGCCGTGGCTCGTGTTTCGTAGACAAACTTCGAGAGGTTTGAAACTAGTTTCGCATATTGATCCGAGTCACGCTTGAGTTCACGATTGCCGATGTACCAATAAAGGAGGAAAAGCGTGGTTAATCGCTGCTGACCATCAATGACCTCGAATGTGTATTTATCTGGGTCATCTTGCTTATGAACGGCGCCATAGACGAAGTTCAAATCCATCTCCCGGCAGTCGTACAGACTTGAGAAGATCTCTTCCAGGAGATTAGTCCGGACATAACCTTCCTCCTTTCTCCCTTGAGCGTAGGCCCGTTGAATCTTGGGAATAACGCACTTAGTGATAAGTACTTCGTGGTCCTTATCGTATGCGATTCTTTCCTCAAACAGGTTAGAGTAGTTGAATATCTTTTTCATAGAACGTGAGGAAAGTCTTTAATTCGTTAAAAATGTAATCGTGATAGGCTTTCTTGTCATCTGCGCCCCACTTGAAGAAATTACGATTGGTAGAGGTATCGAAGTCTTTGTTGAAAACCATGCTCGTCGAGGCAGGCACAAAAGTGCCGCGGGTAATTCGCTCCCGGATGATTCGGTTCTTCTGGCAGAAGAGGCTGTTGCCATAGCTTTTGTTTGTCTTCTCGTCCAGTAATGTGAGATTGCCGATACTGTTCTTCTGATCCTCGTCGGCATCCTCTTCTACAATCTCTTGAATAAGGGGGATGATATCCTTGTAGTTCCCGGCCTGGTAGAGCGTATCAATGCGAAGCTTAGTGCCATTCTTGTCCGGAATCTCATTAATCTCTGCCAGAGCATTGTCTATCCACTCCTTTTGTTCCTGAGCGCTCTTCAGCGTATTGGTTGTATAAGAGTCGATGTGCTCGATGTTCCAGTTCTGGCTAACAAATATATCAAACGGGAACTTGTAGATGCTGGTGTTGAAACTGAGATCCTTTTCCTTCTGGATGGATGCAAGTTCCTTATTCTTCTGGTTGATGTTTAGGAAAAGGAGCAGCTTAAAAATGGCACCGCTATCTTTACCATACTGTGAGACAATCCTGTATTCGGTAGTGATTACTCCATCATTCTCAATATCGATACTCTCTATCTTAACACCTTCCAGTTGCTTTTTGATTTGCTCAATGATGAAAGCCTCTATCTCATGCTTTGTGGCGGATTCCGGGAGACTGAAATACTTGATGTATAATTTGGCGATATCGATACCACACTGGCTCAGAAAGCCGACGTAATTATACATCCGGGGATCCTCATACCAATCCTCCAGGGTGCGGAAAACCATCACAACTTTATCCCATTCCTTTTTTATGGCATTCTGGAGTTCTTCTCCCTGAAGACCATCGAATTTCTGATAGTAGTAGCGGAAGATCTTATTCTTCTCAGAAAGCTGGGATTGACGCTGGGATATACTCTGATCCACGACCTTTTCGTGAAACTCCTTTACGCCATCCGTTTTGAAGATAAGTTCGAAAATCTCATCTATACGATTCGGGCGTGAACGTTTGCTGGAGATGAAAAACCAGAAGTCATCTTTGTGGAGGGTATTTTCAATGCTCTCCCATTGCATGGCAATCTCAAGTTGCTTGCTTTACCGCTCTGCAGAAAGAAAGTTACGTTTCTGAAGGAAGAGAGCTTTGATAAGCTCCGCATCGGTCAGTTCAATCTTGCCGGTATTGATTTTCAAGAACTCGGAAATGGCTTTTTGTTTTGACTTCTCGCTCCCATCGGAAGCCAGCTCGTACCATATGAACTGAGCTGAACCACTCTCCTCGACCAGGCCCCGACCGCAATTAAGCAGCTTGAACAGAGCATCGTAAATACTGCCGGCAGAACCGCTTCGACGGTAACGGTCGCTTATTTTCTTGGCATCATCCTTTACCCATGCCTCTATGATACGATAGGCCTCAGAGATATGAGAGAAGTCAACATTATCATCGCTAAGCGAATCCTTTCTAAGATTCTCCAAGAAAGAGGCTGACTCTTCTCTCGTTTCATAACGAAGGTGGAACAGCTCCTTCCCGTCTTCATCCTCCCTCAGGCGATCTTTGTCCCATCCTTTCTTCTCAAGAAGGTACTTGTATAGGATATAAATGGAGGTAAGGCGTTGTTGGCCATCAATCACCTCCCATACATCACGTGAGGACGTGTCAATACCCTCAAGCACAGCAGAGACGATAGCTTCGTCTTCAATCTTCTGGACAATAATCGGCTGAAGGCAATAGAATTCTCCTACGTTTTTTTTGCTCCCGATGGTAAAACTGTAGAGGTCACTTAGTAGATCAGTAACTTCTTTAGTTGTCCATCTATAGCCTCTTTGATATGAGGGAATATAAAAGGTTCTTCCATCTAATAGTTCAGCAATGGAAATAAGCTGAATGTTGTTTTCCATACGAATAACGGATTAATCAGAATCAATCAACTCTTCACCCATTCGATACTTGATATCATAATTTATCACGAAATCAAGCTCTTGTTCAGAAAACGAATATAATCTACTTATCGTTTCATCTATACGATCCAATATGTTCTTTGACAAGTTCAACCTAAATGATTCGATTTCAATGTTATCCGTCTTGGTGTTTCTCGTCGTCCGATATGAATTCAGCTTAATACTTTGTTCTAAGACCTCACTTAAAGCACATAAATCACGGGTTTCAAATTCCGGATTAATAGGGAAGTTTTTAACAAGACCATCTGAGAGATGGAATCCATCTGAGAAGGCAGAATACCAAATGTAGAATAAAGAGCTGTTTAATAGTGCAAAAACATATTCTTTAGAAGAAGTATTAGGGAAATACAAGAATCGACCATGTGCTGGTATTTCAATCTTCCCATTCTTAGAATAATATGGGATACGCATACAAGCTTTCATCCAATAATTTGTCGCTTCTTGATAGTAAATGAAATCCGTGCTATTACGTAGGTTAGCAAGGTATGCCACATTACGCTTGGAAGCAATTCTCTCCAAAACGGTTCGATGTAATTCATTCTGCAGTTTTGCTATGCCAAGAGATTGATATAGATTAGTCGCGATGGCATACGACATTTTATTAAAGAGTGTCGGTCGCTCTATAGAATACCAACGATGCAGTTTAGTAATACAATTGATATCCTGTTCGTTAGAGGCGATAATGATACTCACCCTCTGGAATGCTCCATCAAAAAGTTTTGAAGGGAAAATCTCAAAGTTGGAAATGTGTCGGCTGGAAAATGCTGAGCCAACATATTGCCTCAAAGTTCCCATTCTGTCTCCACAAGTTAAACTTAATGGAACAATCATCCCAAAATGAGCATTCGGGTGCATCAAAATTCTTGAACGCTCAACACAATAAGCATATAAGTTGCCACATGCTAAAGTCTCATAACCCGGTAGCGAATACAAATCCGAAATAGCCTTCCCTGTCTCCTTACTCTTTTTGTTATACTCGACATACGGCGGATTACCGATTATCACATCAAATCCACCATTCCCATGCATGGTCAGATAAAACTCCGCCATCCAATGGAAAGGCTGGTGGTTATAAAGCCATTCCGAATAATTCGGATAGCCAGAAGACGCAAATAAATGACGGTTGAGAAGATTATTTAACTGTGACAATTCATCATTAAGAGACTTCTTGGCATCTTTCACGGTTAAGACATCAGTATCTTTCTCAAACTGCTCTAGCCTAAAAATCTCATAGGTATCAGCAACATCTTTGAGTTTTGCATCTAACTTCTCTTTTAGCTCTTGATTAGCAAGCATCGCCTCGAGAGAAGAATCAAAGCTCAGATCATCAAACAACTGCTTCTCCGTGGCATATCCAACGAGTGTATTACCGCAGCGAATGTTGAAATCCACATCTGGCAATGGATCAAGTCCCAAATTATCCGCCCTCTTATCAACATCAACAACAGCTACCATCTTTAAGAAAAGACGAAGTTTTGCAATCTCAACGGCTTCGGCCATAATATCTACGCCATAAAGATTACGTAGAATTATGCTTTTGTATATGAAATACTGAATATTGCTACGGTATTTGTTTTTTATTTCTGTTAACTGTTCCTTGAAGTCATTACTGTTCTGGGAATGGAATTCTTCCATTCTTGTGATACACACTTCGTATAAAGGCTCCAATAGATTGAGAGCCGCAAACAAAAAGGCCCCTGATCCGCACGTGGGATCAAGAATAGTAACCTTTTGGAGTTCAGAATAAAAAACCTTTATAAACTGCTTGTCTTCAGTACTATTTATGAAATCATATGCTATCTTGGGAATATCGAGGTTGTATGTGATAAAATCATTAACATTTTTTACTACATCACATTCAATCCAGTTCAAAATCCGGTTGTATAATTGATGACGATTAATGGTCTCACGCCAAATCTCTGTGGGAAGTCCCCATTTAGCAGGTGTGGCGGTATTCCAATACTTACGTCGTCCCAACAAATCAGGGGCATTGGAGTCAATGCCTATTTCAATCTCGTCTGGTATCGCCTCATTAACACCTTTTTTAATAGCATCATAAATATACGTATCTCCACTCTTCTTAATATATGACCAAAACAGGCCATCCTGAGAAAAGGCTGCCGGATATTGCTTTGCAACAGCATTTAGCAGATAAGGTATGATAGTATTTCTCCCAATATACTCAGTAATATCTTCCTTTGTATAATAGGCACCCATCTGAGCTCGGTCATTGATATATTGCTCAAAAATATAGCCCAGAACATCAGGGTTGATATCCCTACCAGAAGCAGTTACTCTTGTATCCAGATGCCAACGCCATTTGTCAAAAAAATCAAATAGAGATTCAAATGCCTCATCTTTAATATCAATATCTGAATAATCTTTTTCAAGTTGATGGAGATCGAACATCCCACCGTTAAGGTAAGGTATGCGTCCATACTGCCCTTCGAAATCATCATCGTGGTTTGGCGAATTCAATCCTTCATGAAATAAATGAATTAAAAACCCCCTATAAAAGGACTTAAAAAAATGATTTGTTCCTTTTTGTTCCTGTGTCCAATGAAGCTTATTTCTAAGATAATTCTCATCACCATCAAGAAATCCTTTCTTTTGAATGAAATAACAGAACATCAAGCGGTTGAGCATTACCGAAGTATACCACTGCTTATTCTTGTTATTCTTAGGGGAAATCTGATCATCAATACCAGTAATGAATTCGGCAAATGCTTGATGCTCCTTGTTGAACCCCATGTAGAAATCCTTCGTGATTTTCTCAGAATTGATTGCAAAAGTGCTTTGTACGCGCTCTTTCACATCGACAATGGTGGTTTCCTCATCGAGACCAAAAGAAATCCCCGCAATCTTTTCGAAAAGAAACTGAGCTCTCTCTGCTTCCGAATACTCTATAATAACGAGATCTCGCTTCTCGTTTATCTTAACTGGAGCGACCCACTGATGATGCTCAGTGCCAGTAACGACAAAAATGCAGATATAATCATTTGCGGCCTTCCTAAGTTTAGTATCCAGTTTTTTACATACAGAGTTGGACGGAAGATCTTCTACATCACACACGAGAACCTGAAAGCCGTTACGATGAGCAATGGCCCTCAGATTGTACGGAATCTCGTTAACATAAAAAGTTGGCAAAGTGGTATATGACGAGCTTACTTTGTTCCATCCCATTTCCTCAATAAACAAGGGACGAAAATCAGCACTCTTGAGATATGACGTGAATTTCTGTTTTGTAAGTGCCATACGCTATAATTGCTTAGTTAGCCCCATTGAACACAAAATCTTGGGAGCCTTGTTTTTAATGCTAGTATCTTGTTTACGACAGAGGACACCCTTTTTTCGGAAGTCCAAAACCGCTTCAACGATCTCCTCCTGGTCATCGCCCTTATTGAGCATACGGCCCAGAACAGTCTTCGTAGTTTCTATGAGTTGGTAGTTGTAAATATCATCTACAGCAAGCTTAACCTGTTGTTTATAATCCTCGTCGAAGAAGATATTGGTCTGCTGGCTGTAGAAGTTCTCCAGTAGCTGAACAATACGGTAGCGGGTACTGAATCGGTTACCCAAAACACCCATTGCAGAAGGAACGTCATCACCAATATCATCAACCGATTTTTTGACCAGTTCAAAGTGGTCTGGCATCTGGGGAAGAGTAGGCTCCTTGGCCGTACACTCCATAGCAGATAGAATCTTCTTCTGGGATTGGCTCACCAGGTTGCCTGCACGGTCGTACCAACTGAGGATGTCAAAGTCATTGTAGGTCCGGCAGAAGGTGATAACGCCATCAGGACGCTCGGGATCAGCTGCCTTGGTGGAGTAAATCATATCGCTGAGGGCAGGAATGATTTCCTTCAACTTTGGATTAGACTTGATGGCTTTCTGCCAAATTTGGTAAGCCTGGGAAGAGAGGTCAACATCAGAGTCTCCTTCTTCCTGGTCCAAGATGCCACCCTGTTCGTTATAAAGGTTCATCAGATTCTTCTCGTTGCCCTCGAAGAAGACCTCATCAGAACCAACCACGTTAGCGTTCTCGTTGATTCGTTTATTCAGGCGGCTACGCAGGCGGATAATCTCTTCAATACCGTCTGCAGGGAAGAATGAGTAGCAGAATATTTCCTTGGACTCCTGGCCAATACGGTCAACACGGCCGGCACGCTGGATAAGTCGGATGATGGCCCAAGGCATGTCGTAGTTCACAATTACGTGGGAATCCTGCAGGTTCTGACCCTCAGAAAGAACATCGGTAGCAATGAGTACCCTATACTGGTTTTCTGGGGCAATATCCTGGCCATTGCTTTTAGGCGAGAATTTGTCCACGGAATCAGTTGGATTCTTACTATCACCGGTTACGTAGTAGAGCTGCTTCATACCCATCTGTTTCAGTTGGGCATACAGGTACATTGCAGTATCAGAATACTGGGTAAAGACAATCACTTTATCCTTCCCGTGCTTCTTATTTAGGAGATCGTAAAGACTCTTGACTTTCTTGTCCTCATTAGGGTTCCAAACACCGCAGAGCTCAATCATCCTGATAATGGTCTCACAGTCTTTCCTAAGCTGTTGCTTAAGGGTGCGCTTGAAATAATTCGGTTTGAGCCAAGAGACATTGTTCTTGGCTTTAATGATTTCGTAGTGGTCTTTGGCGCGTGCTTCGTATACCGCAAAGTCGGTAGGAATCGATTTGATAGCCAGAATGCCACTTTTAGGACGGTACTGGTCCGGATTGTCTCCGAAGACGCAGATGTTGGTGTCTTCATCATCAACGAAATCGTCCGGGAGAGCGTTTTCATCACCAATAGGAAGGTTGAGGCCATTGTCCATGGCATACATGAAGACGGCGTTACGGAGTAGATGGTGATAGAGCGTCAGCAGGAAGGAATAACCGCAGCTATCCATACGCTTGAAGAAGGTGCTCTTGCAGAAGCCCATCATGCGCTCTCCGGCACGTGAAAGGTTGTCAATGACAAGCTGGTCAGACTTGGGGATGTCCACTGTCCTGTCTTCGCTGATGTAATGGATAAGCCCGTAACGTGGGAGCTTTAGCGATTCCATGAGACTGATCATCTCTTCGGAATACAAACGGCTATACTGGTCCTTAGGATCTGTCGGGAACTTGATGGATCTGGGAATTCTGTCGGGGAAATAGGACTTGGTGCCGTCCGGGAACTCCAGGAAGCGGCGCTTGTTCTCAGGGTCTTCCTTGGCGTAGTTGTCCTTGATGAAGGTACGTGTACGACGCACTAGGAAGAGTTTCATCAGCTCATTCCAATCCTCAACAAAGGTGCTCTGCTCAAAGGCCTTGATGCTGCGGATGAAAACCTCATTGTGTTTCATCAGGAACTCACGTTCACCTCCAAGGGACTTGATATACATCTCGGGACGAATGCCAAGATCCTGGTCCTCTTCGATGAAGAGCTTCAACTGATTGCTCAGGTCACGAAAGTCCATATTGTAGGGCGTAGCCGTGAGAAGGAGGACGCTACTATTCTGCTTCTGGATAAGGGCCTGAATCTTTTGATAGCGGGAACCGCTGGAGTTACGAAGGTTGTGGCTTTCATCCACGATAATAAGCTTGTAGTAGCGGGCCTTATCAGGATCGAGAGGTGCGGCCATCGAAATGATGTCGGCCTTCAAGTCGTACTTCTTACGGTACTTCTTCCACATGTCCTGCAGATTGGCAGGGCATATGATCAGCGTATTGCTGCCGTAGGTGTTCTCATAAAGCTTCGCAATAGCACAGGCTGTAATGGTTTTACCAAGACCAACAACATCACCAATCATAGCACCGCCACGTTTTTCATTATGAAGGTGACGAGCCGCAATCTTCACTGCCGTTTGTTGAAAATCGAACAGGTCTTTTTTGAATTCGGGGGGAAGAGAGAACTCCTTAACACCCATACGGGCTTCCTCACTGAGATGATAAGCCGTTTTGAGATAGATGTAATAAGGTGAAATCTCATCCTCGCTAGCCCAACTTTCCTCTAGAGCCTTGATTAGTTCTTCGGTGATGTCTATACAGAAACGGTCGTTCCAACGATCCTCGAACCAATCAGCCAGCTTCTTAGCAGAATCACTGTCTGCAAATTCCGCATTCAGCTCTCCGTTGCCGGTAAGACCTGAATAGGTCAAATTACTACTACCAAGAATAGCTGGGATAGGATTATAGTGGTCGTCAGGGCGATAGGCTAGATAGAGTTTTGCATGGAGAGGTTCACGAAGATACAACTTAACACAGACCTTCTGCTCTTTCAACTGACGGGTGAGTCTTCTCAAAGTGTTCTGGTCAGCATTGGTAGGCAAGCCAATCAAGAGTTGGTTCCGGAAACTCTCGGCTATTTTGCGCTTAGCATCCAGGACGTCTTCAGAATCGGGAATATACTCTTCTCCACTGTAGAGTTGGCGAATCAATTCCTCCGGAGGGCGATGCATACCAATAAGAAGGCGGCATGTTCGCTTTACCTTTTTGTCATTTTCATAAACGTTATCTCCAGGGAGTTTGTCAATCTGATCAACAACGAGATTCCATCCTCGAAGATTGAAATAACCCACGCAAAAGTCCACTCGCTTTACGCCCAAACTGGAAATGATACCCTGTAGGCCTTCCGTAAATTTAACCTCGATATTGTCGTATATCCGAGCCATACTATTCGTAAAGACTGTGTTATAATTATCCTAATTTACAAATATAAGAAAAAATGAGGCTGAATAAACGCCGAAATGATAAAAGATTATGCGTTGATATACCTTCACCATTATGCCTATTTCATTCAGTTTTATTGCTACATTTGTAATAATCACAAAAGACTATGACTATGGCAACACAAAACACTCCTTTCTGGCTGGAAATCAAAACTGAATACATTGATGCAAATCTTGATAAGGTTCTGGGATATTTAGAAAAGAATTCCAAACAGCCGGAAAAAGATTCTTTCTTCGAGCAGACTAAGGCATTACTGGAGGGAAGAGTGAAAGAATTACTATTGGAACTATCAACCTCTTCAGTAGAGACAGACAATGCTATTGACAAAGAAGCTTTACTTCCGAAGTTGAAAATACTTGGAGCGTTCCTTCTTATTCAAGGACGGAGTTGCGATTTTACTGTCAAAGAATCCTTATTCTTTTTTCTATATCTTCTGATGAAGATTATTCCGGAGAGTTATACTGAAGACCTCTGCGATATAGCCATTAAGTGCCTGACTCAAAACGAATTAATTTACTGCGGCTTCTCGTGGAATGAACTATCATCCGAACAACTGGAAATAATAGCTCATAAGATAATCAATGCATCACGCTTTTCTGAGGATTATTCTCCTGCAGCTTGGTTTCAAGGGAAAGGCTCCGCTAAAATTGAGAAAGGGAGTATTGACTTATACGAAAAGAATCGTGATGATTCCGTGTATTCAAAGTTTTCCCCTTCACTGATTATTCTTGACAAGACCATAAAAGTTCAGGTCCCAACTTCTGACCGTATCATTCTTTCTGAAGCTGATGACATTGATGTCATGAACGCCTTTACAACAGAAGTAATGCGGGTGCAGCAGAAGACAATCCCTAGTCCGATAAAACTGTTGAAGCGTTACAGTCAGGGCGATCAAGTAGTTGTCCACTATTTAGGGCAGGATTCGGAGGGCAATCTTCAGGTAGAGACTTTGGATGGGGAATATGAAAAGGTTGTTGGAATAGTGCCGGCCAAATCGAATGCGTTTCGAAATATCTATACGGCAGAAATAGTTGGCAAGTATTTGGAACCTGGTGTTTATTTCAATGCCGTTTACAAAGGTGGAACTAGAGAAGTATTTGATATTTCCAGCGAGTTCACGAAGCAAATGCTGGAGAATACAATACGAACTTCTATTGAAATCAAGGCCGTATTAAAGAGCATTAATCCTCAAACGGGGTTGATGACATGGTGGACACAGGACGGATATCCGGCATACGTCAAGCACTCTGATGATCCAGGTACGTATAACGTTGGAGATATGGCTTATGTGTTTATTACGGGTGCTGGCTCCAACGGTTATGTTTATGCTACCGTCAGCGACTCTTGTGAAGAGCAGGTTGACGAGGAAGAATCAAGAAAATACTGCGTTGATGGTTTTCCTTTGGAAGAGGAGCCGGTTTTCTCCAAAGCACCTACTTCACATGTGGTTGACGAACTTGCGATAAAGGGGCTTTTGAGACTTCTCTTCCATTATCAGCAAAGCCAAGAGCAGGCAGCCTATCGTTATCGAGTCCTTTGCCTATGCCGTATCTTATCGCTGATGACTGATGATACTGCCGCTTTACAATACATTAGTCTTGCCTCTGACTACCTTCGCTCCCTTGTATATTTTGCAAATGATGAATTTGATAAAATCAAGCCATTAAGTGTGAGTGGTGAGATCGAGCTGAATCCATCTGTTAAACGCTGGCAGGCAATTATCAGCATTCTCCAAGCCTATGGAAAAGATGATGTTGAGGACTTTTTAAGTGGCATCATTCACGATGAAAACGAGACAGATGCTCTCCTCATTAAACTGGCAAAACTAGTACAGTCTAGCAACCGTATTGATGACGTTTATCCTGCCATCAAAACCGTGATAAAGAG
>JAEEGF010812336.1_pt1 | contig 27545 bp, 18 predicted proteins | sample 9134171 | NCBI WGS metagenome assembly JAEEGF01 (sample SAMN16246542, study PRJNA631951) | gut metagenome | biome: gut microbiome; feature: rumen; material: AP-attached | host: Bos | place: Iran: Karaj | collected 2018-10 | reverse complement strand
AACGAAGATATGAAGAATATTTTGACTTGCTTATTCGCCGTACTTGGGCTTACTACTGCCTGTGGCCAGCAGCGCTCGGCTCTGCCGCTTTGCTCTGCAAAGAACTTTGAGAACATGGAAGTGAAGGAGTTTTCCGAACTGATAACAGACTCCAATGTGGTAATCCTCGACGTGCGTAAGGCCGATGAGTTTGCCGAAGGGCATATCAAGGGAGCCATCCTTATTGACCAGTTCCAAAGCGACTTCATCGAACAAGCCAAGGCAAAGCTGCCGAAAGAAAAGACTATTGCCGTCTATTGCCGAAGTGGTCGCCGCTCTGCCAATGCTGCAGGTAAACTGGCAGACGTCGGCTATAAGTGCGTGAATCTCAAAGGTGGTATCATTGCATGGAAAGAGGCGAATATGCCAGTGATTACATCTGAGTAGGAAATGAGTAAAGAAGCGATGCCTTTGATATTCACCAAAATTTAGTAATGACTATGGCTTATATGAATAAATACCAATCAGATGACTATCGACGTGATGAGCTGATACGTATCATCGAGCATAGTGTGGAAAAACTGACTCTGGCCGAGTTGGAGGCTTTATACTATGACATGTCTACCAAGTCGTATATTAACGATTGACTACTTTTTGGTAAGCTAACCTTTCTTGCGTCCCTTTGGTAGCAAGCGACCTTTGGTCGAGCGCGTCGCCAGACAGCAGATAGATGATACCGCAATAGGTGAAGCCGTGCTTCAGGATGTTGTGCTGCATAATCTTGTTGTCGCGATGGGTGTCTATACGGATGTTTGTATCATGTGAGAAGCAGAAATCCATGATGCTACTGAAGATGCCGTGAGCATCTGGATAACTGGCAATGCGATGGACTACATGATAAGGTTGAACATCATCTATCCATTCGCCATCATAGATCTTGGCATATGTCGGTTCTGGTGATGGTAGAAAAGCAAAGTAACCAACGACCTTGCCACCATCCTCAATGACTAAACCGCCATTTCGTTCCATATCTGCAATAACAACAGCCTCCGACGGGTAGCCTTCTCCCCACTGGTGCATATTACCAGACTGCCGCATAATTCCTTTTGCAGCATCCATGACTTGCATGATCTCAGCCATGTCCGTCGGCCTTGCTTCTCTGATAATCCTACTCATATCATTCTCTTTTCAAACTTGAACAGCCACTTCCTTTAGTCATCTGCCAAATCGCTGGCTGACATTTGTTCACGTTCGGACTCAACGAGTTTACCGTCCTTCCATTTGTATCGTATGATTTCCACATCATCATCAAGGCACCAGATGCTGACGATACATTTATTCTCCGAGTCGATAGACGGGCTGTAAATCTCGCAATCGTACTTCAACTCCTCGAACTTGTGCGCCTTATCGTTCCAAAGCCAGACATCGTAAGTGTAGTTGCCAAATCCGTTCATAGGCCCTGTACACACCTGTAGGTCAGGAATGCCGTCGAAGTTCCAGTCATCCTCCAAGATTTCCCCGATGCAGGCTTTGCTCCATTGAAGGGTGTCGAGCGGCAGAGCCTGACTACGCAGCTCCTGCGTATACCCTTTGGCATCAGTCAGATAGACAACGATAGTATCCCAGCGCACTTCGCCGTCTTCAGTGATAGTACGCACATCCGAACGGAAAGAATAGTCGGATCGCTGGGGAACATAGTCTGCATCCTCTGCATTAATCTGAGCGACAGTAGCACTATCAATCCCAATACCGTGACCACCATCCAGAGGAGATTTCTGTCCTCCGCAGGCTACCAGCATCATAGCAGCAATTGAGAATAAAAGAGCGGTAACGGTATCAGTAACCGTCAATTCACTTGTATGTTTAAGACCTATTCCTATCATTCTTCTTAAAGCATTTAATGTCTACTTGGTGCTATAGGTATGTACACTCGAACCTTGGGCTGACGGCAGGTAGTTGATACCCCACCAACACATTTGTAAGAGTACGAACGATATGATGAGCATCCAAAGGGCCAGACGAGCCCCACCCCCGGCCCCTCCCTTGATGGAGGGGAGACTGTTGCAAAGTGACGAATGGCGGTAGTGAATATAGATGAGGTAGGCGAGCCAGGTGATGGCAGCCCACGTCTCTTTGGGGTCCCACGACCAGTAGTGGCCCCAGGCTTCCTTCGCCCAGAGGGCACCGAAGAGCATACCGATGGTGAGGAAGGCAAAGCTGATATACACGAGGGAGGCCTCACCCCCCATTCCCCTCTCCACCTTTCCTTTTATAAGTGTATAGATGGCGATGACCACCGCTACGCCAAGCAGACAGTAGGCGAAGATATAGACAAACACGTGGGGCGCAAACCACGGACTCTGCAGGGCTGGCACCAGCGTCTTGGTGTTGTAGCTGTCGAAAAAGAAATAGGCAAAGAGGGATGCGAAGACAGCGAGGCCGAAGTATATCCAGAGTGCCTTGTGCGTAGCTGTTCTCAACCTGCGCCACAACACCATCAGCGCCATGATTACCGCTCCCGCCAGCATCATATAGAAGCCTGCATAAACCCAAGGCAGCCACGGGTCGCTGACGAGTTCGAGAATCGATATCTGACTCTGGGCACCCATCTGCGTGTCGTAGCCGTACTGATAGATTTTCCAGCCGTCTACCTCGTAGGGCTTGTTCACGTCGATGGTGGCCTCGATGTTCTTCGAGGTGTCGAAGCGACCAGAGGTCGAGCGTTTGCCCGATTTCGTTAGGATCTGGATTTCCGAGGCGAAGCGCTTAGGTTTTCCGTCGTCGTAGGTTTCCATGATGAACTTCTTCAGTTCTATGGCTATCGGCATCTCCTTGACGCTGCCATCCTGTTCCAGTACTCGCCACTCAGGCTCGCCCACGCCACAAATCATTTTTACCCTTTGCATGTCGGCATTGCCTAAAGTAGCCATCGTGAGAGCCAGAAACAAACCAAGATGATTCAGCATAAAGGGAACATCGCGCTTCCACGAACTTAAGTGCATCAGTCTCCGCAGGATGGTGAGCCCCAGAATCACATCGATATAAGTATAGATAAGTACGAACGGCCAGAACGACAGCATGTTGTTCAGCCATGTGCCGTTAACTTGTTGGCGCGTCAGTCCCATAATGATGGTGAGCGACACGGCATACGCCATAGCGGGGATGGCGGCCTGATAGGTGGTCATCCATTGGAAGGCGTATACTTTTTTGCGCAAATACACCATCGCTATTAACATCACAAGGAATCCTGCCAGCACAATGCCGTTGGCTGGCCATGCAAACGCATCCCACACCACAGGACCGACGCTCAGTTCGAGCATCAGTCCCGCAAAGATAAGGCCTCCTCCTATGAGGAAGCCTTCTTTAAAAGTCCAGGGTTTATTCCGGTCCTTAAAAGCAAAGAATTCTTTTAGCTTCATCCGTTGTTGACATATTTGATGACAAATATACGAAATAATTCGCTTCTTATCATATTATAAGGTGGAATTTAAGAAAAATTAATTCTGTACTTTTCCGGGGCTACTCATTTTTAATGTATTATTTGTACCTTTGTGCCCAAGTTTTAACAAACCATGATAGGAACAATAGTCAATGCAACCACCATCATCGTTGGCAGCATCATCGGCAGCCTGCTGCATCGTGGTGTGAAGGAGAAATATAAAGAGGTACTATACACGGGATTGGGACTGGCATCGCTGGCCATCGGCCTGAATGCTACCATCAGCCACTTTCCCCAGTCGCAGTACCCTGTACTCTTTATCATATCGCTGGCAATAGGAGGCGTCATCGGTACGGCACTCGACATCGACGGTCGATTCAAACGCCTCGTTGACAAGTTGCAGCGCGAAAAGAAGAAAGACGCTAATCGATTGGCCGAAGGCCTGTCAACAGCCATTCTGCTCTATTGCATCGGCCCGCTGTCGATGCTCGGGCCTGTCATCTCTGCCTTGAAGGGCGACCACACCTTCCTCTTCACCAATGCCACGCTCGACTTCGTGTCGTCGATGGTGTTTGCCTCCACTTACGGCATCGGTATGGTCTTGGCGGCACCCGTGCTGTTCTGCTGGCAGGGCATGTTCTGGCTTGTGGCCCACATCAGCAGTACCGCTATCAGCGACGCACTCATGGCTGAGTTGCTGATTGTCGGCGGACTGCTCATCACGGGTAGCGGACTCTCGCTGTTAAACCTGAAGGACTGCAAGACGCTCAATCTTCTGCCTGCCCTCCTGGTGCCCGTCGTTTGGTTCTTGATACTTTCCGTCATATAAACATTCTCCAGTCAGTTCTTTCCTTTATTGATGATGTAGATACCAATAGCCGCGAGTCCTCCTGCAAGGGCGTACTTCATGTGAAAAGTCTCGCCAAGACAGAGACAGGAGGTGACTGCGCCGACAATAGGTATCAGCGAATTGTAGATGGCCACTTTTCCCACAGGATTCAGGCTGAGCAATTTGTTGTAGAGTGCGAACCCAAGGGCGGAGATGGCAATGAGCAGCAACAGGCAGACGATGCCGAGCGGGTTGATACAGGGCAGTGTGCCACCAAGGGCGAGTCCGGGCAGGATGAGCAGTAAGCCACCGATGGCGAGACTGTAGCCCGTGCCCACGAAGACGTCAATACGACGGCTCAGCCCACGAGTCATCAGGTTGGCCGTTGCTCCACAGATGGCATTGAGGATAATCATGCCGTCGCCCAACCATGTAAATTGACCACTTTCGGCTCCGCCAAGATTCAAAGCCAAGATTCCGCTGAACCCTACTACACAGCCGATGATCTTGCGCGTAGTCATTTTGTCGCTCTTGAAGCAGGCGCAAGCCAGCAACACCACGAGGAACGTGCTCAGCGAGTTGAGGATAGCCGCCCGCGACCCTTCGCTGTGGGACATGCCGACGTAGAAGAAGAAATAGTGGAGCGTGGTATTCATTAGTGCAAAGGCAAGGATGAATACCCAGTCGCTGCGCATGCTCGTCTTAAAGGAGCGTCCGCTGCTGCGGGCCACGGAAAGGACGATCAGCCCTGCCGCCATGAACCTGATGCCGGCAAAGAGCATCTTGCTGCCCGTCATGTCGGCGGTGATGCCAAAGGCGACGAATCCCACCTTGATGAGCGGGAATGCCCATCCCCATGCTATTGCCGCTGTCAGGGCAAACACCATTACCCATGTGGGTTGCTGGAATATGGATATCCTCGTTTGTTCCACCTTATAAACTTTTCTGCTTTTTATGCGTCCTCAGCCGTACATTTATAGCTGCTTATTTCGGTGCAACGATGTTTCGGAAGGACGAGCCGAAGATGATGTACTGGGTGTTGCCGGCAATGGTGCCCTCGTTCTGTCCCCATAGGAATGGCCAGTCGTCGAAGTTCTCGAAATGGTCGGGCTTGCGGAAGAGCAGGCCAGGAGCAACGTTGCCGGGGATGAACGAGAAATCGGCACGGTTGTTTCCGTAGAACACCTGCTTGGGGCGCGCTGCGCCGACCACGGCGACGAACGAGTAGTTGTGGTAGGGATGGCAGCCATAGAGCCAGTTGGCCACGCGGTACACTTCCTCCTTGCCGACGATGTCGGGGAAGTAAATGTGGGCGTAGTTGACCGTGATGCCGAAGTTCAGGACGGCGTTGACACCCGCCCAGTTGCCGAGACCGATGGGTACACCATAGGGGTTCTCCTTGTCGAAGTTGTGTATGTATTCCAAGTACTGCTTGACGGCAGGGCGGAGCTTCTCCTTGTATGCGGCGTCCTTCATGGGGATGCTGTCGAGCATGGTCTGCAAGTTGCGCGCCACGTTACGGTAATTTCCATCTCCAGTGCCGGTGAGCCAGTCATTGTCAGCATCGGCCTGGCGGTCGCGACGGTGTCGCGACTCACGCTGAAGGGCGGTGGCTTCCTTTTGCAGACGGTCGGCCTGCTTCTGGGCGCGGTCGGCGAGATCGTCGTTATAGCCACGGAGCACGCGGGCTGCGGAGGTGAAGACGCCGGCTGCCTGCAGGTCGAGCCGCGGGTTGCGGGTGGTGAAGGCCCACATATCGTCGGGCGTACCGCTGCGCTTTCCGTCGGCTGATACCTCGTAGGGACGCAGCGACGGGTCGTAGTGCAGGCCGTCGGTGATGCTGGCGGCGTCGCCGAGGTGGTGGTAGTTGTCGAGCACGGAGTTGGAGAGCGTCTGCGACATGTGGCCTATCTGCTCGGCCTGTGCCACGAGGTTGAGCACACCGTGTTCGATGAACTGCAGAATGTCGGGCTTGCCGTCAGGGCGGTGCAGCTCGACGTAGCGCTGCTCTTGCGAGACGAACGTCTCGTCGCGCTGCGGCTTAAATAGTTCCCATGTACGGATGAAGTTCTGTACCACATTGATGTTCGAGCTGGTCTCGATGTCGAAGTCGCCGGCATCGAAGAATCCACCCACGTTGAGACCCGGGATGAGCTCCAGTGGCTTGTACTTCGTTTCTGTTTCAGCACCCTGGCGGTGCAGGTCGAAGTGGTCGCTCTCGGGAGCCTGCAGGTAACCCTCCTTGAACGGTTCGCCATGCCAAGTGCGGTAGCCTTCGGTGACGTACATGTGGTTCATGTGGATGGGCACCCACACGTCGGTAGTGGCATCGGTAATCTTGTCGTAGACGTGCTCGTCGATGAGGAAATCGTTAGTGCGTTTCTTGCCATACTGGATGAAGTAGACGCCGGGATGCCTTACCGATGAGAAGTCGAACTTCACATAATTATATTTGAAATAGGGTCCCCACGTTTTCACGTCGTCCTTGAAGGCCTCCTCGGTGGTGCCGTCGGGGTTAAGGCGCATCAGGCTGGCGGTACCCGTCTGCACGGGGTCTTTTTTGTCCAGCTCGATGACGGCCACCTTGGGCTGTTCGGGCGTGTAGCCCACCTGCGAGAAGCCGATGTTCGGTTCGCGTATCCAACCGGGGATGGCGTGCGGCTCGATGGTCCACGTTACGACCTTGCCAGTCTTTCCCTTCGGTAATACGCTGCGCACCACAAACCAGCCGTTCTGTGCCAGCATGCGCCCGTCGTAGAGCTTCAGTTCGGCATCCTCGCTGCTGATGGTAACGAGCCGTGAGGGGTCGTCAGTGGCGAGACTTAATTTGTGTCCCGTCTCAATGGGCAACGGATCGACAAAACGATTGGTTCCTCGATCATCGTAGGTCTTGAAGCCTTTGAACTGTCGCGGCTTCTCACTATTCGGACGTGTAACGGTCTGGCTCGTCGCGTAGCGGGGGAATCGTCCCAAACGGTTGTCCACCTGATAGGTCTTCAGCCAGTATTGCGATGGCAGGAACTCAATGTTCAAGCCCGCCTCGCCAGCGAGTTTCTCAGGCACGGGCTTGTCGAGCCATACGGCCACCTCTACGGCCTTGCCTTTAGCCGTGACCACGATGCGGCTGTCGAAGTCGTAGTCGTTGTAACGGAGCCCCACCTCGATGCTGCCGGCCTCGCGGTTCACCTTGCGGCTGGTCATTGTCGGCACGAGGTCCCATTGCTCCGGCGTGTTGTTCAGACGGATGGCGCCGCCCTGCACGGTGCGCACGCCGTGGTGGATAATCTCGATGCCGGAGTTCTTCTCGTCGTTGAACCCGCCGTTGAAGCTGTTGCTGAACACCAGCACGTTTACGCCCTGACGCTCGAAGTACTCGAGATCGTTCAAACGCAAGGCTTCCTGTGCACTGACTGCGGCTGCAAGCATCAGTCCTGAACATAATACCATGAATCGTCTGCTTCCTGACAGCAGCGCGGTCGTTGTACCAAATCTCCTCTGTTTCATCGTTGTGTCGGTTTTAGGATTTTATAAAAACATATTCATTCGGAGCCCAAAGATAATCATTTTTCCCCGATAATCCATCATTCTGTCCTCATTATTAGGATTGTTTAGGACATTCCTCCACAAATTTATGGGGAAAGCGGGGAAAATTGACAGGAAATGCTTATCTTTGCCAGCGACTGTGTTATAAAAAGAAGCAAAGAACTGAGTATGCAACAAGGAAAGAAAGCGATAGTGATAGGAGCCTCGTCCGGCATTGGACAGGAGGTGGCAAAAATTCTGATAAGGCAGGGCTGGACGGTAGGTGTTGCTGCACGACGTGTGGAACTGCTGCAAGGCATCGGCGCTGCGGCTGTAGAACGGATAGACGTAACGGCAAAGGAGGCAACCGAGGGATTACGGCAGCTTATTGGGAAGATGGGAGGCATGGATTTGTTCTTCTATGCTTCGGGCATTGGCAAACGCAACATGGAATTGCAAGAGGACATCGAGTTGGCAACGATTGAGACTAACGGCATGGGCTTTACGCGAATGATTGGCGAAGCATACAGATACTTCGCCAATCATGGCGGGGGACATATCGCGGCCATCACATCCATAGCGGGAACTAAGGGCCTTGGCCCTGCGCCTTCCTATTCTGCCACGAAAGCCATGCAGAACGTCTACCTGCAGGCGCTCGAGCAACAAGCGCTAAGCCGTGGGCTGAACATTCGTTTTACGGATATTCGTCCAGGCTTTGTTGATACCCCTTTACTCGGTGGTGACTATCATTATCCAATGATGTTGCAACCTGGGGAGGTGGCAAAAGAGATAGTATATGCCATCAACCACAAGAAGCACATTCGTGTGATCGACTGGAAATATCGTATACTGACGGCCTTCTGGCGCAGGACTCCGCGATGGCTATGGCGCAGAATTAAACTATAGGCCAGAAAGAAAGTGCCTCATCGCTGACAGCGACGAGGCACTCAAGTATCCCGTTGTTTCATTTAGGGAACGGCAATCTTTCTGGAAGAACCGTCGCTGCGCAGTTCGATACACATTCCGTGGGGCTTCTGTAGCCGACGTCCATGCAGGTCGTAATAGGCGACGCTGTTGGTGGCTGCTGTCGCACGCTGTTCCTGAATAGCGGTGCTGCCCTTGTCGATCATAAAGATATAGGTGTTCAGGCTGCGGGCGCCCAAGGGTACGAGCACCTCATCCGAAGGACCTTCGAAGTCGATGGGGCTTTCCTGGCAGAGTTTCTCGATTTCGTTGCCGGTGGACAGCAGGTGGATGCCGCTCTTCACCTTGACGGGCAGTTTGAGTTGCAGGGAATGTCCGTTCTTGGTGGTGTCGATAGCCATGACGATGATGGAGTCGCCCTTGATGTAGGCCGAATACTCGGCGGCAGCTCCCTCGCCCGATTCCTTATCGCGTGAGGTCTTCAGACGGGTGGAACCGGTGACATGCTTCGAGAAATGCGACATCACATAGGCGCGGGGCAGCAATTGGTTCTTCTTGTTGTCAGGCGAACTTGCTTTGTATTTGACTCCATTTACTTCATACCCCCATGGCTCACCCGTGCCCACGAATCCCCAGTGTGCACGCATGTACCAATAAATATAGCCCGTGCAGCCTGCCAGCATACACTCGTTCAGTTCCTCGGCAAAAATCAGGTTCTCGTGCCAGTTGGGCAGATGGTCGATGTTGTCAGTCACGGAGTGCTCTGTCATCCATACCTCCTTGCCGTACTTCGCAGCCAGCACTGCCGACTTTTTCATGTATTCGAGCGGCGCATGACCATAGAGATGGCCAGCCACGATGTCGATATGCTTACGGCAGGTGGTATCGTTCATCAGCGGGTCGGTGTAGTTCTGCGTAAAGCCCAGGCTCTCGCCGCTGATAAGACGCACGCCGGGGTAGGTCTCGCGGTCGAGCATGTAGGCATAGTTCTTGACGAGCTTCACCAGGTCCTGCGGGTCGTAAAGACAGCCGGAATAGTTTACCCACCAGTCAGGCTCGTTCTGAAGGGACACGGCGTCGACGTCGACCTTGTTCTTCTTCATATATGCCAAAAACGTGTTGAGCCAGGGGAAGAACTTCTCGTAGCAGTCCTCGCGCAGCTTGCCCCGCTTGTTTTTCGGGTCGTTGTCATTATTACCGTTCACCTTGCCACCCGAGGCCGAGCCGTTGGTCTTATATTCACCGGGAGGCGACCAGGGCGTGCCGAAGACGATGCCGCCACGCTGCTTCACGATTTTCGCCGAGGGCAGCGAGCCCTTCCAGTTGTAATTACTCCAGCTCGCGTTCTCGTCGCCCTTGAAACTGGGAGAAATTTCCATACGCATGATGTTGAGGCCGATACTCGAGGTAGGACCGTAGAGCAGTCGTACCGGGGCTGTATCAGTACCGTAGGGGCACATGGCACCGTCACAGCAGGCGGCACCAAAACCTGTGATCGTCTGTTGGCGGTTGTCGTATACCTCGAGCTTGATGATACCTGCATGTACTGTCGTTATGGCAGCCAGTGCAATAATGAATGCTGACAGGCGACGTAAAGTCGGAGTCGTGGAAGTGAAGAGTTGTTTCATAACGGTAGTAAATTTACAATTTGGCTGCAAAGGTACGAAAAAAAGAGGAATAAGTTACTCCGTCTCGGAAGAAAAAACAAAATTTGTTTTGTTCTTCTCTTGACTTTTCGTAACTTTGCCCCAAGATTAAAATTATGAACAAGCAATAACTAAACCTATGGACAGGAGAGTATTTTTCAAGCAAGCAACCATGGCAGCTGCATGTGCGGCGGCCCTGATGATGCCCGGTCTCACAGCTTCGGCACAGACATTTAAGTTAAACAGCGACGGCTACTTTAATGCCGGCGGTACGGACGTGATGGCGTTCAGCGACTTCTACCCCGAGGGACACCAGGGCGGTGTCTGTGTGATTATGAACGGACATCGTATTGCCACCAATGGCGACATCCGACTGGAAGCGACGCCCGGTCAATGGCAGCCCGTTCCGAAACAGCTGAGCCGCCGCGTGGAGGGCGGGAAGATTGTCACCACACTCTGCTATCCCGATTCCTCGCGCCACTTGACGGGCTTCAATCCGATGGTCTATCCCGACTGGCACGTTAACTACACTGTCACGGTGGAGCCGCAGGGCAAGGGCATCCTCGTGACCGTCGACCTGGACAAACCCGTGCCCGACTTCCTGTTGGGGAAGGCCGGCTTTAACCTTGAGTTCTTCCCAGGCGAACTCTTTGGCAAGCCTTGGCTGATGGAAAGGCAAGGGGAAGACAACGGCACACTGGGAAACAGTCAAAGCGGCATCTATCCGCAACAGCCGAATGCGCCGCTACTCCAAGTGCCCACCAACCGAGGCCACGACGGCGACTACTTCACCGGACGTGGGCAACGTGCCGACCTCGCGCAGTTGGACGGCCAGCGTGTGTCCGAAGGTTCCCCCGTTGGAACCCCCTACAGCCCCCTCCGTGCTGACGACATCATCGCTGCGCCGTACGCCGTCGGTCGCAAGTTTACCTCCCGCCCCGATGACAGTAGTCAAAGACTGACGGTGGAGTCGCTGACTGGCGATTTGAAACTCTATGACGGCCGTATGAATCACAACAACGGCTGGTTCGTGCTTCGCAGTGAGATTGCGCCAGGTGCTACGAAAGGAGCTGTCCGCTGGCTCATCACGCCCACCGTCGATGAAACGTGGAGATACCCCGCCGTCATACAGACTTCGCAGGTGGGCTACTTGCCGCAACAACCTAAACATATCGTCATCGAGACTGACAAGCGCGAAACAGCTGTGAGTGACGTTCAACTCGTCCGCATCGGTGCCGATGGGGAGTCGGTGGTCTGCACATCTACGCCAAAGGTCTGGGGACAGTTCCTACGCTACCGCTATCTCACGGCCGATTTCAACGACGTGACGGAGCCCGGGCTCTATCAGGTGCGTTATGGCAGTAGCCGGTCGAGCGTGTTCCGCATCGCCGACAATGTCTATGAGCGTGGTGTATGGCAGCCTGTCGTCGAGTACTTCCTGCCCGTTCAGATGTGCCATGTGCGAGTGGCTGAGAAGTACCGCATCTGGCATGATGCCTGTCACATGGACGATGCACTGATGGCGCGCGTCGGCAACCACATCGACGGCTACGACCAGCGGCCGGGTCTCAGTAAATATAAAGAGGGTGAGCAGGTGCCGGGCGTCAACATCGGTGGCTGGCACGATGCCGGCGACTTCGACCTGCGCGTGGAGTCGCAGGCTGGCGAGGCCTACATCCTTGCATTGGCCTATGAGCAATTCCGTCCCGACATCGATGTGACTGCCATAGACCAAGCCCGCCATCGCGTGGAAATCCACGAGCCAGACGGCAAGAATGATATCCTGCAACAGGTGGAGAATGGTGCGCTGACCGTCGTGCGTAGCTATCAGGCCTTGGGCCGACTCTATCGCGGCATCATCTGCAGCACGCTCCGTCAGTATGCCATGCTTGGCGATGCCGCTGCTATGACTGATGGCGTGACGGGCAATGACGACGACCGTTGGATTTTTACTGAAGACAATCCCGGCCGTGCCCTCTCGACAGCAGCCCAGTTGGCAGGGGCCGCCCGTGTCCTGCGTGGCTTCAACGATCCGTTGGCTAAAGAGTGCTTAGACATCGCCGCCAAACTCTATCACCAGACACAAGTGAACGACCGTATGGCGGGCATAAAGCTTCAGGCTGCTGTCGAACTGTATCTGACCACGGAGGAGTCAGAATACCTTGACTTTATCCTCGCCCAACAGGATGCTATCGTCAAGAACATTGCCCGCACCGGCTGGTTCACCGCCCGCATTGCCAAACAGCTTGAGGCGAAGAGTCAGGCCAAGGGCGTCAGCAACCGCGACTGTAAGGTCTACCGCGCCTTCGCCGCCGCCTTCCGCACGGCCCTCGCCGACTACAAGGCCCAGCTCGACCATCAGGCCGCCGAGACCCCATACGGTGTGCCCTATCGCCCCAGCATCTGGGGAGCAGGATGGGATATCCAGCGCTTCGGCTTTGAGTACTACTTCCTGACCGATGCCTATCCCGACATTTTCTCCAAGGAGACGGTATATAATGCCTTGAACTTCGTGCTGGGCTGTCATCCCGGCAGCAACACCGCCTCGTTTGCCTCTGGCGTGGGAGCCCGCAGCGCTACCGTTGCCTACGGACTGAATCGTGCCGACTGGAGCTATATCCCCGGCGGCGTGGTCAGCGGCACCGCCCTCATCCGCCCCGACTTCCCCGAACTGCTGGAATTCCCCTTCCTCTGGCAGCAGACCGAATACGTCCTCGGCGGCGGTTCCTCCCACTATATGTTCCTGGTTTTGGCAGCCCACGCTCTCAGCTTTGCCTAGGCCATTATTTTTGGTATTCAAACCAATCTACATCCACGTATCCGTCCGTCTGTTCTTTGCTCTGTGCAAAGAGACCGAGCATCACGCCGGTGAAGCCGCCGATGGTCTCGGTGCTTAGGAAGCGGTATTCCATCTTGGCTAGCGTGGTGAAGTTGGTGCCGTCGGAGGATACCTGCATGTAGTAGAAATCCTTGTCGGAGGTGATGCGCAACCAGGCTTTGTCACCGCTCAGCGGAAGTTCCTTCTCGCTGTGGCTAGTCTGGCCGAGACGGATGACGGACTTGACGAATATTTTCCCGTCTCGACGCTCTACCACCACGTCGTAGTGGTTCAACGGGGCGGCGTAGGCGGTAATGCCGGCCTGTATACCCTCAGCAAGATGTGAGAGATCGAGTAGGGTGGTGGCTGTGAAGTTCAGTTCCGTCTGACGGCGAGCGACGAAGGTGGAATTAGCTGTTTCGCTGAGGTCGATTGTGCTGGGACGGAGTCGCAGAAAGCCCTTGCGCTCCGTCAGCGAATAGTTGCTGTAGTCGGGGTTGCACAGGCTCATCCATCCCATAGGCAGACCTAAGGAATGATAGCTGTCGGCAGGTGCATTGCGCTTAATGTAATCAAACTCCTCGCGTACTGAATCTTGCTTCATGGGGACGAATGGCAGCGTCTGGCATTGCATGTCTATTTGTAGCGTACCATCCTTATTTACTATAGGCCAGTCGCCCTCAGCCCACTGCACAGGCGCCAGCATCGTCTCGCGTCCCATTACATGCTGCAGGTAGCCGCTGGTGCGATAGCCCAGGCAAATCATCCACCATGAATCGTCGGGCGCCTGCACCAAGTCAGCATGCCCCAGACCTTGTATCGGACTGTTTTGCATCTTCATGTTGAAGTGCGACAGTATGGGGTTGGCAGGGTTCGGCTCGTAGGGGCCGAAGAGGCTGCGGCTGCGCAGGATGTTCACATGATGGCCGTGCTCCGTGCCGCCCTCGGCCAGCAGCAGATAATAGTAGCCGTCCTTCCGGTAGATGTGCGGCCCCTCGGGATAGCGCCCACCGAGGCCCGTGCCCAGATGGTGAATCTCGCCCAACTGCTTACCCGTCGCCACGTCGATTTCGCAAATCTTGATGTCGCCCTCCTTCCACAGGAAATAGCATTTGCCCTCGTCCCAGAACAATGTCGGGTCGCAACTGCCGATGGCGAAATCGATGACGATAGGCTCTGACCACTCGCCAGCGGGATTGTCCGTCCACACATAGAAGTGGCGGCGCGAGGGGAACACCGTCGTCACCATGTAGAAACGCCCCTCGTGGTAGCGGATGGTCGGCGCATAGATGCCACTGTTGCCGTCGGTTCCCTTCAGGTCAACTTGCGAGGGCCGCGTCAGACAGTTGCCCACCTGCTCCCAGTGGATGAGGTCTTTCGAATGGAATACGGGCACGCCGGGGAAATACTGGAACGTGCTGTTCACTAAATAGAAGTCGTCACCCGCCCGGCACACGCTCGGGTCGGCGTGGAAGCCCGGCAGAACGGGATTCTTAAAACCCTGGCCCATCGTCAGCTGCACTGCTAGCACGATTGCCATTGTCGTCAATACAATCTTTTTCATACTATCTATTCATGATTGGAATGAATTAGACCTCCTGTTTTTATGCTAAATTAGTAGAATCATGCATTAATCACGTCCAGAACTCCTTCTCGCCAGTCTGCGCCATCTCGCCCTGGCATTTTGGGCAGGTATGTTTATCCCATATCTTGATATTATCACTACCGCATTGTAAACACAGACGCCCCACTTCGCTTCTGTAGGATGGTGCCACGTCGGCAATGATACCACCAACTACAATGTTTTGGATGGTCTTGCAGTCAGGGCACGAAACGGGCGTGATCTCCTGACGGAAGAGCCCGCGTCCTTCGTACATCTCGGCCTCGTAGCCGCATTGTTTACAACGATATTTTAATTTCCAAGCCATTTTTGTATATCCGTCGACTGCAAAGGTACGAAGATTTCTCATTTTATTTCTATTTCATCGCTTCAAATTAATCTTTTATTTGTAATTTTGCACACCAAATGGACAACAAAGCAAAAAAAAGAATACTTTTCGTGTGCCATGGGAACATCTGTCGAAGCCCGATGGCGGAGTTCGTGATGAAGGACTTGGTTAGCAAAGCGGGGCTGGAGGACTGCTTCGTAATTGAGTCAGCGGCCACCTCCACAGAAGAGATAGGCAACAGTGTCTATCCCCCTGCCCGACGAAAACTTGCGGAACACGGTATCGGTTGTGCGGGTAAAACGGCACGGCAGATGACACGCTTTGACTACGACCGCTACGACCTGTTGATTGGCATGGATTCGTGGAACATCCGTAACATGCGGAACATCTGCGGTGGCGACCTAGAAGGGAAAATTGTGATGTTGATGGACTTTACCAGACGCCCAGGTGACGTGGCCGACCCTTGGTACACGGGCAACTTCGAGGCCACATGGCGCGACGTACTCGAGGGTTGTCAGGCTCTGTTGGACTGGGTTTCTTGCTAAACTATCCTAAATGTGAGTGCAAATGCTGTCATTTGTCTTCATTATTTCGTATCTTTGCCATCAGTAGCAGATAATACAATAACGATTATGACACCACAAGTAACCAACAAAGTTGTTTCGCTCGTCGAAAAACAAAGAAACGAGCGTCTTGCTCAGACGATTATCAAGAACCTTAAGCGCCGCCACATGGAGGGATTCTATTGTGCGACGGCAGACGAGGCAGTGAAGAAGGTTTCCGAACTCATTGACGACGGAAACAGTGTGACATGGGGCGGCACGATGACCGTACGCGACATGGGTATTCCTGATTTCCTTAGGAACCGTGGTACGCTGGAGGTGCTCGACCGCGACCTCGTGGAAACGTCAGAAGAGAAGCAGGCCATGTATCTCAGGGCATTCTCTACTGACGTATATCTCACGAGCGCCAATGCTATCTCTGAGGATGGCGTCATCGTGAATATCGACGGCAACGGCAACCGAGTGGCCGCTATTACTTGGGGACCAAAGAAGGTAATCTTTGTCATTGGCCTGAACAAAGTGGCTCAGAATGTAGAGGCGGCTCTCGCCAGAGCACGCAGCACGGCATCGCCCATCAATGCAACCCGGTTCGACATCAAGACCCCTTGCCAGACGGACGGCGTGTGCCATAACTGCAATTCGCCTGAGTCAATTTGCAACTATGTACATTTCCTGAGGAATTCTCCTAAAGGTCGTCATGTAGTTGTGTTGGTAGGCGAACCCCTTGGCTATTAAGATTATAAAAAAAGGAGAAATATCCTTGTCTTTTTTGACAAAAACCGTATCTTTACAAATATTTCCTAAAACAATGCGAAACAGACTTACAACATTGGTATTGTCAGTAGCTTTCCTGAGTCTGACAATCACAGCCCAGAACCACCGTATGTGGTATGCAAAGCCCGCCAGCCATTGGCTGGAGGCCCTGCCTGTTGGTAATTCAACACTTGGTGCCATGATTTATGGCGGTACCGACGTGGAAGAAATACAGTTGAACGAGGAGACATTCTGGAGTGGCCAGCCTCACAACAACAATTCATCCGAGTCGCTGCAGGTACTTCCCGAGGTGCGACGCCTGATATTCGAGGGTAAGGAGATGGAGGCCACGAAACTTATCGACCAGCACTTCGTGAAGGGGCCCCACGGCATGCGCTTCCTGCCGCTCGGCAGTCTGAAACTACAGTTGGGCCATAAGGACGTGACTAATTACCAGCGAGCGCTGAACCTCGGCGATGCTACCGCCACCACCTCTTATATATATAAAGGCGTGAAGTATGAGCGTACCGTCTTTGCTTCACTGGCCGACAAGGTGATTATCGTGCAGTTGAAGGCCAGTAAAAGGGGTGCTCTGTCGTTTGGCATCGGTTTCGATAGTCAGTTGCAGAAACAGGTTCTTACTGTTTCTGAGCACGAGGGAATCATCGGCCATGTCAACGAGCTTGCAGCTGTTGTCGACGGTGTTGAGCAGGAAGGCATTAAGGCTGGTTTGAAGGCTGAATGCCGTATCATGGTAGAGGCCGACGGCAAGGTGGAGCGTGGCATCGACAATCTGTGCGTCAACGATGCTACCACCGCTACCCTATATATTACTGCCGCCACCAATTTCGTCAAATACAATGATGTCGGCGGAAATCCCGTGAAGAAGAACAACGAGGTGCTGGCCAGCGTCAAGGGTAAGCCCTACAAGCAGCTGTTGGCCGCCCACGTGAAGAAGTATCAGGAGCAGTACCAGCGCGTGAGCTTGGTGCTGGGGAGTTCCCAGAAGCCCCAGAACTCCCAGAAGACTCAGAAATCCCTCCCTACCGATGAGCGCGTGGCAGCCTTCGAGAAGGATCCAAGCGACTTGGAACTGGTGGCGCTCATGATGCAGTATGGCCGATATCTGCTGATTTCGTCGAGCCAACCTGGTGGGCAGCCCGCCAATTTGCAGGGTGTGTGGAACGACAAGATGAACGCCCCGTGGGACTCGAAGTACACCATCAATATCAATGCCGAGATGAACTATTGGCCCGCTCTCATCGGTAATATTGCCGAGACGCAGCAGCCGTTGTTCTCGATGATCCGCGACCTGAGCGAGACGGGTGAAGAGACCGCCAAGACCATGTATAACTGTGGTGGATGGGTAGCCCATCACAACACAGACCTCTGGCGCATTGCCGGTCCTGTGGACGGTACGCCTTGGGGAATGTTCCCTACCGGTGGCGCCTGGCTCACCACTCACCTTTGGCAGCACTACCTCTATACTGGCGACAAGCAGTTCTTGAAGGAGTATTATCCTGTGATGAAGGGCGCCGCCCAGTTCCTGTTAGATTATATGCAGTTGTATCCTTCTGCCGGTGAAATCAAGCAAGCTGCAGGCTGGTTGATGACCGTTCCTACTGTATCGCCCGAGCACGGTCCGCGTGGTAAGGGGACAAATGTGTGTGCTGGCTCGACGATGGACAATCAGATAGCCTTTGACGTGCTCAGTCAGACTCTGAAGGCTGCGGAGGTGTTGGCTGATGGGGGGACTGGGGATTCTGGGACTTCTGGGGGGGCTGAGTATTCTGAGATGATTCCCCGTTTACGCTTCGCGTTGGCCTGCCTGCCCCCTATGCAGATAGGACGCTACGGACAGCTGCAGGAGTGGCTCATCGATGCTGACGACCCGAAGGATGAGCATCGCCATATCTCCCACCTCTACGGACTCTATCCCTCGAACCAGATTTCTCCCTATAGCCACCCCGACCTCTTTACCGCTGCTGCCAATACGCTGAACCAGCGTGGCGACATGGCTACAGGTTGGAGTCTCGGTTGGAAGACCAACTTCTGGGCACGAATGCTCGACGGCAACCATGCCTTTACAATTATCAAGAACATGCTGCACCTGCTGCCCGACGACTCAAAGATGCGCCAGTTCCCTAATGGCCGTACATATCCTAACCTCTTCGATGCCCATCCGCCATTCCAGATTGACGGTAACTTCGGCGTTTCTGCTGGTATCTGCGAGATGCTCGTGCAGAGCCACGACGGTGCCGTCCACCTGTTGCCTGCCCTTCCCGACGATTGGCAGAAAGGCGAAGTCAAGGGTCTTTGTGCCCGTGGCGGCTTTGAGGTCGACGAGCTGTGGAGTGGGGGACTGTTGCAGCAGGCTGTCGTCAAAAGTACTATCGGCGGTGTGCTGCGTCTACGTTCCTATGTGCCCCTTAAGTTGGCAAAGGCTCCCAAGGGAGCTGTGCTGAAGGTTGCCGAGGGTGAGTGCCCCAATGTACTTTTAGCTCCCGCTACTATTCGCGAACCGCTGCACTCACAGGAGTTGAAGGACTTTAAGACCTTGCCTTTGAAGAAAGTCTATGAGTACGATCTCGAGACCGTAGCAGGACAAGCTTACCGTTTTGTTACAGCAGAGTGAGGCGCTGAATGAAACAAATAGAAAAGATAGCGACACACGCGTATAGTGCGTGTGCCGCTTTTTTGTTGTACCTTTGCAGGCAAAAATTGCACGATATGAAGAATAGATTACTCTTGAGCCTGCTATTGGGCTGTATGGTGTTGCCGATGGCAGCCGTTAACATTATTGTCGACAAAGTGACACGTAGCTATCTGGAATATGTTCCCAAGAACCTGGGAGAGAACCGTCCGCTGCTCATCTCCTGCCACGGAATGAATCAGGACGCTGCGTATCAAAAGGGAATGTTGGTTATCGAGAGCGTTGCAGACACGGCGAAGTTCGTAACCGTCTTTCCCGAAGGTATTGACAAAGGTTGGGATATTTCCGGCGATCGCGACATCAAGTTTATACTGGCTCTTATCGATGAGATGGTGACGAAGTACAAGATTGACCGCAAGCGCGTTTACCTGTCAGGATTTTCAATGGGCGGTATGTTTACCTACCACGCCATGAACAAGATTGCCGACAAGATAGCCGCCTTTGCACCTATCAGCGGTTATCCTATGGGCGGTGCTACGGCTAATGCCAACGTACGTCCTATTCCCATCATTCATACCCACGGCACAGGTGACGATGTAGTGGGATTTGGTGGCGTTCAGGGGGCGTTGGACGTGTGGATCAAGCATAATGGCTGTCCCTTGAAAGCGAAAGTCCAGACTCGCTACCGCAATGCGGGGCATATTACCCGCCATACCTGGGGACCCGGCAACGACGGTGTCGAGGTGGTGCTGATGGAGATGGCCGACAAAGGTCACTGGATCTCTAACGATAACGGTGTGAAGACTGGTGACGAGATATGGCGTTTCTGTAAGCGTTACTCATTGGACTTGAAGGATCCGACAGTGAAGTTCACTTCCCCTGCTGACGGACTGACTTTCGTTACCATCGGAGGAAAATCGGAGGTGCCCCCCATCACCCTGAAGGCTTCTGCCAGCGATCCTGATGGAAAGGTGGCGAGCGTAGCTTTCTACAACGGAAAGGAACTGCTGGCCAAAGTGGACCAGGCACCTTATACCTGTGTGGTAGAGGGACTGAAGGTTGGCAGCCATGAACTGTATGCCGTTGTAACCGACGACGAAGGCCGTACGGGCAGCAACTCTGTGGTTGTCGACGTGGAGGAACCCACTAAGAACTATCTGCTCCACAATACGTTCCTTGTGGCAAATAGTGTGCCTGACGGATGGGTAACCTACGACGGAAAGGAGAAACGCGTAGGCTTTGTGGGAGGCTTCTCTGCCGGTGGCCGCCTCTTCCAGCTTACTGGCGAGAAACACGATTTTCCATGGGGACTCTACACCCGCAACTTGAACGGTGGCAAGAAGAAAGGCTATGCCCGCTATGCCGACGAAGGAACGAACACCACGCTGACACTCTATCCCGGCAATTATCAGATTCTTCATAAGGTGGCAAACTGGAACCGTCCGAACTTTACGCCGGTAACCCTGGCGATAGAGACCATCGACGGCAAGGAGGTGTATTCTGAGACCTTCACGCCGACCTCCAATATCGGCAACAAGGCCAGTAGCAGTTTCTCGGGCACCACGATGGTCACCAGCGTCTTTGACATTAACAAGAAGGATCGCTACGTCATTACCTTCTATACTGCAGACGGTGTATTCGACGACCTTGTGGTGGGACAGGCTGCCATCAAGCGCAAAGGCAACGTGACGGCCGTTGAAGGCGCGAAGTCTGACGGGGGTACTTCTATCGTTAGTTACTTCAACCTGTCGGGACAACCCGTAGACACTCCTCAAAGGGGAATCTTCATTGAAAAGCTCACTACGTCGGACGGAAAGACAACGAGCAGAAAGGTGGTATTTTAAATTTTTTATGAAACGAACGATTGCTAGTTTTACCATACTACTGTCGCTGCTGACGGCTATGCCTTTGGCAGCACAGAATACTGTTATTGATGCTACAGGCGGAAAAATCAATAACACCTCCAGCGAGTATTTCACTTATAGCAAGGCCTTTGCCGTCAGTTCCCCCAAGGCGGTCGACGTGAAGATGGCCCGCTATACCTATCTCACCTCTACCGTCAGCGGTACGGGTACCGTCAACCTCTATACTGGAGGTGAGCGCGGCTATTTGGGAACCAAGAGTGGAGCATCGTGGGCCAACTGGTCGAACTTCAAGGGTACGGTCCATATCTATCCCTTAAAGGAAGGTTCTTCTGCTAGTACCTACAATATCGTCTTGGCACACGGCGGAAAGGTGTTTTCGCCAGAGAAGATAGATGAGTGTATCAAAGACGGCAAACTGAACAATGCCATGCAGAACTGCAAGGTGGTGGTCCATGAAGGCACCATTCTCTGCAATGAGGCCAACAACCAGAATGCCGGTGGCTTCCGTCTCGGAGAGCTGCAGATGGAGAAGGGTTCTACACTGCAGGGATATATGAAGGACGGTCGCACGTCTTACTATCTTGTAGGCTGTCTGAATACCGATGCCATACTGGCAGGAACCATTGCTCCCAGTGGCTATAAGGAAGGCACGCTTCTGGGACTCATCAAGGAGGGTAAGGGCACCTACCGTATTACGGGCAACAATAACTACCTTACCGGTGCGCTCCGCGTTGTTGGCGGACGCCTGTTGGTGAACAACGACCGTGCTGAGGCTGAGGCAAAGAAACTGCGTGGCGGTATTGGTGCCAAGAGCAATGAGAACGAAGGTATCGTCTTCGTCTTTGCTAATGGTGTGCTTGGCGGTACAGGCAGTATTGGCGGTGCTGTCGACAACTACGGCACCATTGAGCCGGGTGACGACATCCCAGGAATACTGACGCTTCAGAACTTTGCAACGCCGACTAAGAACGCTAACCTTACCCTACACCCCGCCTCTGTGCTGCGATTCAAGGTGGCATCTTCCGATAGCTATGACCAGCTGGTAGTGGCAGGCACTGTGAAATACAGCAACACTACCGAGGACTTCTCGACAAGCGACAAGCGTCCCATAGTTACACTCGCCTTTGATAATATCCCCGTTAAGACAGGTACCGAGCTGATCCTCCTTACTGCAAAGAGCAAAACCGGTGACTGGCAGTTCCTGTTGCAGCAGCCTGGCAAGGGTAAAGGCACATGGGCATTGGAGGAAATATCTGATGCCGACGGCTATAAGGTAATAGTGAGGATAATATCGACGGAAGATCCGGATAATCCAGATGGCCCGGATAATCCGGACAATCCCGAAAATCCTGAAAGCACGATGGGTGCCTTCTACGATGACGGCATCGACGACAACAGCGATAACAACACTCTGCGCTACTATGCAGAGAAAAACGATAAGCAGATTGGTATTGCCCTCTGTACCTATAAGGGATTGGGGAGCGATCGTACGGAGGCAGCGTGCCAGTTCAACCTGATGGTGGCTGAGAACGAGATGAAGATGGATGCGTTGCAGCCTACGCGGGGCCAGTTTACCTATGGTGCCGCAGATGGTTTGGTCAGCTTGGCCAAGAATAACAAGATGGCTGTCCGCGGACACTGCCTTGTCTGGCACATGCAGCAGCCCACATGGCTAAGCAGCGACGGCAAGAAGAACGACAAAGGTTGGAACCGGAAAGAGGCGCTCGACATCATGAAGGACCATATCACTAATGTGCTGAACCACTTTAAGGGGAAAGTCACCGAGTGGGATGTCGTCAACGAGTGCCTGGACGACGATCAGAGTATTATCCGTACCAATCCCGACGGCTATAAGCTGCGTCCCACAGTATGGCAGCAGGCTATTGGCGACGACTATATCGACTCCGCCTTCGTCTATGCCCATAGGGCAGACCCCTCGATTCTGCTTTACTTGAACGACTACGATGTGGAGATGCAAGGCAAGGCCAAGGCTGTGGCTTACTATAATCTCGTGAAGCGTCTGCAGTCGAAAAATATTCCTATCGATGGCGTTGGCTTGCAATGTCACTTCTCGGTGGGCGATGTCGACTCGGTGAAGCTGGAACGTACCATCCGTCGTTTCGGAGAAGCCGGGCTGAAGTGCATCGTCACCGAGCTGGACATGGGCATTTCCTCTACAACGGCAGCCCGTCTCGAGGAGCAGGCACGCAACTATCGCGTGGTTACCGATATCGTACTGAACAACGACAACTGTCCGTCGATGATTGTCTGGGGTATCAAGGACAACGACTCTTGGCGAAGTGCCAGCAATCCGCTGCTCTACAATAGCGGCTTAGGTAAGAAACCCGCGTGGTATGCCGTCCGTTCTGCCTTGCGCCATCGTTATCTTGTTCAGCAACAGACAGGCCTTTCTGCTAACCGTCAGAGCTTACCCGCCAATAACCATTATTATGACCTTCAAGGACGCCGTGTGAAGAACCTTGTTTCTGGTTCCTCATTTCTCGTTCCTCGAACCCCTGGTCTATATATAATCGGTAGCAGGAAGGTTCTCGTACGCTGAAAAAGTGGTACATGAGACAAAATGAAAAGAAAGCGACACATGGACAACGGTATGCGTCGCTTTTTTGTCGTAACTTTGCAGGCAAATCACTTAACTTTAAAAACCAATAACGTAATGAAACAAATGAAGACTATGATGATGGCCTTGCTACTCACTATGGGGTGCAACGCCGTTTGGGCACAGTTCCGTCAAGTAGACCCTAGGGCAAATGTGGGACTGAAGGATGCCTACAAGGATTACTTTACCATTGGTGTGGCGCTGAACCAGCGTAATGTCAGCGATGAGGCACAGACTGCTCTCGTTAACAAGGAGTTCAACAGCGTTACCGCTGAGAACGACTGGAAACCCGGTGAGATTCACCCTCAGGAGGGCGTCTGGAACTTTGAGAAGGCCGACAAGATTGCCGACTTCTGCCGTAAGAATGGTATCAAGATGCGCGGTCACTGTCTCTGCTGGCACTCTCAGTTTGCCGACTGGATGTTCACCGACAAAAAAGGTAAACCAGTGAAGAAGGAGGTGTTCTACGAGCGTCTGCGTGACCATATCCACACGGTGGTCAACCGCTACAAGGACGTTGTATATGCTTGGGACGTGGTAAACGAGGCAATGGCTGATGACGGTGGTGGTCCACGCTGGGGGCGTCGCGGTGGACAGGAGCCTAGCCCCTATCGTCAGAGCCGTCACTTCCAGCTCTGTGGCGACGAGTTCATCGCCAAGGCCTTTGAGTTTGCCCGTGAGGCCGACCCCGATGTGTTGCTGTTCTACAATGACTACAGTTGTGTCGACGAAGGTAAGCGAGAGCGTATCTACAATATGGTCAAGAAGATGAAGGATGCTGGTGTGCCTATCGATGGTATCGGCATGCAGGGCCACTACAACATCTACTTCCCCAGCGAGGAGCAATTGGAGAAGGCCATCGTCCGCTTCAAGGAGATCGTGAAGCACATTCACATTACTGAACTTGACCTGCGTATGAACAACGAGAGCGGTGGTCAGCTCATGTTCAGCCGTGGTGAGGCTAAGCCCATGCCCGCTTATATGGGTACCCTCCAGACCGACCAGTATGCCCGTCTGTTCAAGGTGTTCCGCAAGCATGCCGACGTCATCGACAATGTCACCTTCTGGAACCTTGGCGACAAGGACTCTTGGCTGGGTGTTAACAACCACCCGCTGCCCTTCGACGAGAATTATCGTCCGAAGGCCTGCTACCGTGCCATTCGTGACTTCGACCCCGAACTCGACAAGCGCATTCCGAAGGAGGACTTCGTGCCCAACGAGATGAATCAGCCTGGTCAGGAGTGGCCCAAGGTCAACAGCGAGGGCTATGCCCGCTTCCGTATTGAGGCTCCCGATGCCAAATCAGTCATCGTCAGTTTAGGTCTTGGCGGACGTGGCGGCACCGTGCTCCATAAGGATAAGGACGGCGTGTGGACAGGCACCACCGACGGCCCCATGGACGAAGGTTTCCACTACTATCACCTGACCATCGACGGCGCTACCGTCAATGACCCCGGCACCCACAACTACTTCGGCAGCTGCCGTTGGGAGAGTGGTATCGAGATTCCTGCCAAGGACAAGGACTTCTATGCTTGGCGCAAGGACATTCCTCACGGCAACATCCAGCAGGTGAACTTCTGGTCAGAGAGCACCGGCAAGATGCAGACGGCCAATGTCTATCTGCCCTATGGCTACGGCAAGCTCGTGAAGGGCAAGCAGCAGCGCTATCCCGTCCTCTACCTGCAGCATGGCTGGGGTGAGAACGAGACCAGTTGGCCCGTTCAGGGGAAGGCCGGCATCATCATGGACAACCTCATTGCCGACGGCAAGATCAAGCCCTTCATCGTCGTCATGGCCTACGGTCTCACCAACGACTTCAAGTTCGGCTCCATTGGGCAGTTCACCGCAAAGGAGTTCGAGACCCTGCTCATCGACGAACTCATTCCCTATATCGATAACAACTATCTCACCAAACCCGATAAGTCCAACCGTGCTCTCGCCGGTTTGTCTATGGGGGGAATGGAGACCAAGCTCATCACACTTCGCCGTCCCGACGTGTTCGGCTACTGGGGGCTGCTCAGCGGTGGCCAGTACGCTCCCGACGAGATCAAGGATCCGAAGGTTGTGAAGTACATCTTCGAGGGCTGCGGCTCGAAGGAGAACCCTGACGGCATCAACAGCAGCGTGGCTGCCCTGAAGGCTGCCGGCTACAACGCCGAGGGTCTCATCTCCGAGGGTACCGCCCACGAGTTCCTCACTTGGCGCCGCTGCCTCTATCAGATGGCCCAGAAGCTATTTAAATAAAATGTTTGGAACATATCTAAAAGTTAACGATACAAAATGCGGCACTTGTTGCCGCATTTTTTTATTACCTTTGCATCGCAAAACCCGCCAATTGTGGTTTCTTGCTTACAAAGAACTAAAAACAATGAGAAGAAATCTACTCCTACCAACACTTTTATTGTTGTCGGCAACACTGTTTGCCCAGTCAGCATCAGTACGTATCGACGCCAATACAAAACATCAGCACATCACAGGCTTTGGCGCCTTTGTCTGTTCGCCGCAGTTTGCATACAACCACATGTCGACCACGGAAATCAAGCGGGTATGGGGCCCGACGAGTACCATCGGCTGCAACATTATGCGCCTTTACATCCCTATTGGCAGAAACTCCTGGAACCAATCACTGGCTACCGCAAAGAGCGCAAAACAGATGGGACTTATCGTTTTTGCCTCACCCTGGGGACAACCTGCAGAGTGGAAGACCAACAATTCAACCAGTGCAAAGAATGATAAAGGAGAGTTAGGGTCGCTGAAGAAAGAAAACTGGGGCGATTATGCCAAGTACTTAGACGATTATGTCAAATATATGCGCGAAAACGGTGTCGAGTTGGATGCCATCTCCATCCAGAACGAACCCGACATGAATGCAACGTATGCCGGCTGTATGTGGACTCCACAGGAGATAGCCAATTTTGTTAAGACCTACGGCAAAACCATTAGCTGTAAGGTGATGGCTCCAGAATCAATGGGATCTACCGATAATTACGCCAGTGTCCTGAATAATACCGATGTGCTTTCTGGCTTCGATATTTATGGTGGTCATCAGTATGCAGGTATAGGCTCTTCCTATAAGAACCTTGCTGCCAAAGGTAAGGAATTGTGGATGACGGAATTTCTTATCAATTGGAATGAGGGCAAGGCTGATCCCGACAAGCGAAACTACGATTTCTCTAAGGACTTCTTTGACTTCTTCCGTGCTATCAATATCTGTATGCTTGGCGATTTCAATGCCTGGATTCACTATGCAGCCAAGCGTTACTATGCTTTGTTGGGCGACGGCACAACGGGTGCTGGTGGCAATGGTGTGGTTACCAAGCGCGGCTACATCATGGCACATTTTGCGAAGTTTGTAACGGGCATGACCCGCATCGACGCTATCTTCAGCAGTTCCGATTTCGAAGGATCTGCCTATCTCTCGCAGACAGGCGATACCGTAGTGGCTGTGATGGCCAATACTTCAGACAAAGCGCAGGATTTGATGCTCGACTTGCCTTTCTACACCCAGCAGGGGGAACTCTATACCACGGGCAAGAGCAATAATTTTACAAAGAAAGTACAGACACCAGCTACCGAAACCTGCCGTCCGGTAGCTGCTATACCTGCACAGAGTGTGGCTACCGTGCTTTATGTTAAGTCTCGTGAGCGCCAAGTGTCCAACATGAAGGGCGATGTTTCCTATTTCGACCGTGTGCGCATTGACGACCAGACCACCAGCAAGAGTGGCTTTGGCACCGCCTACAAACTGTCGGGAAAGACAAAGACCTTCAACCACAGCAATCCGTTGATTTCCAGCAATACCGATGCGTCGAAAGGCTATGTGCAGCTCGACGGCAACTACTCTAAACTGGTGTTCGAGGTCAAGAAACTGTCATCGAACATGAATTACTCGTCGGCTATCACCACCTTTGTCTATGTCAATAGTCAGGGTAAGGTCGCCTCCCATAACTATGGCGACCTGGTGTTCAATGTCCGAGAGAATTTCCAA
>JAEEGF012326432.1_pt1 | contig 27547 bp, 27 predicted proteins | sample 9134171 | NCBI WGS metagenome assembly JAEEGF01 (sample SAMN16246542, study PRJNA631951) | gut metagenome | biome: gut microbiome; feature: rumen; material: AP-attached | host: Bos | place: Iran: Karaj | collected 2018-10 | reverse complement strand
AGCGGATCTGATCATCATGTTCGGTGCAAGAGTGGCAGATAGAGCCATCAGCCAGCCGGATCTCATTACAACCGGGAAAACTCTGGTACATATTGATGTGGATCCCGCGGAGATCGGTAAAAATGCCTGGGCAGCCATCCCCATTGTCGGTGATGCAGGCCATGTACTGGATGATTTCCTTGCGGAAGAGTTTACCTGTGAGCATGATGAATGGTTAGATACCCTGAAATCCTATAAAAAGACTCATGTTCGCAAGCGGGAACCCAATCCCGATTTCGTGGATCCTGCAAAGTTTATTGCGAAACTTTCCGACAAGCTAGATGATAAAGCAATTTTTGTTGCGGATGTAGGCCAGAATCAGATCTGGTCCTGTGATTATTTCAGATATCGTTCCGGTTACTTCTTTACCTCCGGCGGTATGGGAACCATGGGCTTTGCCATTCCCGCAGCTATGGGCGCAAAGATCGCAGCTCCGAAAAAGCAGGTTGTTGCTCTTTGCGGAGACGGCGGCTTCCAGATGTCCATGATGGAACTGGGGACCATGAAACAGCATGATGTTCCCGTGAAGATCATCGTCCTCAACAACGGATATCTTGGAATGGTCAGAGAATACCAGCATTACACCTATCAGGATCATTATTCCGTTGTGGATTTGAGCGGCAGCCCGGATCTGGAAAAATTGGCAGCCGCCTATGACATGAAATATATCCGCGTGAACAATATGAAAGAAGCGGATAAAAAACTGAACGAATTCCTGAAATGTAATGAGCGTGTGATCATGGAATGCATGATCGACCCCATGGATCTGGTGAAATAAAGACGGGAAGGAGATCTGAAATGAAAAGAATATATTCCGTTCTTGTGGAAAACAGATCCGGTGTCCTTTCCAAAGTCTCCGGCCTGTTTGCCAGAAGAAGTTTTAATATCGACTCCCTTGCAGTGGGAGAGACCGATAATCCCGATACTTCGGTAATGACCATCGTAAGTACCGGAGATACCAGGACCCTTCAGCAGATCGAAAAGCAGCTGAACAAAAAACTGGATGTTGTCAAAGTAAAAGCCTATGAAGAAGAGCAGTGCATCTGTCGCGAGCTGATGCTTCTGAAGGTCAAATACAATAAGAACAACCGCCGCGACATCATGGAAACATGCGAGATCATGAAAGCCCAGATCATCGATATGTCAAAACACACCATGATGATCCAGATCTGCGATACGCCCGAGAAAACCAAGCTGATGATCACCATGCTGGCATCCGTCAGCATCGTGGAGATCGCAAGGACCGGCACCCTGGCTTTACCAAAATGTATGGAAGATATGTGAGGAATAAGACATGCAGCAGAAAGTATTTCAGCTTCTGGTAGATAACACCTCCGGTGTACTGAGCCGGATCTCAGGTCTGTTTTCCAGAAGAGGGTATAACATCGAAAGTATTTCCGCAGGCGTTACCGCGGATCCCCGGTGCACCCGCATCACCATCACCACCTCCGGAGATGATAATATCCTGGATCAGATTGAAAAGCAGGTTGCTAAGCTTGTGGATGTTCGGGATATCAAGGTTTTGGAACCGGATTCTTCGGTTTACAGAGAACTTGTCCTGATCAAGATCCGCGTAGACAAGAATGAGAGACCCAATGTGATCTCCATCATCGACGGATTTCGTGCAAAGATCATTGACTTTGCGCAGGAAAGCCTTATTATCGAACTAACGGGTAATTCCGGAAAAGTGGATGCTTTCCTGAACATGCTGGACGGATATGAGATCTTAGAGCTTGCAAGGACCGGCATTACCGGACTCGGTAGAGGAATGGAGAACGTAACTTATCTGGATTAGTATTTATCAGTTGATCGTCATGTGATACCAACCCGACAAAAGACCGGGTTTGTACAATAAACAAATGGAGGAGAATATTATGTCAGAAGCAAAAATCTACTATCAGGAAGACTGTAATCTTTCCCTGTTGAACGGAAAGACCATCGCCATTATCGGATACGGCAGCCAGGGTCATGCACACGCACTGAACCTGAAAGAGTCCGGCTGCAACGTGATCATCGGTCTGTATGAAGGATCCAAGTCCTGGAAGAGAGCTGAGGAGCAGGGCTTTACCGTTTATACAGCAGCAGATGCAGCAAAGAAAGCCGACATCATCATGATCCTGATCAATGATGAACTGCAGGCTAAATTATACAAAGAGAGCATTGAGCCCAACCTGACGGAAGGCAAGATGCTGATGTTCGCACATGGATTTAATATCCATTTCAACCAGATCATCCCTCCCAAGAACGTGGATGTTACCATGATCGCTCCCAAGGCACCCGGTCACACCGTTCGTTCCGAGTATCAGGCAGGCAAGGGTACTCCCTGTCTGGTTGCTGTTTATCAGGATGCTACCGGTAAGGCACTGGATCTTGCTCTTGCTTATGCACTGGGCATCGGCGGTGCAAGAGCAGGTGTTCTTGAGACAACATTCCGTACAGAGACAGAGACAGACCTCTTCGGTGAGCAGGCAGTTCTTTGCGGTGGTGTATGTGCACTTATGCAGGCAGGTTTTGAGACTCTTACAGAGGCAGGATATGATCCGAGAAATGCATACTTTGAGTGTATTCATGAGATGAAGCTTATTGTTGACCTTATCTATCAGTCAGGTTTCGAGGGAATGAGATATTCAATCTCTAACACAGCTGAGTACGGTGATTATATAACAGGACCTAAGATCATCACAGAGGATACTAAGAAGGCAATGAAGAAGATCCTTTCTGATATCCAGGATGGTTCATTTGCTAAGGAGTTCCTTCTTGATATGTCACCTGCAGGACGTCAGGTTCACTTCAAGGCTATGAGAAAGCTTGCTGCTGAGCATCCTTCAGAGAAGATTGGTGAAGAAGTTCGTAAGCTTTACAGCTGGAACAACGAGGACGACAAGCTTATCAACAACTAATCCTTGTTAAAAGAATAAAAAAATAAGACCCTGCATCATTTGATGCAGGGTCTTTTATATCTAATTGCTTACAAATTTTGTAAAAAGAGCGGCACTGGGATTTTCTTTAAGTTTTGACGGATTATAAGCAAATCCGATCTGTCGTCCGCTTGTTCTGTTTAATATCTTTACTTCTTTGAGATTGCCGTTTTCAATATCTTTAATAACGAATTCTCTGATTACGGAAGATATACCCAGGTCCGTTTTGGCGAAATCGATAAGCAGATCCATGTTACTGACTTCCATTACATTTTGAAGTTCGATGCCCGATGAAGCTAAGGCATTGTCCACATATTTTCTTGTAACATTTTCCTTATCCAAAAGCATAAAGGTCGCATTTTCTACAAGATCTTCCCGTGAAAGGCTGCTTCTTAACTTGAAGTTGTTAAGATAAGCGGGACTGGCAACAAATGTATCATGTATATCCATTACGGGAAGCATGGTTAAGCCTGTTTTCAACTGAGGATAACCGATAAGACCGATATCTATCTGGTTATTCTCAAGAGAAGCGATAGTCTCCATGGATGACTGGCATGATATCGATACTTTTATATGGGGATTGTTCTTTGCAAATCCTTTAAGGTAGGGGAGAAGGACATATTTACAAAGAGTGGTGCTGACACCTATGGACAGATGTCCCATTCCCAAATCGCCGGCCAGTTTAAGTTTCTCCTCACCGTTTTTTATGCAACTGAAAGCATTCTGTATCTGTTCAAAAAGAATCTCGCCCTGAAGTGTCAATGTAACACCTCTGGAATTTCTTACAAACAGACTTGTGTTCAGAGCGCTTTCAAGCTTTGATATTGCCTTTGATATTGCAGGCTGGGATATATAGAGTTCCTTTGCAGCCGCAGATATGTTTTTTGCTTTTGCCACCTCGTAGAATATATAATAAAGATTAAGATTGCTTTGCATATATTTACCTCCCGTAAAATAGATTTTAACATAACGGGATGTTATATTAAATATAAATAATATATATTTTTAGGAATACCTTAATAAGGTTAAAATATCTATAGTATGAAAAACTAAGGAGATTATTGTTATGGGAATGACTATGACTCAGAAGATATTGGCTGCACATGCGGGGCTTGATTCGGTGGTTGCCGGACAGCTTATCATGGCTGACCTTGATCTTGTTTTGGGTAATGATATAACAAGCCCTGTAGCTATCCATGAGATGGATAAGATGAACGTAGAGGGTGTGTTTAATAAAGATAAGATTGCTCTTGTTCCGGATCATTTTGTTCCGAATAAGGACATCAAATCAGCCGAACACTGCAAGTGTGTAAGAGAATTCGCCAGAAAGAATGAGATAACAAATTATTTTGAAGTAGGACAGATGGGCATTGAGCATGCTCTTTTGCCTGAAAGAGGACTCACTGTAGCGGGTGACGTTATTATAGGAGCCGATTCTCATACCTGTACTTACGGTGCTGTGGGAGCTTTCTCAACGGGTGTTGGCAGTACTGATATGGCGGCCGGTATGGCTACGGGTAAGGCTTGGTTCAAGGTGCCTTCGGCAATTAAATTCGTGCTTAAGAATAAGCCCGCAAAATGGGTAAGCGGCAAAGATATAATTCTCCATATCATCGGAATGATTGGTGTGGACGGTGCTCTGTATAAATCAATGGAATTCACCGGTGACGGTATCAAATATCTGTCCATGGATGACAGATTCACTATTGCAAATATGGCGATTGAAGCCGGCGGAAAGAACGGTATTTTCCCTGTTGATGATATCTGCCTTGAATATATCAAAGATCACTCAGACAGGAAGCCTGTAGTATACAGCGCGGATGAGGATGCCGAATATGACAGCGTAATAGAGATAGATTTATCAACTTTGGAACCCACCGTTGCATTTCCTCATCTTCCCGAGAATACAAAGACAATCAGCGAGATTAAGGAAGACGTCTTCATCGATCAGGTTGTTATCGGTTCATGTACAAACGGTCGTATGGATGACCTCAGAGTTGCCGCCGGAATCCTTAAAGGTAAAAAGGTTGCCGACGGAATAAGACTTATCGTAATTCCCGGTACTCAGAAGATATATCTTGAAGCTATGGAAGAAGGACTTCTTCGTACATTTATTGAAGCGGGCGGAGTTGTAAGTACTCCCACATGTGGACCCTGCCTCGGCGGATATATGGGTGTACTTGCCGAAAATGAGAAGTGCGTGTCTACGACAAACCGTAATTTCATAGGTCGTATGGGACATATCAGTTCCGAAATCTATCTGGCAAGCCCCGCAGTTGCGGCTGCCAGTGCGATAAAAGGCAAAATAGCATCACCTGAGGAAGTATAAAGGAGCAATTATGAATAAAGCAAACGGAAAAGTAATCAAATACGGGGACAATGTTGATACCGACGTTATTATTCCCGCAAGATATCTTAACAGTTCGGATCCCAAGGAACTGGCTACTCATTGTATGGAGGATCTTGACAGTAATTTCCTTAACAGAATGAATGCCGGTGATATCATGGTGGCACAGAAGAATTTTGGCTGCGGTTCGTCCAGAGAACATGCTCCCATAGCCATTAAGGCCTGCGGTATCAGCTGTGTAATAGCGGAGACCTTCGCAAGAATCTTTTATCGTAATGCCATCAATATAGGTCTTCCCATTATCGAATGTCCGGAAGCGGTTGAAGGAATTGATGACGGAGATGAAGTGGAAGTTGATTTTGATTCCGGTATCATTAGCAACAAGACCAAGGGAACATCCTTTAAGGGACAGCCTTTCCCGGAATTTATGCAGAAGATAATCGCATGTGAGGGACTTGTTAATTATATTAATTCAAAATAAAAATCGAATATATGTTCACATTTTTGTGTTGTTATGATAAAATAAGCGTGATGGAGGTTTGCCATGTACGCTTATTTTATTGGAAAAATCGCCGGTATTTATCCGGATCGCGTGGTTCTGGAGAATAACGGTATAGGATATAACATTTTTATGCCCGCGGGAGATATCGAACAAGTAGGCATAGGGGAAGAAGTGAAGATATTCACTTTTACCAGTGTCAGAGAGGATGCCTTTATTCTCTACGGTTTTCTTGAACAGGCGGAGCTTGATTTTTTCAAACTTCTCCTTGGGGTTAACGGTATCGGACCCAAAGCTGCAATCAATATTCTCGGTTCCACCAGCATAGACAACCTTCAGGTCGCAATTATAGCGCAGGATTCAAAGACCTTGTCCAAGGTACCGGGAATAGGATCCAAGACTGCGGCCAGAATCATCCTCGATCTCAAAGATAAAGTAACGGGTGAGGACATACTGGGATTGGTTAATTCCTCTGCCGATAAAAAGACGGCTTCCCCTCAGTCTTCAGTCAGAAACGAGGCTCTTGAGGCCCTTACCGCTCTTGGCTACAGTTCAAGCGAGGCTATGAGAGCGGTCAATAAGATTGAGATTACTGAAGATATGTCGCCTGACGATCTTGTAAGACAGGCTCTTATTAATATCTGACAGAGGTTATTATGGAACACAGAATTCTTGAAACGTCTCTTAGAACTGAAGACTATAAAAATGAAAATGTATTGAGGCCCAGATTCCTACATGAATATGTGGGACAGGAGCATGCCAAAGAGGCTATGAAAGTATACATAGATGCTGCTCTTGCCAGGGGTGAGGCTCTTGATCATGTCCTTTTATACGGACCTCCCGGACTTGGTAAGACTACTTTATCATGCATTTTGGCCAATGAGATGGGAGTTAATATTAAGATTACATCTGGCCCCGCATTGGAGAAGACGGGAGATTTGGCTGCCATACTTACCAAACTTCATGACAGGGACATACTCTTTATTGATGAGATACACAGAATGAACCGTCAGGTTGAGGAATTCCTCTATCCCGCCATGGAAGATTACTGTGTTGATATAATGATGGGCAACGGCCCCGATGCCAAGTCCATGAGACTGGATATTCCTCATTTTACCCTTGTGGGCGCAACCACCAGGGCGGGACTTCTAACAGCGCCCTTAAGAGACAGATTCGGGGTTATTCAAAGACTTGAATTCTATACCAATGAAGAACTTCAGACCATAATTCTCCATTCCGCAAAGAATCTGGGGGTCGTTATTGACGAAGACGGTGCCTATGAAATGGCAAAAAGAAGCAGAGGAACGCCACGTATAGCCAACAGGCTTCTTAAACGAGTAAGAGATTATGCCCAGGTAAGGTATGATGGCAAGATTACTTCAGAAGTGGCTTCGGAAGTTCTCGATCTTCTTGATATTGATGATATCGGACTTGATGCCATAGACAGGAAGCTTCTTAATACGATTATTAATAAATTCTCGGGCGGTCCGGTGGGCTTGGATACCCTTGCGGCAACCATAGGAGAGGACTCGGGAACCATAGAAGATGTTTATGAACCATTTCTTCTGCAGAACGGATTTCTTAACAGAACACCCAAGGGAAGAATGGCTACGAAAGATGCCTATAAGCATATGGGACTTGCCTGCCCTTTTGATGATTGAAGATTTCCACTGATTTTTGATTTTTTAAGGCTTGCCGAATGTTGAAAATAGCCATATAATGCTCAATTTTTTCTTGCAATATGTGATTTATTTATCTATAATATATATTGTGTGTGAGTTATATCTTTCTTGGAAGATATTGTGGTCATACCTGAAGGGGTTGAGAAGTATATGGCATTAAAGACTGACGTTGAAGTGATCATCGGAGGTAAGGTTGTCACCCTCAGCGGTTATGAGAGTGAAGAGTACTTACAAAGGATTGCTTCCTACTTGAACAACAAAATCAGCGAATATATGCATGTGGAGTCCTACAGAAGATGCAGTATGGATCTGCAGCATACTTTGCTTGAAATAAATATTGCGGATGATTTTTTCAAGTCTAAGAATCAGATTATTGCGATGGAAGAAGACCTTTCGCAAAAGGAAAAGGATATATACGATCTGAAACATGAACTTGTTAATAATCAGATGAAGACTGAGACCATTGAGAAGAATCTCAAAGCGGCTCAGGATAAGAATGTAGAGCTTGAAAGGAAATTAATTGAACTTCAGGCGGAACTTAAGAACGCTAAGCGCGGTTAATTTGAAGGGAATCATCTGATTCCCTTTTATTTTTGGATAATTTTGGAGTGTTGTATGGTTGAGTTACTTGCACCGGCAGGAGATATAGACAGTTTTAATGCGGCATTGAAAGCAGGAGCCGATGCGGTATATATGGCGGGAAAAGCTTTCGGAGCCAGGGCAAGTGCGACCAATTTTACAAGCGAAGAATATGTGGAATGCCTTAAAATGGCACATTTAAACAATAAGAAGATATATTTGACCCTGAACACTCTTATAAAAGAGAAGGAATGGAAAGACCTCTATGATTTTTTGAATCCTCTTTATACAGAGGGGCTGGACGGAGTGATCTTTCAGGATATGGGGCTTATAGATTATCTTAAGGATTCATTTCCCGAATTGCCTTTGCATGCAAGTACTCAGATGACGGTTACTGACTGTAACAGCGCAGAGATCCTTCGTTCAAAAGGAGTGTGCAGGATTGTACCCGCAAGAGAATTGAGTCTGAAAGAATTAAAGTACATTAAGGACAGGACCGGGCTTGAGATTGAGACATTTATTCATGGTGCCCTGTGCTATTCATACTCGGGACAGTGTCTCTTCAGTTCATTTTTGGGAGGCAGAAGCGGTAACAGAGGTCGTTGTGCCGGCCCTTGCAGACTGCCTTACAGTGTTTATGAGAGCGCTAATAATAAGGCTTTGTGCAATAACAGATATCCTCTGAGTCTTAAGGATCTGTGTACTCTTGAGCATGTTTCCGAACTGATTGAGGCCGGAATTGATTCCTTTAAGATAGAAGGCAGACTTAAAAGTCCGGAATATGTTTGGGGTGTTACACATACTTACCGCAAGTATATAGACCGCTATTATGATGGCAAAGATACGACTGCAGCAAAAGAAGATATGGATATCTTGTCTTCTTTATACCTCAGATCTTCTGTGGGAAGCGGTTACTATTTTAAACATAACGGAAAAGAAATGATAAGTCTTAACGATCCTTCCTACAATAACAAGGATGAAGGACTTATACGTGATATAAAACGTAAACTTGACGAAGAATGTCCCGGTCCGTCTCTGAATATGAAAGGAGTCTTTCGAGATAACCGGGAGATGGAACTTACTGTCAGTGACGGAAGTTTTTCTTATACCACAAGAGGTGACCTTGTTCAGTCTGCTAAAGGCAGACCTGCAAGTCGAGAGGACGTTGCAAAACAACTTTCCAAACTTGGCGGAAGCGGCTTTTCGCTTAATGAACTCGATATTGAACTTGATGATAATGTCTTTCTTCCCGTAAGCAGATTGAATGATTTAAGAAGAGAAGCTTTAAAGGGCTTGAAAGACCGAATTCTTGAATCATACAGAAGAAGCGACGGCATCAGGAAGGAACTTTCCTTTGAGTATTATCCTTTGCAGCAAGGCAAGGATTACAGTATATCGGTAAGCAGTGTTAGCCAGTATTATCTTGCTCTTAAGAGGAGACCTGCCATCATTTATCTTCCTTATGATCTTATATATTCCGGGGAGATTGCATGGGAAGAGATTCATGAGAGCCTGAAAGACAGCGGGACAGAGCTTTTTCTGTCTTTGCCGCGTATAATGAGGTATGACGATGAGACTTATATGGAGACTTTTCTTAAAGACGTTAAAGAGCATCTTCCTGCAGGTATTCTTGTAAAAAATATGGAGGAACTGGGCTTTCTTTCGAATCATGATATTGACCTCGTGATTCATGCCGACCACAGTATCTACTGCTGGAACAGGTCTGCTCTAAAATATCTGAAGGGCTTTGTGGACCGCATTACGGCAGCTCTTGAGCTATCAATGAGAGAATTATGCGACCTGGATAACAGAGACATGGTAATTCCCATATACGGAAGAAGCCCATTGATGGTATCTGCCGGTTGTATAGCCAAAACATTTGATAAGTGTGATAAGAAAACTGGGAAAGCATTTATTCTGAGAGACAGATACAATAAAGAACATATTGATCTGAGCAACTGTATACATTGTTACAATGAGATATACAATGCAGTTCCCACATCTTTGCATAAACAGATTGAAAGTCTTCTGGAAGCGGGTTTCGGTCATTTTCGAATAGATCTCACCGTGGAAACTGACGATGAAGTTAGGAATATTTTGGATTATTATATGTCGGGGGAAGTTATGGAATATCCGGTTAAGGAATATACCGGAGGCCATATTGTAAAAGGAGCTATTTAATTTGCTTTATTATTTAACGGAAATATCTAAGTACATAATATGCCTTCTCATGGTCATATATAGCATTGAATGCCTGATATATGAGCTTACGGGGGAGAATTATATCAGCTACAAGGGGATATTCGTAAGACAGCGTATTTACATCTTTCTTATTCAGATTGTGGCCTTCGCTACCATATGTCTGAAGACGGGAGAGCTTGATTACCTTTTTCTTGGAGCTTTTGCACTGATAATTCTATATGCATCCATAATCCTTACAACCATGATTTATCCCAGAGCCGACAAATGCCTGCTCAATAACATGGTCCTGCTGTTGGAGATAGGATTTATCATAATAAGCAGACTTAATTTCAACAAAGCTCTTAAACAGCTCTTTATTGTTGGTATATCTCTGGCTATAGGCATGTTTATTCCAAAGCTTATTAAAAAATGGAAAAACATGGAGCATTTTCAATGGGTATATGCCGTTTGCGGTATTGTACCTCTCTTTATAGTTCTCCTTTTGGGAACAGCTACTCACGGAAGCAAGATATCTTTTACTGTTGCGGGCATTACATTTCAGCCTTCGGAATTTGTAAAGATTCTCTTTGTTATATGTGTGGCTGCCATGCTCTCCAAGGGGGAAACTATCTATGACCTGATCCTTACCACTTCCGTTGCGGCATGTCATGTACTTATTCTTGTGGCCTCCAAGGATCTGGGTAGTGCCCTGGTATTCTTTGTTGTATACATATTCATGGTATTCATAGCAACAAGAAGTTATATCTATCTTGCTGCAGGTATCGTAGCCGGAGCAGGTGCTTCCGTTGTGGGATATAAACTCTTCAGTCATGTCAGGGTTCGAGTTCAGGCTTTTTTGGATCCTTTTTCAACCATTGATAATCAGGGATATCAGATTTCACAGTCTCTGTTTGCTTTGGGATGCGGAAGTTTCTTCGGTCTCGGTCTTACGGGAGGAGCCCCTGCCGACATACCTTTTGTGGAGAGCGATTTTATATTCTCGGCTGTGTGCGAAGAGATGGGAGCCATTACAGGCATATGCGTTTTGTTGGTGTCCTTTTCTTCCTTTGTTATCATCATGAGAACGGGTCTGTCCATTAATAAGAAATTCCACAGGATTATGTCCTCGGGATTTGGAATTATATATATATTCCAGGTATTTCTTACGGTAGGCGGAGGCATTAAGTTCATTCCTCTTACCGGTGTAACCCTTCCTTTTGTCAGTTACGGAGGAAGCAGTGTCCTTACCAGTGTTATTATTTTCTATATGTGTCAGGCTCTTATAATTAACGAAAGAGACGACGAATATGAACGCTGGCTTGCAGAGAAAGAGGAAGAACGTTATCTCAGAGAAGAAGAGGAATACAGAAGAGAGGAAGAACGTTACCGCAGGGAGCAGGAAGCTCACAGAATAGCTGAAGAACGTTACCGCAGGGAGAGAGAAGCTGAGAAAAGAGAAGCTTACAGAAGAGAAGAAGAACTTTATCGCAGAGAAAAGAATGCGAAAAGAAGGCTCGAATTTTACGATGACGAAGGAGATACATTGAAGAAATTCTATCTCTACAGAGACAGATACGATCACGAGGAGGATGGGGATTATGAAGAATAGTGACAGAAAACCCCGTTCTGTGGAAACATGGGTTACGGTAGCCATCTTTGGAATAATATTTCTGATGATGATTGTCTATCTGTGTTTTTTCGTAAAGAACAATGAAAAAGAACTGATTAACAACAGTTACAATTCCCGCCAAAAGATTCTTGCAAAAGAGAATACCAGGGGAATGATATATGACAGAAACGGCAATATACTTGCCAGAACATTTACGGATGATAACGGTAAAGAATATAGGGCCTATCCCTATGCCAATCTCTTTGCCCATGCAGTGGGTTATTCCACAAAGGGAAAAACCGGTGTGGAGAGTGCGGCCAATTATTATCTGATCAATTCCAGTGCATCCATCACCGAAAAAGTCGAAAATGAAGTATCCGGACATAAGAACCCGGGTAACAATGTGTATACAACATTCGATCAGGAATTACAGCAGGTTGCATATGATTCTCTGGGAGCCTTCAAGGGTGCCGTTGTGGTGTCCAATGTTAAGACCGGAGAGATACTTGCCATGGTCTCCAAGCCGGATTTTGATCCTAATAACATCATAGAGGATTGGGACAAATATATTAACGATAAGAGCAGTACAGTTCTGCTTAACCGTGTGACGGGCGGTATATATCCTCCCGGTTCCACCTTTAAGATAGTTACCGCTTTGGAATATCTGAAAGAACATCCCGATGATTATGAAGATTATTCTTACAATTGTAACGGCCATTTCACAAGGGATAATATTAAGATTCAGTGTTACCACGGAATGTCTCACGGCCAGGTGAACTTCAGGAAGGCTTTTGCAAAATCATGCAACTGTTCCTTTACCAATATGGGTCTCGGTCTTGACAGAAATGCCTACGGAGAGACCTTAAACGACCTTCTGTTTAATCAGAAACTGCCTTTGGACTACAATTACACAATCAGTAATCTTGAGGTTAATGAACTTACCACGGATGAGGATATGGCTCAGATAGCTTTTGGTCAGGGTAAAGCATGTGTTACGCCTATCCTTATGAATATGATAACAAATGCCATTGCCAACAAGGGTGTTCTTATGAAGCCCCAGGAACTGTCAAAAGCGGTGGATGCGGATGGTAATCTCTTGTATGAGTGGGAGCCTGAAGTTTACAAGACTCTTATGACGGAGGAACAGGCGGCTATACTTACTGATTATATGTGCGCCGTAATAGAAGACGGCGGTTCCGGAACAAAACTGCAGTCCGAGCACTATAAGGCTGCGGGAAAGACGGGATCTGCTGATTTCAAAGACGATCAGATAGACAGTCACGCTTGGTTTACGGGCTTTGCACCGGCTGAAGATCCGGAGATAAGCGTTACCATAATTGTTGAAAATGTTGGGTCCGGAGGCGAATATGCCGTACCCTATGCCAAGAGAATATTTGATTGCTACTTTGGTGTGCAGTAGTGTATACTTTATCTATGGTACGTTTTAGAAAAGATCTTTATTTATCTGATAATATATCTAAGATCGATAAGATCAAACGTGGGCTGAAGAGCGGCAGAGGAAAGCTCAATCTGTATGTTATTGCGCTTGCCAAGGGCAGCGACCAGCTTGAGTATTTTCACAACGGCCTTCTGAAGCAGGACATTTTCTATAAAGAAGACCATTATATAGTCGGACTTGCGTCCGGTGAAGAAGAATGCAAAAGGATCATTTCCGATATAGCAAAAGATACATATTCCGCTACGGGAACATATGATATGAGATCCTTTCTTTTAGGAGATGATTCCGGAGACAGCTGATATGGCTACATTTTTGTTAGTTTTGAAGATAATAGGGCTGACGCTTTTGTGAATAGTTGCTTTGGCTCTTTTCATACTCTTACTTGTTCTCTTTGTTCCGGTAAGATATAAGGCTGCATTTACGCAGGATGATGATTTCAGAGCGGAAGCCGTAATATCTTATCTTTTACATGCGATAAGCCTGCATATAGTCAAAGAATCGGACTTTGAAGTATATTTAAAAATACTGGGCATAAGAATTCGCAGATTCGAAAAGGCGAAGGATAAGCCTGAAGAAAGCATTGAAAATAATCCGACTGCAGATAATGATAAAAAGTCCGAAGCAAAGGTTATAAAGGGCGATAAATCCGAAAAAAAGAAGACTGATAAGAAAAAAGCTTTTGATATAAATAAGCTTGAGAAATATATCGATTTTCTTAATGAAGATTCCACCAAGAATACATTCAGAACATGTTGTAAAAGGCTGGGAAATCTCCTTAAGATAGTTGCTCCGAAGAAATTTAAAGCCGAAGTAACCTACGGTCTTGAAGATCCCTCGATTACCGGCAAGATATTGGCGATTTACAACATATTATATATATATTTTGATAAGCATTTACTGCTGCATCCGGTTTATGATGACAGCATTGTAAAGTCAAAAGGCTATTTGAAAGGAAGAATTTTTACGGTGTCCGTACTGATTCAGTTGATTTTGGTTATTGCTGATAAGGATTGCCGTAAATTTTATAAAGAAGTCCGTAATTTATAAAAGGAGAGTATTATGAGCGCATTTAGTTCTACAATGGAGACACTTCTTAAAAATGTTGACAGTGTACTTTCAACAAAAACTGTTGTCGGAGATGCAAAGCAGGTCGGAGACACTGTAATTATTCCCCTTGTAGATGTTTCTTTCGGTATTGGAGCCGGAGGGAACAGCAATGATAAAAAGAACGGTGCAGGAGGCGGAATCAGCGGCAAGATGAGCCCCAGCGCAGTGCTTGTCATTAAGGACGGTCATACAAAGGTTGTAAATATCAAGAATCAGGATACTCTTAGTAAGATTGTTGATATGGTTCCCGATATTATAGATAAGATCTCGGCTAATAAGGCCGATATGATGGAAGACGAAGAAGCTAAGGACATTGCATTCCCTGAAAAAGACAGAGAGTAAGGCTTATGGCAGATCCCGAAAAGGAACAGGAACTTAAACAATATTTCTTTAAGGAATATAGCCTTCTGATGAACGAACGGGCTGAGAACCAGCGGGTATACGAGAAGTTTATCAAAGAACGAAGCAGCTTTAATGAGGATATGAAGGCTATGAACAGCAAGATTCTCTTTGAGAGGAAGCGCCTGAAAGAAGAGTCGGCTTTATTTGATAAAAAGCTGTCCATTCTTCAGAATGCCTTTATGCAGTTGGATCTTGAAAAGAAACAGCTTGAGAAAGACAAGCGTGAGTTCGAACAGAAAAGATCCAAAAGGCCTAAGGTCAGCTACGGTAAGAGTATTTCTTCAGAAGAGAGTTTCTTTTTTGCGGGCGTAAATAATCCCATGGCTTTAAAGAAGAGATACAAAGATCTGCTTAAGATTTTTCATCCCGATAATCTTGCGGGAGACGATGGAGCAGTCAAAGCTATTAACGAAGAATACGAACGTATAAAAAATAACGAATTTTAAGAAAATAGTGCTTGCATTTAGTATGCAACTCTGATAATATAACAATGTTGTGACTAAGAACAATATAACTTTCCTTAGGAGGTGTTAAAGATGGCAAAGTGTGATATATGCGGTAAGGGCGTTCATTTTGGTAACAACGTCAGCCATTCTCATAGAAGATCTAATCGTATCTGGAATTCTAACGTCAGAAGCGTTAAGTGTAAAGTTAACGGAGCATCAAAGAGAATGCACGTTTGTACAGCATGCCTTAAGTCAGGCCTTGTAGAAAGAGCGTAATTTAAGCCGATTAGCGGACCTCATCTTATTGATGAGGTCTTTTTTATTGCATTTAGGGCTGCTTTCTGTTCACATTTTTTTAATTTGCTTATTGGAAGATTAGATAGTATAATAATGTAGTTTAGTGAACTACTTTAATGAATTTAACTTTATGCAAAAGAAAGGAAAAACTATGAAGAGTTCAGAAATGAATACGCATATGGGAAGCATTACTATAGATAAAGAAGTTATTGCTCAGTATGCGGGCAGTGTAGCCATGGAATGCTTCGGCATAGTGGGTATGGCAGGGATCAATGTAAAAGACGGTCTTGTAAAACTGTTAAAGAAAGATAGTATTACCAGGGGAATTCAGGTTACATTACATGACAACAAGCTTGTTTTGGATTTTCATGTAATAGTGGCATTTGGTGTGAGCATACTTGCGGTATCCAATAATCTTATTGATAGTGTTAAGTATAAGCTTGAAGAATTCACAGGAATAGAAGTCGAAAAAATCAACATTTTTGTTGAAGGCGTTCGTGTGATTGATTAAGGAGGAAAGCCGTGATTAATTCTATTAACGCCGAGTTATTAAAGAAGATGTTTTTGGCCGGCGCCAAGAATCTTGAAGCAAAAAAAGAATGGATCAATGATCTTAATGTATTCCCCGTTCCCGACGGAGATACAGGTACAAATATGACTATGACGATAATGTCTGCGGCAAAAGAAGTTGCTGCCATCGAAAATGCCGATATGGCTACTCTTGCAAAGAGTATTTCGTCAGGAAGTCTTCGTGGAGCCAGAGGTAATTCGGGAGTTATTCTTTCCCAGCTTTTACGTGGATTCACAAAGGTAATGAAAGAGAATGAAGAACTGGATATTCCTCTTTTAACATCCGCCTTTGAAAAGGCTGTGGAATCGGCATATAAGGCTGTCATGAAGCCTAAGGAAGGAACTATCCTTACTGTTGCTAAGGGAATTTACGATAAAGCGGTTGAACTTAACGACAGCGGTCTCGACGATCTTAACAGTTTTATAGAAGAACTTATTAAGCACGGTGATTACGTGCTTAGTCAGACACCTGAGTTATTACCTGTTTTAAAGCAGGCCGGAGTTGTTGACTCAGGTGGTCAGGGTCTTATGGAAGTACTGAGAGGAGCATATGATGCTTATCTCGGAAAAGAGATTGACTATACTATCCAGGAGACTCCCGCTTCATCCAAGAAAGTTGAAGTCAGAGAGACAGATGCTTCCGGAGATATCAAATTCGGATATTGTACAGAGTTTATTATTCTTTTGAAGAAGCCTCTTAATAAGAAACAGGAGATGGATTTTAAGGATTATCTTGAATCCTTGGGAGATTCCATCGTTCTTGTTGCGGACGAAGAGATCGTAAAAGTGCATGTTCATACCAATGATCCCGGTATGGCAATACAGAAGGCTCTTACATTTGGTGAACTTTCCAATATGAAGATTGATAATATGCGTATGGAGCACAGAGAGAAGCTCTTTAAACAGTCTGAGAAGAATGCTCAGGGAGTATACGACGGAGCATATCTTGATGACAGGGCTGTAGTTAAGGTTGTTTCTACAGGAGATACAATGCCTGAGATTGTTGAAGAAACAATTCCTGCTGAGCATGCTTCTGCCGACGCTATTGAGATACTTGAAACAGAAAAGAAGGATTACGGATTTATAGCCGTTTCTGCCGGTGCCGGTCTTGATGAGATATTCTCAAGTCTTGGCGTTGATATAGTTATTTCCGGCGGACAGACCATGAACCCCAGTACGGAAGACTTTGTCAATGCAGTTAATAAGATTAATGCTGAGACGGTATATATCCTTCCCAACAATAAAAACATTGTAATGGCTGCCAACCAGGCCACTTATCTTGTTGAAGACAAGAATGTGGTTGTCATACCTACAAAGACAATTCCTCAGGGTATTACGGCGGTTATTAACTTCATGCCGGATATGAGTGCTGAAGAGAATGAAGCATCCATGAATGAGGAAATCGGCAATATTAAGACCGGTGAAATCACATATGCGGTAAGAGATACCACAATTGATGATAAAGAGATCAAGGAAGGCGACTTCATGGGTATCGGAGATGCAGGCATTATTGCTGTAAGCCCCGATATGGATGAGACTCTTATGAATATGCTTGATGAGATGGTGGATGATGATTCCGAACTCATCAGTATATATTACGGTGAAGAGATTGAAGAATCCAAGGCTGAGGAAGTTACCGAACTTATCAGAGAGAAGTATCCCAAAGCAGATGTTGACCTCCAGTTTGGCGGTCAGCCGATATATTACTATATAGTATCTGTGGAATAATGAGAGCCGAAGATAATATCAATGTAATTAAAGGCGTTGGCGTTAAAGTCGCTGACGCCTTTTCTAAACTGAATATAGTAAGCGTTAAGGATCTGATGCTTCATATACCCAAAAACTATGAGTTATATGAAGAACCTTCCGCTTTAAGTGAGGAAAAAACGGGCTACAAGGTCGCTTTAAGAGGTCGTGTGCTTAATGACAGCTGGTTTATGCGTAAAAAAGGCGGCATGACTCTTAATAAGGTTAGTTTTTTAACCGGCGATTGCAAGATAGGGCTCGTCTTTTTTAATATGCCCTATATTAAGAAGGCTGTTGAAAAAGAGGATGAAATTATTGTAAGAGGCATTCTTTCACATGACCGTTTCGGCCTTCATATCAATCAGCCTGCTGTATTCTCTTTGGAAAAATATAAGGAAGTTGAGAATACACTCGTTCCGGTTTATAGCACCGTTAAAGGCATAAGCAATAATGCTGTCAGGAAATATATGGCCGAAGCCTTTGCTTCCGTCAGTCTTAAAGATGATTATCTTAATGCTGATGAGCTTAATGAACTTGGCCTTATATCTTTTCCGGAAGCATTAAGGGCTTTGCATTTCCCTAGGGATTACGAGGATTTTGTCAAAGGTCACGACAGGCTTGTATTTCATGAATTCATCTCTTTTTTACTTCCGGTTAAGAGAGACAGAGAGGCGTCAAAATATTCTTTTGATAAGCCCATGATAGAGGTGGCGGAAACTGTAAGATATATAGAGTCTCTTCCCTTTGAACTGACGGATGCACAGAAGAATACCTGGAACGATATTAAGAATGATATGACCTCCGGACTCTGTATGAACAGACTTGTTCAGGGCGATGTTGGAAGCGGCAAGACGGTAATAGCCTTTCTTGCATTACTTATGAACTGTGTAAACGGATATCAGGGTGCTTTGATGGCACCTACGGAAGTTCTTGCGAAACAGCACTATGAAAATGTAAAGGCAATGGCCGAACTTTTTCCCGATGCTGTCAGACCGGTACTTCTGATAGGCTCCATGTCGGCTAAAGACAAAAACGAAGCAAGAAAACGTATATCAAGCGGTGATGCCAATCTTATAATAGGAACAAACGCTCTTATACAGGCATCTGTCGAATATAAAACTCTTACATTGGTGATTACGGATGAACAGCACAGATTCGGTGTAAAGCAGAGAGAAAGCCTTGCGGATAAGGGTGGTAACGTACACATTCTTGTTATGTCCGCAACGCCTATTCCCAGGACCCTTGCCATGATTATGTACGGAGATCTGGCCATATCCGTGATTGATGTGCTTCCCGCAGGCAGATTGCCCATTAAGAATGCTGCCGTTGACTTCAAATACAGAAAGAAAGCTTTTGAATTCATTCTTGATGAGGTAAAGAAAGGACATCAGGCATATATAATCTGTCCCATGGTTGAGGACAACGATAACGATGAACTGCAGAATGTTATCGATTATACCGACATGCTGAACGAGATAATGCCTAAGGGTACGGGAATCGCTTTTCTTCATGGAAAAATGAAAGGCTCTGAGAAAAATGCCATAATGGACAGGTTTGCCGGTGGTGACATAGATATTCTTGTGTCCACTACGGTTATCGAAGTGGGTATCAATGTTCCCAATGCCACGGTCATGCTTGTGGAAAATGCCGACAGATTCGGTCTTGCGACTCTTCATCAGTTGAGAGGACGAGTGGGCAGAGGAGATGCTCAGAGTTATTGCATATTTATGAGTGGCAAGACGGATCAGAAAGTGAAAGAAAGGCTTGAAATCCTTACTAAATATAATGACGGTTTTAAAATAGCCGATGAAGATATGAAACTCAGAGGCCCCGGAGATATATTCGGCATCAGGCAAAGCGGCGAATTTAATTTCAGGTTCGCTGATATTTACAATGATTCGACGGTTCTTAAAAAATGTGCCGCTTTTACGGATAAGTTGCTTTTAGCCGAATATAATGAAAGAATGCAGGAAGTATCTGCGGGTATCAGTGACTATGATATCGGCCATGTTGACTTTAGAACCATATAAATATAAAATGGTTAAAGCTGTTAATCTGAAAGAACAGGGGAGATATTAATGAGCAGGGTGGCTATTGTAACCGACAGTAATAGCGGTATTACTCAGGCGGATGCTGAGAAGAATGGGGTATATGTTATCCCCATGCCTTTCACAATTGATGAAGAAGATTATTATGAAGATATCAATCTAAGCCAGGACAAGTTCTATGAACTCCTTGAAAAAGGCGGAAATGTTATGACATCACAGCCTTCACCGGATGATGTCATGGCTATGTGGGACAAACTGTTAAAGAATTATGATGAGATTGTTCATATTCCCATGAGCAGCGGTTTGTCGGGATCGTGCCAGACTGCATTTATTCTTGCGGGTGATTATGACGGTAAAGTCCAGGTTGTTGATAATCAGAGAATATCCGTAACTCAGAGAAGATCCGTATATGATGCGGTTATGCTTGCAAAAGAAGGCAAGTCTGCCGAAGAAATCAGAGATATACTTGTTGAAGACAAATTCAATTCAAGTATATATATTACGATACCTTCACTTTATTATCTGAAGAAGGGCGGTCGTCTTACTCCGGCTGTTGCGGCGCTTGGAACGATACTCAAGATTAAGCCTGTTTTACAGATTCAGGGTGAAAAACTTGACAAGTATTCAATGGCCAGAACCATGAACCAGGCCAAAACCATAATGATGAATGCCATAAGAAACGATATGGAGAATCGCTTTGGGGGAGTAGATCCTGATTTATGTGAGATTGCTGTAGCACATTCTCATAATAAAGAAGATGCCTTGAGTTATAAGATGGAGATTGAAAAAGAATTCCCCGGTTTTAAGGTAAGATATGTGGATCCTTTGAGTCTCAGTGTTTCCTGCCATATAGGCCCCGGAGCACTGGCTATAGCGGTGGTTAAAAAATTAAGATGATAGATAATGAGGGAGGCGATATTCGTCTCCCTTATCTGATAGGTTTATGAAAGAGATTGTAATCAGTGACAAGGATGCCGGAGGGCGTCTCGACAAATACCTTAAGAAAATATTTCCTTCCGCTCCCGGAGCTCTTTTATACAAGCAGCTCAGGAAGAAGAATATTACTCTTAACGGTCATAAAGCCGATGGTTCCGAGAAGATTAATAAAGACGATGTTATAAAAGTTTTTTTCAGTGATGAGACCTTTGATGCTTTTTCCAAGACTGAAGGAAGCAAAAAGACCGAGGACTTTGAGAAGGCCTACAAAAGCCTGAAGGGCATAGAAGTCTTATATGAGGACGATGACATTATCGCGGTTAACAAGCCGGCGGGTGTTCTTACTCAGAAAGCGGATGACAAAGATATGTCCCTTAATGAATGGCTTGTGGGTTATCTGAAGGATAAAAAGGGCCTTACGGAAGATGATATCAAAGTCTATAAACCTTCTGCCGCAAACCGCCTTGACAGAAACACTTCGGGTATTGTCTTATGTGCTAAGACTCTTAAGGGTAGCAGGTGTCTTTCTTCGTATATTAAAGAAAGAAGAGTGGGCAAATATTACCACACCTTTGTTAAAGGAAAGATGCCTTCAGAATCGGATGTATTAAAGGGATATCTGAAAAAGGACAGCAAAGACAATAAAGTCACCATAGTTGATATCAGTGACGATGAAGCCTTAAAGCCGGGCTTCAGTCCCGTTATCACTTCATACAAAGTATTATCCTACCATGATGATAAAAAGGAAGGTTTTGATTATTCCTATCTGGAGATTGAACTGGTAACAGGCAAAAGTCATCAGATTCGTGCCCACCTTGCAAGTATAGGTCATCCCCTTTTGGGAGATGTTAAATACGGTGACCCTAAGATCAACAAAATGCTATATAATAAGTATGGAGTAAAAAATCAGCTTCTTCATTCCTCCAGAGTCGAATTTGATTCGGATCTGGAGGAATGCGAAAAATTAAGAGGTCTGGTAATTAATTGCAAGGATCCGAAATACTATGGCAATTTGGAAAAGCAGGGGTCTTAGAGGCTCTATACTTGAAGAAATGATAAACAGAACGAATGAAGCTTATCTTGAAAGCGGACTCGCTCTTATACAGAAAATACCCACACCGATTACACCGGTGGAGATGAATGAGAAGAAGCAGATCACTCTTGCTTATTTTGATAAGAAAAGTACTGTGGATTACATCGGAGCCGTACAGGGACTTCCCGTATGTTTTGATGCAAAAGAATGTGCCACGGAGACCTTTTCTCTTCAGAATATACATGAACATCAGGTCAGATTTATGAATGACTTTGAAAAGCAGGGAGGGATTGCTTTTTTTCTTATTCAGTTTAAATCTCTTGATATTTTTTATTATATGAGACTTGACGATCTGATGGTCTTCTGGAACAGAAGTCTTAATGGAGGCAGAAAAAGCTTCAGGTTTGATGAATTGAACAAAGATTACGTTATAGAAATGAATGAGGGGCTTCTGATTCCTTATCTTAACTATATACAGAAAGATATTGACGCAAGAGAATAAAATCTGTATAATCTGTTATTGTAACGAATTACCACACTACTACGCTAAAGTGTTTAGGGAGGAAATATGAAATTATTACATACACCTGAAGGCGTCAGAGACATATATGACTGTGAATATCAAAACAAACTTAAGATAGAAGACGTATTGCATTCAATGTTCCTTTCCTACGGATACAGAGATATTCAGACACCTACATTTGAATATTTTGATGTATTCAGCAAGGATATCGGAACTACACCTTCAAAGGATCTTTATAAGTTCAATGACAGAGACGGAGCAACCCTTGTTTTGCGTCCCGATTTCACCCCTTCCATTGCCAGATGTGCTGCAAAGTATTACATGGAAGATGATTCTGTCCTCAGATTCACTTATAAAGGCAATACTTTTTCGCAGACTTCCGAATTACAGGGAAAACTTAAAGAAACAACCCAGATGGGTGTGGAGATGATAGGCGACGATTCCGTAGAATCCGATAGCGAGATCATTGAGCTTGCTATTGAGTCCCTTAAAAATTCCGGACTTAAAGATTTCTGCATTACAATTGGACACGTAGGATATTTCAGAGGAATATGCGAGGAACTTTCTTTTTCCATGGATGTGGAAAACACTCTGAGAGAATATGTCACAAATAAGAAGTTCTTTGAAGCTGAAAATTATCTTAATGAGATGGGGGTATCCGATGCTTCCATTGAAAAGATTATGTCATTTGACGATCTTCTCGGATCTGTTGAAATACTTGATGTCGCTTATGAACTTGCAGGCAACGATGTATCAAGAAATGCAGTTGTCAGACTGAAAAAGCTATATGAGATTCTTAAATCCAAGAATCTTGACAAGTATATGAAGTTTGACCTTAGTATGCTTAACAAATACCATTATTACACCGGAGTTGTATTTAAGGCATATACATACGGTGTGGGAGACTGCGTTGCCAAAGGCGGAAGATATGATAATCTTTTAAGTCAGTTCGGTAAAGATGCGGCTTCTGTGGGCTTTGTAATCGTTATTGACGATCTTATGCAGGCATTGGGACGTCAGGACTGCGATAATTACAATGATTATCTGACAATCGCCCTTACTAAGGGGAGACTGGCAAGTAAAACTCTTGAAATGCTTGAGACCATAGGCTTTGGCTGTGAAGAAATGAAAGATAAGGACACAAGAAAACTTATCTTTGTTAATGAAGAACTTAAGCTGCGCTTTTTCCTTTCAAAAGGACCCGATGTTCCTACATATGTGGAATACGGTGCTGCGGATATTGGAGTTGTTGGTGAAGATACCATCAGAGAAGAAGGCAGAAGAGTCTATGAGGTTCTTGATCTGGGCTTTGGCAAATGCCGTATGTGCGTATGCGGCCCTGCATCTGCCGGAGAACTTCTTAAGCATCACGAGATGATAAGAGTTTGCACCAAGTATCCCAACATGGCCAAGGAATACTTCTATGAAAAGAAGCATCAGACTGTTGAGCTTATTAAACTTAACGGATCTGTTGAGCTGGGTCCCATTGTTGAGCTTGGTGATGTTATTGTGGATATTGTCGAGACAGGATCCACACTTAGAGAAAACGGTCTTACCGTTTTGGAAGAAATATGTCCCTTATCAGCCAGAATGATCGTTAATCAGGTCAGCATGCAGATGAAAGCCGACAGGATTAAGGATATGATAAGGAAATTAAAGGAGAAACTTAATGAGAATTGTTAAACTGGATAAAGATACAAAGAAAGACATACTGAGTTCTCTTCTTAAGAGAAGTCCCAATCAGTATGTTGAATACGAAAATATTGTTTCGGATATCATAAGTGAGGTCAGACTCAGAGGTGACGAAGCCGTATTTGAACTGACTTCCAAATTCGATAAGTGGATCGTTAATCCCGACAATGTGAGAGTAAGCAGAGACGAGATTGAAGATGCATATAAAAAAGTGGATCAGAAGCTTATAGATATATTAAATGCAGCAGCTGAGAATATCAGAGATTTTCATAAGAGACAGATAAAAGAAAGCTGGATAACCACCAAGCCTGACGGAAGTATTTTGGGACAGAAGATTACTCCCGTTGACAGTGTGGGATGTTATGCTCCCGGCGGAAAGGCTGCATATCCCTCCAGTGTTCTTATGAATATTATTCCCGCATATGTTGCCGGGGTTGAGAGAATAGTCCTCTGTACACCTGCCATGAACGGTAAAGTTAATCCGGTTACACTGGTGGCGGCAGATATAGCCGGAGCCACGGAAATATATAAAGTCGGCGGAGCTCAGGCTATTGCGGCATTGGCATACGGTACAAAATCCATTCCAAGTGTATGCAAGATTACGGGACCGGGTAATATATTCGTTGCTCTTGCCAAAAAGGCTTGTTTCGGAACCGTGGGTATCGATTCCATAGCGGGTCCCAGTGAGATTCTTGTTATTGCCGATGAGACTGCTAATGCCAGATTTGTTGCGGCGGATCTGCTCAGTCAGGCGGAGCATGATGAACTTGCAAGCGCAATCCTTTTGACAACATCGGAAAGTCTTGCCAAGGAAGTATCAAAAGAAATTGATGTATTCTTACAGGAACTTGACAGAAGAGATATCATAAGCAAATCTCTGGATAACTACGGATATATCCTTGTGGGAGATTCCATGGATGATATAATAGATACAGCGAACGACATTGCGTCCGAACATGTGGAAATACAGACTAAGAATCCTTATGAAGTTATGACCAGGATTAGGAATGCCGGTGCCATATTCTTGGGAGAGTATTCTTCGGAGCCCCTGGGTGATTATTTTGCCGGTCCCAATCATATTCTTCCCACCAACGGAACGGCAAGATTCTTTTCGCCCCTTAATGTTGATGAATTCACCAAAAAAACCAGCATTATTTCATATTCAAAGGCGGGACTTGAGTCTGTACATGAACAGATCGAATACTTTGCAACCAAAGAGGAACTTACGGCTCACGCCAATTCAATCCGTGTAAGATTTGAATAGTAGAGAGGAGAAAGCTATGGAAAGATTAGCAAACATTACCAGAGATACAAAAGAGACTCAGATAAGCCTCGAACTTAATATTGACGGTGAAGGCAATTATGACATTGATACCGGAGTGGGATTCTTTAATCACATGCTGGAAGGCTTCACCAAGCACGGTCTTTTTGATATGACATGCAGAGTGAGCGGTGATACGGAAGTTGATTATCATCATACCGTTGAGGACACAGGTATTGCTCTGGGCTCTGCAATTAAGAAAGCTCTCGGTGAAAAGGAAGGAATCAAGAGATTCGGCTCTTTTACACTTCCCATGGACGATGCTCTTATTCTTTGTTCCATTGATATATGCGGAAGACCCTACTTCTCATATGATGTTACTTTCCCTACAGAGAAAGTCGGTACAATGGATACGGAACTCTTTAAGGAGTTCTTCGCGGCTGTCAGCTACAGCGCAATGATGAACATACATATTAAGATGTTAAGCGGTGAGAATTCTCATCACATAGCAGAAGCTATATTCAAGGCCTTTGCCAAGGCTTTAGACGAAGCTTCTCAGATTGACCCCCGAATCAAAGGGGTTCCCAGTACTAAGGGCTTACTTGCCTAGTCAGGAGATAATTAATGAGTCTGGTTAAATTTATTCCTTGTTTATATTTATATGACAAAATGGCGGTTAAGGATTTTAAGGACAAAACAGCCTTAAAGGACGATCCCCTTACGCTGGCAAAGAGATACAGTGATCTCGGCGCTGATGAGATAATCATTTTTGACCTGAGTGTCGAAGATGAAGAACACGAGGCTGCTCTGGACATGATCAAGGAAATCTGTGAAAAAGTTCAGGTTCCCGTACTCGGAGCAGGCAATGTCAAGAGAATGGAGGATATCAAAAAACTCCTTTATGCCGGATGTAACAAGGCTATGCTGAATTTCTCCAAGCAGTCCAATATAGAAGTATGCGAGGAAGTATCCAAGAAGTTCGGAAAAGAGAAGATAGTTGTCTCCGTGGCCAATCTTGTGGAACTTGAAGATAACTTATCGACCATAAAGGAATATGCGGACAGTATACTCTTCCTTACATCCACCAGCCTGAGAGATGCTCTGACGACATCTCCGGTACCGGTTATGGGCCTTCTTCCCGAGATAGCACTGGATAAACTTATGTCCATAGCCAAGGAAGAAAAACTTGCTGCCATCTGCGGTGATGTTGTGTCCGATAACATTGATGAACTGGAAAACATGAAATCCGTATTTGAGGATAACGGTATCAACACCGGAAAAATGAAGGTGACCGTTAAATGGAGCGACCTTAAGCTCAACAGTGACGGACATGTTCCTGTTGTTGTTCAGGATGTGCATACCGATGAGGTTCTCATGGTTGCTTATATGAATGAAGAGGCATATAACCATACCATTCAGTCCGGCAGGATGACATATTACAGCAGAAGCAGAAACGAGCTTTGGATCAAGGGCGAGACCAGTGGTCATTATCAGTATGTTAAGGCTTTATATATTGACTGTGATGATGACACGCTCTTAGCCAAGGTGGAACAGGTGGGTGCAGCCTGCCATACAGGTAACAAATCTTGTTTCTACAGACCTATATTTGAAAAAGAAACAAAATCCATGGACAATCCTCTTAAAGTCTTTGAGGATGTCATGGCAGTTATCAATGACAGAAAAGTACATCCCAAAGAGGGCTCCTATACCAATTACCTTTTTGACAAAGGTCTTGATAAGATCCTTAAAAAGTTGGGAGAAGAGGCAACCGAGATTGTTATTGCAGCCAAGAATCCCAACCCCAATGAGATCAAATATGAGATTTCGGATTTTCTTTATCATATGATGGTTCTTATGGCCGACAGAGGCATAAGCTGGGAAGAGATCACGGAAGATCTGGCTAAGAGATAAATAATCGTTGACATATCGATATTTAGATGATATTATATCTGAGTATGCCGCATAGTGGGGCTATAAGTGTGGACTTTTCCACCGCCGAAGCTAGCGAGATTAGATAAAGGAGGACGACCTCATGTACGCAATTATTGCAACAGGCGGAAAGCAGTATAAGGTTGCTGAAGGCGATGTAATCAGAGTTGAGAAACTTGATGCTGAAGCAGGTAATACTGTAACATTTGATCAGGTAATTGCCGTTAAGGACAGTGAGCTCAAG
>JAEEGF011718721.1_pt1 | contig 27550 bp, 24 predicted proteins | sample 9134171 | NCBI WGS metagenome assembly JAEEGF01 (sample SAMN16246542, study PRJNA631951) | gut metagenome | biome: gut microbiome; feature: rumen; material: AP-attached | host: Bos | place: Iran: Karaj | collected 2018-10 | reverse complement strand
ATTTTCTTCGGTGATTATCTAAGTAAGACAATGCAGCAAACACAACAAGTAATAAAGTTAGTACTTCTAATACTGTCATGGGCATCACCCTCTTTCGTAATGAACTAGGGCAATCAAAAGTCGCACCCGACCTTCTTCAGTTGTAACTATTCTAGTATAATTTCGTACATATGTTCTCGTCAAGCTAATTTCATATATTCAGAATCGTAAGTTTTTCTGCTAATTTGTTCAGCATTTGAATGCATTTTATGGTAACATGTTCTCATTGAACAGGAGGACAGCAAAATGAAAGTAGAAGAGCGACTTTTAAAATATGTCTCCGTCTGGACAACTTCCGACGAAGATGGAACTACATTACCAAGTACTGAGCGTCAGTTTGATCTTGCAAAGATTTTACGAGACGAGCTTACTCAGATGGGACTTGAAAAAGTAACCATGACCGATCAGTGCTATGTATATGGCTTGTTGCCTGCAACTGCAGGATATGAGAATAAGAAGGCCATCGGCTTTGTTGCACATATGGACACTGCTCCGGATTTTTCCGGCGAGAATGTAAAGCCTCAGGTCATCGAGAACTACGATGGTGAGGATGTGGTATTGAAGGGCAGCGGCGCGATTCTTAGCACCAAGGATTTCCCGGAATTAAAGGGATTGAAGGGACGCACCTTAATTACCACTGACGGAACCACCTTGCTTGGTGCAGATGATAAGGCCGGCGTATCCGCGATTATGACTGCTGTAGAGGAGTTGATTGCTTCCGGCGAAGCGCACGGCGATATCTGGGTTGGATTCACCCCGGATGAGGAAATCGGCGCAGGTCCGAACGGCTTTGATTTGGACTACTTCAAGGCAGACTTCGGTTATACCGTAGACGGCGATTACGAAGGTGAAGTTGCTTACGAGAACTTCTATGCTTACAGCGCCGGTATCGAGATTCACGGTAAGAACGTACATCCGGGCGAAGCCAAGGATATCATGATCAATGCTGCACTCATCGGATGTGAGATGGCTGCCCGCCTTCCACAGAATGAGACTCCGGCAACCACAGAGGACCGTGAGGGATTCTATCACCTGACGGATATGGAAGGTAACGTAGAGAAGGCAACCTTGTCCTATATTTTACGTGACCATGATGCAGATCGTATTCAGGAGCGCATTACCACACTGGAGAACTTGACTGCTGAGATGAACGCCAAGTACGGCGAAGGCACTGTGGAGCTTAGCGTGAAGCATTCCTATGATAACATGATTGAAGTCATGAAGGATCACATGGAAGTCATTGATCTTGCCAAGGAAGCAATCCAGGCTCAGGGCTTACAGCCATTGTCCCGCCCGATTCGCGGTGGTACCGATGGCGCGAGACTGTCCTTCATGGGATTGCCTTGTCCGAACCTTGGAACCGGCGGATATGGATTCCACGGTCCGTTCGAGCATTGTACCGTAGAGGGCATGGAGTGTGTGGTTCGTATTTTAAGATATATTGCGACACATGCACCTGAAAAGTAAAAGAACATTTAATTTGCACTTTGCAGCAGAGGGAATGGAGAAAACCTTCATTTCCTCTGCCTTTTTTATTGCGTTTGAGGGCTTGCGAAGCTCAGAAGTAGAGGGAATAGACGATTCCCTGATTTCCTATGCCCATTTGAATTCTTGTAATCGGTGGTAGGCATAGGGATATAGAAAAAAGAGAAATCCCTATGCTTAATGCCGGAACCTCGATTCAAATTCATCAAAAAAAGGCATAGAATTCTTCAAAAAAAGAAAATCCCTATGCTTCCATATCCTCATGTTAATTTATAATTAAATTTTCCAGCATAGGAAATGCCCATATCCGCGAATCCCTCTGCTTACGCGGTTTCCAGCAGATAAGTTCACAAGAATTTCACACAATCTATCGTTGTTATTCACTCCCAAATCATCTATAATAATACCTGTTTGAAATGGAAATTAACACGCGTTTAAATTTGCTGTTTTTGAGCGAATCGACGCTCGCATATACAGTGATTTGTTTGGGGTGAGACTATGATTTTAAGAACAAATGAGTTAAAAGAATTACAGAAATTCTATGAGAAGGCCGGGAACGGTATGGTCCTGTTGTATGGCTCCAATCGGAGTGACAAGGAACTGCTGCTCCGGGCTTTTTGCAAAGATAAGAAGGTCTTCTATTACCGTGGACGCAACGCGTCTCCGGCAGAGCAGCTACGCCAGATGCAGGCACAGATTGTTTCAGAGTTCGATGTGACCTTACAGAAGAATACCTACGAGGAGTGCTTCAACCGCATTAAGTCCGGTGACTCTTCCAAGCTGGTGGTGGTCATTGATGAATTCCAGACCATTGCCAAGAAGGATCCTACCTTCTTCGAGAGCTTGATTAAGCTGAAGAAGCGCCAGCTCTATCCGGGTCCGGTGATGATTGTATTGTGCAATTCTTCCCTGCTTTGGACTCGCCGTGATATGGACGATTGCCTGGGTGCTGATGCAGCAGCCATTGATGAGCGTTTCTTCTTGGATGAGTTCCATTTCTTAGATATTGTTCGCGCGTTCCCGAAGTACTCGGTAGCAGAGGCAGTTCGTACCTATGGAATCCTTGGTGGAGTTCCGGAATATGTGAACCGTTGGAACGGCGAGCGCAGCGTCAAAGAGAACGTGTGCAGCCTCATTTTGAATCCCCGTGGATTTTTGCACCATGAGGCAGAGAATTATATTAGCGGCGAGCTAAGAGAGTTGGCAGTATACGAGACCATCTTAGCAGCCATGGCCAGAGGCAACTCCAAGCTCAACGATCTCTACCATGAGACCGGTTATTCCAGAGCGAAGATTAGTGTATATCTGAAGAACTTAGCGGCCTTCGACATTGTGGAGAAGGTGGTTTCCTTCGAGACCGGTGGCTGGGACAATGCCATGAAGGGCATCTATCGTATTAAGAATCATTTCGTGGAATTCTGGTTCCGCTTCATCTATCCGAACCAGTCTGCTCTGTACATGATGAGTGCCGAGCAGTTCTACGATACCTATATTGCGGACGAGCTGGATGACTATCTGGATCAAGCCTTCGTGAAGGTGTGCAGAGAGTACTTGGAACTTATGAATATGGTGGATAAGTGTTCCATTAAGATTACCCGTATGGGCACCTGGATTGGCAAAAACGGTACCATCGACATCATTGGCGCAGATGCAGAAGACGATTATGTGGTTGGCATCTGCAACTGGAACGGTGCGGAGCTTACCTTCGATGCTTACCAGGAGCTGCTTGGCAATATGCAGCAAGCCAAGATTCACGCCCGTACCACCTATCTTTTTTCTGCAACGGCATTCGAAGAGCGCCTGCAGAAGCTGGCCCAGGAAGAGACCAGCCTAGTCCTGGTGGACATGACGGAATTATAAAAAGAGAGGTTAGCCTGAGGGGCTTATAAATACTATGAAAAAATTGATCATTACTGAGAAACCTTCCGTAGCAAGGGATTTTGCCCGGGTGCTGCACGTCAGCGGTAACGGGGACGGTTGTATCGAGAACAGCGATTATGTGATTTCCTGGTGCTACGGTCACTTAGTGGGGCTGGTGTATCCGGAAGATTACGATGCCCGCTACAAGAAGTGGGATTTGGCGGACCTTCCTTTCCTGCCGAAGGATTATAAGTACGGCGTGATCGAGTCTGCGGCCAAGCAGTATGGTGTGGTGAATCGCTTGCTTCATCGCGAGGATATCGACACCGTTTATTGGGCCGGCGACTCCGGAAAAGAAGGACAGACCATCGAAGAGAATATTCGTATGTACGGCGGCGTGCGAGAAGGCATGACGGAGCTTCGTGTGTGGATTGATTCCCAAACCGACGAGGAGATTCAGAGAGGAATTGCCGAGGCGAAGCCCATGGCAGAGTATGCCCTCCTTGGTAAGTCCGGCATTATGCGTACCATTGAAGACTATGCCCTGGGCATTAATTTTTCCAGAGCTCTGTCCGTAAAATACGGCCGTCTCATCAACGATGCAGCGGCAACCAGCAGCTACACCGCCATTGCCATGGGGCGTGTCATGACCTGTGTCCTTGGTATGGTAGTACGACGGGAGCGGGAGATTCGCAACTTTACTGAGACTCCGTTCTATCGCGTTATGGGCAACTTCGCCGACGTGAAGTTCAACGGCGAGTGGCGTACCACGGAGCAGTCCAAGTATTACAATTCCCCGCTTCTCTACAGTGAGAAGGGCTTCAAGAAAAGAGAGAGTGCCGAAGGGCTGATGCAGGAGCTTGCCGGTGTGCCGGCTGTTGTGGATGCCTGCGATATCGGAACCAGCCGCAAGAAGGCACCGCTTCTGTTTAACTTGGCGGAGCTGCAGGCAGAGTGTTCCAAGCGATTTAAGATTAGTCCGGATAAGACCTTAGAGACCATCCAGTCCTTATATGAGAAGAAGTACACCACCTATCCGAGAACGGATGCCAGAGTGCTGACCACTGCCGTGGCCAAGGAAATCCATAAGAACATTTCCAGACTCTCCGGTTATGGCCCGGTGGCGGGCTTCGTGAAGACCATCATGGACAACAAGTCCTACATTGGTATTGAGAAAACGGCCTACACCGATGATTCCAAGGTTACCGACCACTACGCCATTATTCCAACGGGATACACCAATGGCCTGGACAATCTGGGAGAATTGGAGAAAAAAGTTTACGACCTGATTTGTCGCAGATTCTTAGCGATTTTTTACCCGAATGCAGAGTATAAGACGGTCAAAATCCAGCTGGCTCTTGGCGACGAGAAGTTCTTTACTTCCGCCAAGGTCCTTGCGAAGCCGGGATACATGGAGGTCAGCGGTATTCCACAGGCCAAAGAATCCAAGGACGGGGATGAGGAGGAAGAGGAGCAGACCTGTTCCAAGGAGGACCTGATCGCTTTTGCCCAGAATCTGAAGAAGGGCGACACCTTACCGGTGAACGGATTCGAGATCAAGGAAGGCAAGACCAAGCCGCCGAAGCGTTATACTTCCGGTAATTTGATTCTTGCCATGGAGAACGCCGGTAACCTTATCGAAGACGAAGAACTGCGTGAGCAGATTAAGAATACCGGAATCGGAACCTCCGCAACCCGTGGTGAGATTCTTGCCAAGCTGGTGCGTATCGGCTATCTGAACCTGAATGAGAAGACCCAGATTATTACGCCGGAGAAACTTGGCGAGATGATTTACGAGGTGGCGGTGTTGACCTGTCCGTCCTTATTGAATCCGGATATGACGGCTTCCTGGGAGAAGGGCTTAGAGGGCATCATCGACGGTTCTGTGGATGCGGACGATTACCGTGCGAAGCTGGAGAATTACATTCGTACCGAGACCAACAAGATGATTGCCTCCGACTTAAATGGCGAGCTGGCTCGTAACATCAACCAGTTCACTACGGAGAAGTCCAAGGGTGCGGCAACCCGTAAGCCTCTTGGCATTCCTTGTCCGCTATGTGGTGGTGAACTGACTACCACCGCTTTTGGCTATGGATGCAGCAACTACTGGAACGAAGACATCAAGTGCAAATTCAACGTGGGTAGTATTGCGGGATGCGATCTAACCGAAGAGGAATTTCGACAGTTGATGACGGAAGGCAAGACGGAGGTCATTGACCGTTTCGTATCCAAGTCCAAGAAGAAGTTCAAGGCCCGTCTCGTATTGAAAAAAGATCCGGAAAACAAGGAACATCCAATTGGAGCAGTGTTTGATTTTAATGATGTTCCTGCAGAAGCGTTTGATGGTGCCACTTGTCCTGCTTGCGGCAGCAAGTTGGTGCGTACCGGCTTTGGCGTTGCTTGCGAGAAGCGAACCAGAGAGGGCGATGGATGTTATTTCGGCATCGGCGAGATTGCCGGCAAAAAGTTAGATGATGATACGATCAAGACCCTGTTAACCACAGGAACAACCGATGTGATTCGTGGATTCAAAGCAAAGAATAAAACTTCATTCAATGCGAAGTTAAAACTTGCCACCGACGAAAATGGCAAGAAGAATGTTGCCTTCGATTTTGAAGGTGTAGAAGCGGATGCAGTGCCGGATGTGGTTTGCCCGGATTGTGGTGGCAAGATCAACATCAAGTCCTGGGGCTATGGATGCTCCAACTTCAATGGAGATGATGAGAACTCCTGTAAGTTTTCTATTGGCAAGATTGCAGGTAAGGCCTTGTCTGTAAAGAATGTGCAGGAACTTTTAGGACCGGAAGGTAAGACCAAGACCATTCGTGGTTTCAAGGGCAAGTCCGGGAAAAAGTTCGACGCAGTGTTGGTTTTAAAACAAAAAGAAGACGGCAAGCACGAGATTGGTTTTGACTTCGATAATGTAGAGAAGAAGTACGTGAAGGATGTGAAGTGCCCGCTGTGTGGCGGTGGCATTGTAAAGACCTCCTTCGGTTACGGCTGCGAGAATTACGATTTCAATGACAAGGAGAATTCCTGCCGCTTCAATATCGGCAAGATTGCAGGTGTTAGTCTGAATGATAGCCAGGTGACGGAGCTTCTAACCAAGGGTATTACGGAGAAGCTCTCCGGATTCCGTGCCAAGAGCGGTAACAAGTTCGAAGCTTGCTTAGCTTTAGGCAAGGATGATAATGGCAAGGTCACCGGTGTGAAGTTCGTCTTCCCGGATGAGACGAAGGTCATAGAAGGGGTAGAGTGCCCGATTTGCCAGGGCAAGGTCATCAAGAACCACTTCGGTTATAAGTGTGAGCATAACTTAGGTCCGGATCAGGGCTGCAAGTTCTTCATTGGTAAGGTGGCCGGTGTGGAACTGACGGAAGACCAGATTACACAGCTTTTGAATGAGAAGCATACCGATGAGATTCAGGGCTTCCTTAGCAAGAAGGGCAACCTGTTTAGTGCGAAGTTGAAGCTGGATGAACAGTTCCGGGCAGCGTTTGACTTCGAGAGCAATAATACCGCGACCCAGGCGCCAACGGCAGAGGCTGCGCCAAGTCCGGCAGAAGCAAGTGCCCCGGTAGCCCCGGAAGCGCCAGAGGTCGTGCAGGAGGCAAGTACTTCGGCTCCGGCGTCCAGCGCCGATGATGATTTGGCGGCTTTCTTGGCAGCGGAAGAAGCGGCAGTTGACGTAGATTTGGAACACGAGTTGTTTGGATAAATAATAGTAAGAGGTAGAAAAATGGAAACATGTAAGATTGCAAATATGTATGACTTAAGAGAGACCATCGCAGCAGAGCTTTTCGAAGGCAAGACCTATCCGTGGGAAGTTCTTGCAGAGATTGGAGATTTCATTAAGAAGTTGGGACCAACGCTTGATCCGGAGATTTTCGAGCAGAGAGGAGAGGATATCTGGATTGCCAAGTCCGTTACCATCGCTCCAACCGCAACCCTAAACGGACCACTGATCATCGATGAGGGTACCGAGGTTCGCCCGGGGGCATTTATCCGTGGCAAGGCCATCATCGGTAAGAACTGTGTCATCGGTAACTCCACCGAGATTAAGAATGACGTAATTTTTAACGTGGTTCAGGTTCCACATTATAACTATGTAGGCGATTCTGTCTTGGGCTTCCATTCCCACATGGGTGCAGGCTCCATCACTTCTAACGTGAAGTCTGATAAGACTCTCGTTGTGGTAAAAGATGGCAAGGAGTCCATTGAGACCGGCCTGAAGAAGTTCGGTGCGATGCTTGGCGACTACGTAGAAGTGGGCTGCAACAGCGTGTTGAACCCTGGAACTGTCATCGGACCGCACTCCAATGTGTATCCGGTTTCCTGTGTAAGAGGTGTAGTTCCTGGACATTCTATTTACAAGAATAAGAGTGGTTTTGAAATTATCCCGAAGAACGAGTAAATGCCATACATGCGGAAGGACTAACAAAACGGGGGTAACTAGATGAAGATTCAATGTGATTATTGTGATAACACATATGAGGACACTCTGTATAACTGTCCACATTGTGGAGCGAGGAATCCATCCCATAATGATGGAGATGCGCGTCCGAAAACAATTGAAGAACTAAAAGAATGGTATACGAATCACAATTTGCCACCATATGAAACCACGAGGTTTTTTATCGGAATTGATTATCGACAGCCACGTGCTTTTGGCATTTATAAAGATGGCGATCAGTTTGTTGTATATAAAAACAAGGCAGACGGAAGCAGAGCCATCCGATATGAAGGAGAGGATGAACAGTATGCCGTTCATGAATTGTGGCAACGTTTAAAGGATGAGATTGCGAATCAAAAGAATAATCAGAGCAGAGCCGGTGCAAGTGCATCGGGAACGCGAAAAGCAAATGCGCGTTATCGTCGGTCCTTAATTGCAGTTGGCATTTATGCAGTTGGAATGGTTTTATTCATGTCCTTCCTAATCGGCGTAGTTGTTTATCAGGTTATTACTGGTCCGAAAATGGGGTATTACGTATCGGATGATAACGATACCTATTTTGAGGATTCTTATGGTAAGTGGTATTCCTACGATGACAATGATGATAGTTGGTCGTCTGTTTCTACTGAGGATTTGCCTGGTGAATTAAAAGATAGCGATACAGTAAAGGATTATTACGTATCCTCTGATTGGAATGCATCTTATTCCAAAACGAATTGGGATGACACCACATTTTATACCGACTATCAGACCAGATGTGAAAATGATCGCTCCTCTTCGGACTCCGATAGTTGGGATTCTTCGGATTCGTGGGATAGCAGTAGCACGGATTGGGACAGTGATTGGTAAAGAGATATTAAGGTTTGCAAACGATTTAATTTTACAAAATCTAATTTACGCGTTATAATTCCTATTGGAGGAATGATGCAATGAAAGAATATAGAAATGAATTTTTCAAAGGAGAGCGTGCGCTCTACGGAGAAACAGATGCAAGAATCATTGATTCTATTTTTGACGATGGAGAATCTCCACTGAAGGAAAGCAAGCAGATTGAGGTTTATGATTCTCAGTTTAAATACAAGTACCCGTTGTGGTATTCCAAGGATGTGACAGTAGAGCGCTGTAACTGGTTTGAGATGGCCCGTTCCGGTGTTTGGTACACCAACAATATCACCATTCGGAATTCCCTGATTACAGCACCGAAGAATTTCAGACGCTGCGATGGCGTGACATTGGAGAATGTCCAATTAACAAACGCAGAGGAGACCTTCTGGAACTGTAAGAATGTAAAGCTTGTAAATGTCAGTGCCAAGGGCAATTACTTTGGAATGAACAATGAGCAGGTGGAAATCGACGGATTGAAGCTGGACGGCAACTATGCTTTTGACGGAGCTAAGAATTTAACTATTCGCAACTCTGTCCTTTTGTCCAAGGATAGCTTCTGGAATACGGAAAATGTAACCGTTTATGATTCCTATATTTGTGGCGAGTACTTGGGTTGGAATTCTAAGAATTTGACTTTTATCAATTGTACCATCGAGAGTGAACAGGGCATGTGCTACATTGATTCCCTGAAGATGGAGAACTGCAAGCTGATTAATACGACGCTGGCATTTGAATATGTAAGCAATGTGGATGCTGAGATTACTACCGGCATCAAGAGCGTGTTCAATCCCATCAGCGGAACCATCACGGCTCCGGAGATTGAGACCTTGATTGTGGAACCGGACTTGGTAGATCCGGCAAAAACACGAATTGCCTGCAAGCAGATTGGCAAGCAGGAAGAAGTTGTAGAATGGCGACGCAAGAAATAATAGGAGACAGGGTATGGGAGTATACAACTTTGATTTGGAAGTGAACCGTCGCGGCACGGATTCCATGAAGTGGGACGTGGCGGACAATGAGCTGCCGATGTGGGTGGCGGATATGGATTTTCAGACGGCACCGGAAATCCGCTTGGCGCTGGCAAAACGCGTAGAGGAAGGTGTTTTCGGTTATACCGACGTCTCCGATGACTGGTACGAAGCCTATATAAACTGGTGGAAGAATCGCCATAACTTAGAAATCTCCAAGGATTGGCTGATGTTTTGCACCGGCGTGATTCCGGCCATTTCTTCCATCGTGCGGAAGCTGACCACCCCCAATGAGAAGGTGATTGTGCAGACACCGGTTTACAATATCTTTTTTAACAGTATTGTAAATAACGGATGCCGCGTGTCAGAGAGTCCGCTGCGCTATGAACATGGCGAATATTCCATGGATTTTGAGGACTTGGAGGAAAAAATGGCAGATCCTCAGGTCCCCCTTATGATTCTTTGCAACCCTCATAATCCGGTGAGCAAAATCTGGTCCAAGGAAGACTTGGCGCGGGTCGGTGAATTGGCGGCGAAGTATGGGGTGACTGTAATTTCCGATGAGATTCATTGTGATTTGACGGCTCCCGGCAAGGAGTATGTGCCGTTTGCCGGTGTTTCCGATACCTGCAGAGATATTAGTATTACCTGCGTTGCACCGACGAAAGCCTTTAGTATTCCGGGCATTCAGACGGCAGCCATTTTTGTACCGAATCCATTTCTGCGCCACAAGGTATGGCGTGGCATCAATACGGATGAGGTGGCAGAACCCAATGTATTTGCGGCTCATGCAGCTGTGGCAGCTTTCAATCAAGGTGGCCCTTGGCTGGACGAATTGCGGGAGTATCTCTTTGATAATCGAAGAAGAGTGGAGGAGTTTGTGGATGCACAGATTCCGCAACTGCATGTGGTACGTGGAGATGCGACCTATCTGCTTTGGATTGACGTGAGTGCCCTTGGAATTCCAAGTGATGTGCTGGCTGGACAAATCCGTCAGTCTACCGGCTTGTATCTATCCGCCGGAACTGCTTATGGAGCGTGCGGCAAAGACTTTTTACGTATGAATGTGGCTTGTACCAGGGCAACGTTGGAAGACGGACTGTCCCGATTGCTGGCTTTTTTTGAACAGAATCATTGATACAAAAGGCATCTCGCTGCTGGGGATGCCTTTCTTTTTTTGTTGAGTTGGGAAACGGAATAGTTTATAAATAATATGTAAAGCCGCGCTTCTGAATAGTTGGCAACCATAAGAAGGGAAACGGGAGGAAACATTATGGAGAATGAAAAGAAGTTTAAGTATGCTGTTGAGCGGGAAAGAGTAAGACGCATCAACAGGGCCCTATTTATCGGATTTGGAATGATTTACTTTTGTATTATCGTGGCTGCAGCGACACAGTTGTTTGCGCAGAAGGTTACCCTGGCTCAGGGCGGAAGTATTATCGGTTTATCCATCCTGTTTTTGGCAATCGTAGGAATTCTTCTGAAAACAAATCCAATGGGAAACACCGCCAGAAATGTGTCTGTCATATTGATGGGTATTATGGTAATCCTAGGATCCATGTTCTTAAACTCTAACTATGTGATGGTATTTGGATGTTTTCCATTGATTGGATACATTGCATATAACGATTTTCGGTTCCAGTTAAGATCTTTTTTCATACTGGGAATTGTGGATACGGCTCAGTTTTTTATCCGTTGGTTGGTATTAAAATCTCTGACTGACCCTCTGGCAGATGCGCAGACCGTGTTTGCTGTGTTGTTGGTTCTTCTTGCAGCACTCATTATGGGCAAGATTAACTGTGACTTCTTGCGGGATATCACCGGCAAGTTAAAAGAAGAGCAGAACCAGGTACAGTCTATGATGAAGGATGTACTGCATGTAGCAGGCAAGGTTCGCCAGGGAACCACAGATGCCATGAGCGTTGTGGACAAGTTGTCCGACTCCACCGGTACTGTTACAGGCGCCGTTCGTGATATTACAGAGTCTACCCAGAATACTGCGGAGAACATTCAGAATCAGACGGTGATGACACAGAATATCCAGCAGGCTATTGATACTATTTTAGCCCGTGCCCAGCAGATGGTTACCATCGCAAAAGCTTCCGGGGAAGTCAATGTCAACGGAATGAAGATCATGGATAACCTGAAGGAGCAGGCGAAGATTATTTCCGAAACCAATGCCAACGTATCTATGACCATGGCACATCTCCAGGAGAAGGCAGAAGAAGTAAAGAGCGTTGTTGGAACGATTTTCGCAATTTCCAACCAGACCAACCTTTTGGCGTTGAATGCTTCCATCGAGTCCGCCCGTGCCGGTGAGGCAGGACGCGGTTTCGCTGTGGTAGCGGATGAGATTCGCCAGCTTGCAGAGAAGACCAAGCAAGAGACAGAGAACATTGAGCGTGTGTTGGATGAACTGTCTGAGAATGCACAGGCAGCTGCTGATGCAGTAACGTCTTCCGTAGATGCAACCAATACGGAGGATGCGCTTATCAATGATGCATCCGATAGCTTCTCTAATATCAGTGATGATGTAAACGATTTGACCGGTATGATCAATGAAGTGGATCATATGTTGAATGACTTGGCGGAAGCCAACAACCAGATTGTGGATGCAATCACACAGCTTTCCGCAACCACAGAGGAAGTAACCGCTTCCTCCTCTCAGGCAGAGACCTTGTCCAATGAGAACCTTGAGAATGCGGGTAATGCCCGTACATTCTTGAACGACGTCATGCAAGTATCTGCGCAGCTTGATAAGTATACTGCACAGACAATTGATGTTGAGGAAGAATAAAATCCAATATGCAATGAGAAGGCCACCAGCTTTGGTGGCCTTTTTTGACTCAGGGGGACGGAGTTTCTGAGTCATTTTTGCTATTGACTTTCCTTCGTTTTATGGGTATAAAGATGTTAGTAATACATAACAGCGATGTCTAATGATTTATACAATAAAAGGAGGAAGTTTTTTATGAATGAATATTTAGAGATTGTACGGGTCCATGCCAGAGAGATCATGGATTCCCGTTCCAACCCAACCGTTGAGGCTGAGGTAGAGGTGGCCGGCGGAGCCATTGGTATTGCAGCAGTTCCAAGTGGTGCATCTACCGGACAGTTTGAAGCGCTGGAGCTTCGCGACGGCGATAAGAAGCGCTACCAGGGCAAAGGCGTGTTGAAGGCCGTTGCCAACGTGAATGATAAGATTGCTCCTGCTCTGATTGGCAAGGATGCTTCCAATATCTATGAGATTGATAAGGTTATGATGGACTTGGACGGAACCAAGGATAAGTCCAACCTGGGTGCCAATGCCATTCTTGCAGTTTCTCTTGCTGCAGCCAAGGCAGCTGCATTAGAGCTTGGAACCACCTTGCACCAGTTCATCGGTGGCTCCCAGGGTACCAAGCTTCCGGTTCCGATGATGAACATCTTAAACGGTGGTGCACATGCAACCAACACCGTAGATATCCAGGAGTTCATGATTATGCCGGCGGGTGCACCAAGCTTTTCCGAAGGCTTGCGTTGGTGTTCCGAAGTCTTCCATGCCTTGCAGGCACTTTTGAAAAAGGATGGCCTTGCAACTTCCGTTGGTGATGAGGGTGGATTTGCTCCGAACTTAAACTCTGACGAAGAGACCTTGGATTACATCTGCAATGCAATCAAGGAAGCAGGATATGAGCCGGGTAAGGATTTCGTCATTGCTATGGATGCGGCATCTTCCGAGTGGAAGTCCGACAAGGGTGTTGGATTCTATCATTTGCCGAAGTCCGGTAAGGATTTTACCTCTGATGAGCTGATTGCACACTGGGCATCCCTCATCGATAAGTATCCGATCTACTCCATCGAAGATGGCTTGGATGAGGAAGACTGGGAAGGCTGGAAGAAGATGACCGCTCAGCTTGGCGACAAGTGCCAGCTGGTGGGCGATGATCTCTTCGTAACCAACGTTGAGCGTTTGAAGAAGGGTATCGAGCTTGGCTGCGGCAACTCCATCTTAATCAAGCTGAACCAGATTGGTTCCCTGACCGAAACCATCGAAGCTATCAAGCTTGCTCACAAGCATGGTTATACCGCCATTGCTTCCCATAGATCCGGTGAGACCGAGGATACCACCATTGCGGATTTGGCAGTTGCCCTTAACACCTGCCAGATTAAGACCGGTGCTCCTAGCCGTTCCGAACGTGTGGCAAAATACAACCAGTTACTTCGTATCGAAGAAGAACTTGGCGCAGGCGCTTCTTATCCGGGATTTGAGGCATTCAATCGTAAATAAGTTTTGGTATGACACCCGGGGACGGGGTTAGTGAGTCATTGTACCCACGGAAGTACAATGACTCACTAACCCCGTCCCCGGGTGTCATTTTTATACAAAGAGTTCTACAACAAATACCACGATACATGCAGCCAGTGCTACGGTTGGAAGGCTTTTGCCCCGCCATCCAAGGAAGAGGGCAACCACAAGGCCTGCGGCTGCACTGATGACACTTCCGGTGGCATAGAAGATGGCCGGAATCGTCATTGCCGTTAAGCAGGCAAATGGTACGTAGTATAAGAAACTTTGGATGTATTTGTTTTTGATTTCTTTTTGAAACAGGACCAGTGGCAACATACGAATCAGGTAGGTGGTCACGGCCATTAATAATATGTATTTTGCCATTAGGAATCCGCCTCCTTTGCATTTTCTACCGGGAAGAGGGCGGCTCCGATGCCGGCGGCTACCACGGTGCAGATAATAATTGCAAATCCGGAGGAGATGCGATTAACCACCGGTGCGTATCGCAGGATGCAGCTAATGGTAAGGGCAATCCCTGCAACGATGGCGATGTGGGGATTTTTCCTTGCCGGCGGCATAACGATAGCGACGAACATGGCGTAGAGCGCTAAGCCTAGGGCACTTTGTACCGAGGTCGGCAGCAGGTTATTGGCGATGCCACCTGCAATCGTGCCAAAGGTCCAACCCAGTACAGACGGAAGAATTAGTCCCATCATATAAGAGAAGGTTACCGGTCGATCACGACTAACGGATACGGCGAAGATTTCATCCGTGACGCCATAGGCCATGACAAGGCGTTTGCCGGTATGACAATCTTGGTGCAGTTTTTGTGTGAGGGATAAACTCATTAAGGCATAGCGCAGATTGATGACAAGTTGTGTTAAGAACATCTCGATATATGTGGTCCCTGCAACAATGAGCTGCAATCCGGCGAATTGCCCTGCGCTAGTGACGTTCACCAGGGAAATCAGCCCTGCCATCCAAGGAGAGATGCCGGCCTTGGCCGCCATAATTCCAAAGGTGAAGCTGACGCTGAAATATCCGATGGCAATCGGTGTGGAGTCTTTGGCGCCGCATAAGAATTCAGTTGTTGGTGTAATCTTTTCTTTTTCCATAGTGTCTTTATTATAGGAATTCTGCGGTCTTTTCTCAAGGCTCTTACAGGGAAGGTTCATTTTTTGCTGCCCCTGTGGGAGATTGTCGCTGCATCCACCGGGGCGTCAAGGGTGCGAAGCACCTCTTCGAGGCTTGCCCTTGACTCCCCGTTGCCTGCAGCAGATCTGTTGACAGGGGGCAGCAAGAGAAGTGGAGGTTTTCAGTATTTCCGGCGCCATAGCGCGAAAATACTGATGGCTGGAATAATCGGGAGTACGGGAGGTAGGTCAATTTCAGTATCTAAGCCTCTAGGGAAGGGGAATACTGATTATGAGCGGGGGTGGCAGCTGGGGAAGGGCGGCAGAATCAGTATTTTAGAACATATAGCGGGAGAATACTGAAACGGCGTGTGTCTGGGAAACCACTACCGCCTGTAGATTCAGTATTTTAACTCTGTGGTAGAGAGAATACTGATATAGAGGCTGGCGGGTAGAGGACGGAAGGGAGGGGGTTCAGTATTCTAGCCGCTGGAGAGTGAGAATACTGAAATGGGGTAATTTCAGAGGACGAGATTGCTCGGGCGGCAGAGGGATTTTCATATAAGAGGCTTTCCTCTGCCTATCGGGCTACTTGGTGGAGTTTGGAATGAACAAAAGCAGAGGGAAATCCAGATTCAGAGAATCCCTATGCCTATATAGCCTTCCGGGGCTAGTCTGGAATTGTGAAAAGCAGAGGGATATAGAAATAAAGGAATTCCCTCCGTACAAGAAGGCGATTTGGGATGGATTTAGAGGGTGCGAAGCAGAGAGAAATCCAGATTTAGAAAATCCCTCTGCTTTAGCAGCCTGATTGGATAGTAAAACAGGCAAAAAGGCAGAGGAATTTGAAATATTAGCGATTCCCTCTGCCTGACGGGGCAGGGCGGGTGGAGAGAAGCCGGAAACCAGCATAGGGATTGAAAGAAAACGGGAATCCCTATGCCGCCAGGGAATCTTCGCCCTTTCTGGGCTCTATTATTGCTGCCCCCTGCTAACAAAACAGCTGCATGTCTTGGGGCGTCAAGGGTGCAAAGCACCTCTTCGAGGCTTGCCCTTGATGCCCCAAGGCATGTAGCTAGAATAACCGGCAGGGGCAGCGTAGAATCTACCACATTCCACAAGACATGTGGTATAAAAAGTGCTATCATAGTATTCGGTGATACGTTGTATCTCCAACAAACATTTGACAAGTCTAAAAGGAGGAGTATCTAGAGATGAGTGAAGAATTAAAGAAAAAGGGCAAGGGATTTGCTGCAGAGTTCCGTGAGTTTATTATGCGTGGCAATGTGCTGGATTTGGCAGTCGGTGTTATCATCGGCGGTGCATTCCAGAGCATCATCAATTCCCTGGTTAACGATATTATTATGCCGTTGATTTCCGCGATCACCGGCGGTATTGATTTCACCAACTGGTTTGTATCCTTGGATGGCAAGGAATATGCAACCTTGGCACAGGCCCAGGAAGCCGGTGCAGCAACCTTGAACTATGGTACCTTCATTACCGTTGTGATCAACTTCATCTTAATGGCATTGGTCGTATTCTGTTTGGTGAAGGCATTGAACAAGGTGGCAGAGCGTGTGAAAAAAGACGATGCTGCCGAGGAGGCTGCAGAGCCAACCGAGAAGGAGTGCCCATACTGCAAGTCTATGATTCCGATTGCAGCAACCAAGTGTGCACATTGTACTTCTGATGTAGAGTAAAAAATGAACCACAAAACACCGGCCTATGTGAGCCGGTGTTTTTTCTTTACCATAATTCCGTATAAATTCGAATGATATCTTCCTTGGTCACCGGTGTTGGATTGGTGGCAAGGCAGGTATCCCGAAGGGCCATATCCGCCATCTTCTCAATGCTTCCGAAGTAATCCCCAACGGTAATCTTACCGTATTCGCTTACTGACTTTGGAATATCCAATTCCCGCAACATATATTCAATGAAAAAAGTTAAGCTGCGAACCGCAACCGCATCAGAAGCCAGTGGCAGGCCAAGATTGCCGGCCATGTCCACGTACTTCTTGGTGCAGGGATGGACCGCCTGCATGCTACTGGAATACTGGTCAATTCCGGTATTGAACTTGACCACCGGTCCAAGCAGCATGGCATTGGCACGTCCATGGGGAATGTGAAAGACGGCTCCCAGTTGGTGAGCCATGGCATGATTTAGCCCCAATCCCGCGGCGTTGAATGCAAAGCCCGCTAAACAGGAAGCGTTATGCATTTTGACGCGGGCGTGGGTATCGGTGTTGTCATGGTAAGAGCGAATCAGGAATTGGAAGACCAGTGATGCAGATTTCTCTGCCAGCGCATCGGTAAATGGATTGGCCCCTGTACTAACATAGGCTTCCAAAGCATGAGTAAAGACATCCATTCCTGTGTCCGCGGTTACCGTTGGAGGCACGCTCATAACAAGCGATGCATCCAATATAGCTTCATCAGGCACCAGGTGGTCTCCTTTGATGGCGAATTTTTTATTTTCGTCAGGGTCGGAGAGGACGGCAAAAGAGGTCACCTCGGAGCCTGTTCCGCTTGTTGTTGGAATTGCAATAAAAGGAATCGCAAGTCCCGGATGCATGTCCAGGACAATCTGCTTGATTCCTTTGCCGGAGTCTATGGAAGACCCACCGCCAACGGCGATGAGGGCCTCCGGCTGATACTGTAAAAACGCGGCCACCCCGGCAGAAACATTTTTAATGGGTGGATCCGGTTTCACATCATCAAAAATCTGATAGGCGATGCCGCCTTGCTCCAAAGGTTTCGTAATCAGATGAATCATATCGCCCTTGGCAATAAAGGCATCTGTTACGATTAACACCTTCCGATAGGGCAGTTGCGACAGCCGCTCTAAGGCATTGTCTCCGAAGGAGACTTTGGTTTTCAGGGTAAATTGTTCCATGAAGGAATCCCTTCTTTCTTAAAAATTCTAGTACAGACTCTTCAACAGCTGCTTGTCCGGATGGGCGATAACCACGCTCTGAACCAGAAGACCACTGTCTTCGGCGGTCTTTGCACCATTCCGGATGGCGGTTTCGACGGCGGAGACGTCACCGGTCAGTGTAACGAAACTCTTGCCGCCGATTCCTGTGCCAAGGCGTAATTCAATAATGTGAACATTGGCACTCTTCACCGCTGCATCCGCTCCGGTAATGGAGCCGGCTACGCTGAAGTATTCCAGGACACCAATGGCCTGTGGATTCTCCGGCATGGTAGCCATATGAATGGCGGAAACAACCTCCGGATGAACTCTTGGAATCAAAAGTTCATCAATGATATTGGACTTTCCGATGCTTCGTCCTGCCTTGAGAGAGGATTGGACGGCAGAGACTTCACCGGAAATCAGAATATGGTATTTGCCCGGGCAGGAAGGACGAGCGGAGAGCAAATCCACTCTGGCTGCTTTGCACATGGCATCAGCCGCCTCAATGCCCTTGGCGATGCTGTTTAGTTCAAGAAAACCGATAGTAATCATTGTTTTCACCCCTTCTTCTTATAAGCGTTCAATCGTGATGAGATTGCCGGAAATCGCAGTCACCTTGCCATTTACGGAACTGTGAACATTGGCGCCAAGGGCACCCTCCGGAATCTTGCCAAGCAATGTGCCGACGGATACGGTATCCCCAACAGATACCTGAATCTCACCCGGTGCACCGATGTGCTGGGCAACGGAGATAGTAACATTCTTCGGATTGGCTTCAACAAGCTCATCGATGGTGTAGTCATAGTAAGCCTCCACATCCAGGCGCATAGCCAGACGCTTGGAGTTGATCTTACGGAATGAACGCTCCTCGCGGGAGGAAAAATCATCCCGGGTTCGTTCATAACGCATGCCGGCCTTGCGATATTCGCCCTTTAGCATCTGATTCACCCGGCGAGGGGAGAGCTGCATTGGGCATGCATAGACTTCGCAGACGCCACATTCACTACAGGTCAAGGCTTCCTTGACGACAGGAGATGCTAAGGTCTCTTCCAAGTTCTCGCTGTAAGCCATGGCACGCATAATCTTATGTGGTGCCAAATCATGGCCGGATAAGAAGCGCGGACACATGGAAGTACAGGTCTGGCATTGGATACAAGAGGTCCTTGCTAAGCGCAGTACCTGTGTTAACGGCATCTCGCGGCCCTGTACCAGTCTGGTATCATCTGCAACGATAACCACACCACTGGTTGTTTTTGTAACAAACAAGCCTTCTGCTTCTTCCTTGGTATAGAGCTTACCCATCATAGGACCACCGATTAAGACATGGTAAGAATCCAACTTGCTTCCGCCGGCTAAGGCGATACATTCGGCAATCGGTGTGCCAAGAGGTGCTTTTACAATGGTTGGATTTACAACGGCACCGGTAACGGTTAAGTACTTCTGGGTAAAAGGGATGCCCTGGCTTGCTTCATAAATTCCAATCATGGAGGCCACATTGGAAACAACGGCGCCTACATTCAAAGGAATCCCTGCGGGAGGAACGGTTCGTCCCGTCACATCGCAGACTAACATCTGCTCGTCGCCGGCAGGATAGTAGTTGTTCAGTTCAAATAAGGTAACCGGACTGTTCAGTTCTTTAATTGCAGCAGTTAAGGATGCAATCTCTTCCCGGTAGGTGGTTTTTAGTCCAATCACCATATGCTTAGCTTCTGTTAGTTTTCCAACAGATTCTACCGCCCGGATCAGATCCGTCGGACGGTGCTTCATTAAGTACCGGTCGGTGCGAAGCAGCGGTTCACATTCTGCCGCATTGACGATTAGGTATTCCACCTTACAATTCAATTTGGCATGGGTTGGAAACCCGGCGCCACCGCATCCAACGATGCCGGCTTCTTTGATTTGTTCAAGTAGTTCCATGTATTTACCCCCACTTAGATACAAGTGTATGCGTATTCACGTCGCACTCATTATAGGATGCGCTCGCCTCATCCAACAATGAACCAGAGAAACCACAAGAAGGTAAAAAATGAACCTTGGGATGGTAAAAATTTCCACTTGGGAAGAAAACCCTGGTTCGTTTTTTTCATTTTTTTGTTTTGCTGGCTTCACGAAATCCGACCCATGCCGATGCTATGATGACCTTGCTCGAAAGAAGCAAACAAAAAATTCGAAAGAGGCAGACGACGCATATGGAAGAGATTGGAAGCAATGCTTATTGGTCTGATCATGCGAATAATCTGGTTCGAATCATACAGGAAAGTGTTCCCGGTAAGCAGATTACCATGGCGCATATCGTATCCAATCCGGACCCGATTCTCTATCAGAAACTCGGCCTGGATCCCAAAGTGGATTATCACAATGCGGCAATCGGAATTATGGCAATTTCACCTTATGAGACAGCAATCATCGCTGCAGATTTATGTATGAAGTATTCTCCGGTGAAGCTAGGATTCATCGATCGCTTCTCCGGAACGCTGATTGTGACCGGACTGATTTCTGATGTGGAGGTCGGATTCGAACGGGTCTTGGAATATTCCCATGACGCCATGGATTACACCGTATGTCCCATTACCAAGACATAACATATGAAAAAAATCATTCTAAACGGAAGGGTCGGATGTGGAAAAACCACACTTACCCAGGCCTTAAAGGGGGAAAAACTTCATTATCACAAAACCCAGTACATCAACCACTTCGACGCAGTGATTGATACACCGGGTGAGTACGCGGAGATTAAGGAATTGGCAAGAGCCTTGATTCTCTATTCTTATGAAGCGGATGTCATCGGACTGATGGCAAGCTCCATGGAAGACTACTCCCTGTACTCCCCAAACATCGCATCTTTGGCCACCAGGCCCGTGATCGGCATCGTGACACAGATTGATCGACCGGGAGCGCGGCCCGACTGGGCGGAGTTATTCCTAAGAAATGCAGGCTGTAAGGATATCTTTTTTGTATCCGCAAAAACCGGAGAGGGCATCCAGGAACTTCTGGATTATCTTCGGGATGAATAGCGACTTTTGAGTATCGATTGATCGTCCCCATTGGTCGGTGCTTGATAGTAATAAAAAACTAGAGACAAAAGAAGGAGGTTAAAAATGATAGCAAAAGGCTTCAGTGAACCAACAGAAAGAGTAAAAAGACTTAAAAAAGCCATTATTGATGCAACGCCTTACGTTGAAGAAGACCGCGCACTCTTGGTAACGGAGTCCTACAAACAGACGGAGGGACTGCCACCGGTTATGCGTAGAGCAAAGGCAGCAGAGCATATTTTCAATAATTTGCCTGTTACGATTCATGAGGACGAGCTGATTGTCGGCTCCATCACCAAGAATCTTCGCTCTACCGAGCTGTGTCCGGAGTTCTCTTTTGACTGGGTGGAGAAGGAATTCGATACCATGGCAACCCGTATGGCAGATCCATTCGTAATTACCAAGGAGACTGCTGCGAAGTTGCACGAGTGCTTCAAATATTGGCCGGGTAAGACCACATCCGATCTTGCCAGCGCTTATATGTCCAAGGAAGCGCATCAGGCACAGGACAATGGCGTATTTACCGTAGGTAACTACTATTACGGTGGTATCGGCCACGTATGTGTAGATTATGGAAAAATTCTTCGTATCGGTTTTACCGGAATCATCGAAGAGGCAGCTGCCGCAATGGCAAAACTTACCGTAGACGATCCGGAGTACCAGAAGAAATCACAGTTCTATCAGGCAGTTATTATCTCTTACAATGCAGCAATTAATTTTGCACATCGTTATGCAGATGAGGCTAGAAGACAGGCTTCCGTATGTAGTGATCCTACCAGAAAGGCAGAGCTTCTTAAGATTGCTGAGAACTGCGATCATGTACCGCAGTATGGCGCTCGTAACTTCTACGAGGCATGCCAGTCCTTCTGGTTCGTTCAGGCAATGATCCAGATTGAGGCAAACGGACACTCCATTTCTCCTGGACGTTTTGATACCTATATGTATCCGTTCTTCAGAGATGACAAGACCATCAGCCGTGAGTTCGCACAGGAACTCATTGACTGTATCTGGATTAAGTTAAATGACGTTAATAAGACCCGTGATGAAGTATCTGCACAGGCATTCGCCGGATATGCAGTATTCCAGAACCTGGGTGTTGGCGGTGTAGATGAGAACGGTATGGACATGACCAACGACATTTCCTACATGGCAATGGAAGCTTGCGCACATGTTCGCTTACCAGCTCCGTCCTTCTCCATTCGTTATCACCAGAATACACCGGATGATTTCCTTTTCCGTGCATGCGAATTGTCCAGATTAGGACTTGGTGTTCCTGCAATGTATAACGATGAGTCCATCATTCCTTCTTTGATGAACAGAGGTATTCCGCTGAAGGATGCAAGAAATTACTGCATCATCGGCTGCGTAGAGCCTCAGGTTCCTCATAAGACCGATGGATGGCATGATGCGGCATTCTTCAATACCGCAAAGATTATGGATATCACCATGCATGGTGGTGTAACCAACGGTATTCAGCTCGGACCGAAAACTCCTCCAATGGAGACCTGGACCAGCCTGGATGACTTCTATAAGAACTACGAAATCCAGATGAAGTACTTCGTAGATCTGTTGGTAGACGCAGACAACGCCGTAGACGTTGCCCATGCAGAGAGAGCACCACTTCCATTCTTATCCGCTATGGTTGAGGATTGTATCGGCCGCGGTAAGACCGTTATGGAAGGTGGCGCAATCTACAACTTCACCGGCCCACAGGCCTTCGGTATCATCGACACCGGTGATTCCGTATACGCAATGAAGAAGCACTGCTTCGATTTGAAGGACGTAGATATCAGAGATTTGAAGGAAGCCATCGACAACAACTTCGGTTATCCGGAAGGAACCAAGGAAATCGCTTCTACCCGTGGTGGTGGATGTGGCTGTGGATGCGGCGCTTCCGTTCCGAATCCTGTTTCCGCAGCTGTTGGAAATACAACAGCAACTACTCAGGATGTACATGACATCGTTAAGCAGATCTTAATGAACAACGGATCTATCGATGTTGCATCCTTAACCAAGCAGGTGAACGCTAAGATCGGTGCAGGCGCAGTAAGTGCACCGGCAGCAGTTCTTCCTACACCGACCAATCCAAAGTATGCAGACATCAAGCGTAAGATGGAGCAGACCGAGTGGTTCGGTAATGATATTGACGAAGTAGATATGATCTGCCGCAAGTGTACTCAGGTATACGAGTTAGAGGTAGAGAAGCACTACAACCCACGTGGAGGCCAGTTCCAGGCAGGATGCTATCCGGTATCCGCAAACGTTCTCTTCGGTAAGGACGTCGGAGCTCTTCCGGACGGACGTCTGGCTCAGGATCCTCTGGCTGATGGTGTTGGACCTCGTCAGGGACATGATACCAACGGTCCTACCGCTACCTTGAATTCCGTAGGTAAGTTAGACCATATGTTGGCATCCAACGGAACCTTATTGAATTACAAGTTCCTTCCAAGTGCAGTTGCAGGCGATACCGGTTTGCAGAACTTCGCAGCATGTGTTCGTGCTTACTTCGATCACAAGGCGGATCACGTACAGTTCAACGTTATCGATAAGCAGACCTTGATTGAAGCACAGCAGCATCCGGAACAGCACAAGGATTTGGTTGTTCGTGTAGCAGGATATTCTGCTCAGTTTACCAGCCTGGCAAGAGAAGTACAGGACGATATCATCGGACGTACGGAAGGATCTTTCGAGTAAGAGGGTAGACGGGCTTATGAACGCAATTAATTACGAGCAGAAGGGTGTTGTATTTAACATGCAGCGTTACTCTGTGCACGATGGACCGGGCATTCGAACCATCGTTTTTATCAAAGGGTGTCCCTTGCATTGCCGCTGGTGCTCCAATCCGGAATCCCAGCGCATGATGCCCAACATTATGTTTGAAGCAGCCAAGTGTATCGGTTGCGGAAGATGTATGCAGGCATGTAAAAACGGGGCCTTAAGTAAAGAAAATCGATTTTTCGTTGACCGAACCAAGTGCAAGACGTGTGGAGAATGTGTTGCGGTTTGCCCGACAGGAGCTCTTACCATCAAAGGCAAGTATATGACTGTTGCCGAGGTGGTAAAAGAGCTGAAGAAAGATGCAGGAGCGTTTCGAAGATCGGGCGGCGGCGTCACAATCTCCGGCGGTGAAGGATTGGTACAACACGAATTCACAACCGAGATTTTGAAAGCATGCCAGGCCCAGGGATGGAGTACCGCCTTCGAGACAACAGGCTATGCAGATCCAAAGGTGATTGAGGAGGTTTTCCCTCATGTGAATCATACCCTTTTGGACATCAAAAGTATGAATCCGACCAAGCACAAAGAACAGACCGGCGTAGACAATGCTCTGATATTGGAAAACGCCAGACGTATTGCAGAATTAAGCCAGGTGACGGTTCGCGTACCGGTCATTCCGGGATTCAATTATTCCGAGGAGGACATTCGCGCTATCGGTACGTTCGCCAAGACACTTCCCCATGTGGATACGGTGCATCTGCTACCGTATCACGCATTGGGCAGTAACAAGTACGAGATGGTGGGACGCACCTACGAGATGGAGACCTTGGAGAATCTGAAACACAGCGAAGTTACCGGCTTAGCAAAAATCATTACGGACATGGATTTGAACTGTGTCATTGGTGGATAAAAAGACAACGAAACAGAATGGAGGAACAAAATGGATCAATCAACGATTGAAAAAGTAATGAAAGAAGTTGCTGCTGAGATGAATGCCAAAGAATGCTGTCATTCATCCTGCGGAAACATTACAGATATTGGATTGACAGAATTTGTTGGAACCGCCATTGGACATACCTATGGTTTGGTTATCGCAAGTATCGATCCAATGTTGGCAGAACCTTTTAACTTAGGTAAGTACCGTTCCATCGGTATCATCGGTGCAAGAACCGGAGCCGGCCCACAGCTGATGGCAGTGGATGAAGCGGTAAAGGCAACCAATACAGAAGTTATCACCATTGAGTTGCCAAGAGATACCGAAGGCGGCGGTGGTCATGGTTCTTTGATCATCGTAGGTGCTGACGATGTATCCGATGCCAAGAGATGTGTTGAGATTGCACTGGATGTATTGCCGAAGTACTTCGGTGATGTTTACGGATGTTCTGACAGCTCCAATCACTTGGAGTTCCAGTACACCGCACGTGCATCCCAGTGCTTGAACAAGGCATTCGGTACCCCAATCGGTAAGGCATTCGGTATGACCTGTGCTGCACCTGCAGCAATCGGTGTTGTACTTGCCGATGTGGCTGTGAAGGCTGCCAACGTAGAAGTGGTTGCCGTATCTACACCGAAGAACGGCGGAACCAGCTTCTCCAACGAGGTAATCTTGGCTATGACCGGAGATTCCGGTGCCGTCAGACAGGCAGTTAAGGCTGCAATCGATGCAGGTAAACAGCTCTTAGGAGCATTCGGTGGCGAAGTAAAGTCTACAACCACACCGTATATCTAAATTCATAAACAGGGGTTACCCCGTATGAAAAACAAAAGTCACAATTACAAACTAAGGAGGAAACATTATGAGTTCAGAAGCATTAGGAATGGTTGAAACCAAGGGATTGGTTGGCGCAATTGAAGCTGCCGATGCAATGGTTAAGGCCGCAAATGTTAGTCTGGTTGGTTACGAAAAGATCGGTTCCGGTCTTGTAACCGTTATGGTCAGAGGAGATGTAGGTGCTACCAAGGCAGCTGTTGAGGCAGGTTCTGCTGCAGCAGCAATCGTTGGAACCGTGGTATCTACACACGTAATTCCTCGTCCTCATGCAGATACAGAGAAGATTATTCCAACAATCTAATCGCTATTGATTCCTACAACGCGAAGTGTACATCTCTCCCCCGCAAGGGGGAGGGGCGCATGCTTCCGAATGGTGACATATGGAAATTTATGCATTATGTGAAGTAGGACGGGAGGAAGGCTTCCTTCGGTTCCTACGGGAAATGAATTTGGAAAAAAGCTGCGCAGTCACCGCCGTTCTTGCCAAAGAGTCCTATGCAGTGGCAACTCCGCTCATAGAAGAACGCTTAGCAAGCACGATTCAGGGATTTGGCGCAGGATGTGAAAAAAACATCGGATGCAGCGTGTATCCGAGTATCAGTCGAAGCAGCCTATACGAGATGAGTGTAGGAATGGATGCGGGAAGCATTTCCCGATGGCTTCGCAGTGATTTTGAAACAGGAAGAAAACCGGTGATTTGGACCAAGGGATTGGATCCCTTTACCGGATTAGAACCGGAGACATATCGTCAGATGATCTTCGGATATATTCGTACCTTAATCGGAATGGGTGTTGGATTTCAAACGGATCTAAAAGACTTGTTGCAAATCCAACCGATGGAGACGGTGGCACAGCCCCGGATTTACCTGCCCCAGTTAGCAGGAAATCTCCTGTTGGCCAAAGATTTAAGAAAAATTCCGGAAGGTGGCGTGATACGACTTCCGGACCATGCAGTGATTACACCGCTGGCCAGAGAGTACGGAAGAGATCATAAGATTACTTTTCTTACCTAAGATGAGGAACATATGGAGACAAAAGCACTTGGATTGGTAGAGGTTGCAGGCTTGGCACCGGCAATCGAAACCTGTGACATCATGGTAAAAACCGCATCGGTCACCGTGGTGGAAATCGAGAATACGAAGGGCGGTGGGTATACCGTCATCAAAGTGGAAGGGGATGTAGGCGCGGTAAATGCAGCCTGCAAGGCCGGAGAAGCTTATGCAACCGGCATCGACAAGCTGGTTTCGGTGAAAGTCATTCCACGACCGGCAACGGGAACCAAAGACTTTTTTGCAAAAGAAGAGTTTGATCGACCGGTATTATACAGAAAATAGCGAGGAGGAAAAATCCATGTTCATGGCAAGAGTGATTGGAAATGTGGTAGCTACCCGTAAGGAAGAATCCTTAGTAGGCTCCCGCTTCATGATTATTCAGCGGTTGGATAAGAACGAGAATCCCATTGGAGATGAGTGTATCGCTGCAGACTATATCGGAGCCGGCAAAGGGGAGCTGGTCCTGGTGGGAACGGGATCTAGCGTACGTGTTGAGGATAAGCACGCCGGACGGCCCATCGATATGGCAATCTTGGGAATTATTGACGAAGTTCAGTAGAAAAAGAGGGGAAAGCAGATGGAAGGATATGTAAGTGGCATATTCGAAGATACGGAAGTCGCGGTAGATGCGGCGAGAAAAGCATACGACGTGCTGTCGACCTTCACCCTGAAGGACCGCATCGAGCTGATTCGGAAGCTTCGGAAGAGCCTGCTACCTAGGGTGGAAGAATTCGCTTCCTTGGAAAAAGAAGAAACATGTATGGGAGTCTATCGGGACAAGGTCACCCAGATTCGGGCGGCAATCCTTGGAACTCCGGGAGCCAATTATGTGAATGTAGGTGCCTCCTCCGATGAGGAAGGCCTGGTGGTAGATGAGTACTTCCCTTATGGTGTCGCTTGTGTGATCCATCCGGTGAATCATCCGGTGGCATCCATCATTAACAGCACCATCATGCTTTTGGCAGCAGGAA
>JAEEGF012133582.1_pt1 | contig 27555 bp, 28 predicted proteins | sample 9134171 | NCBI WGS metagenome assembly JAEEGF01 (sample SAMN16246542, study PRJNA631951) | gut metagenome | biome: gut microbiome; feature: rumen; material: AP-attached | host: Bos | place: Iran: Karaj | collected 2018-10 | reverse complement strand
GGATCAGGGCGTGCGTGCCGATAATGATGCCGGCTTCGCCGTCTCTGACGGCCCGCAGGGCTTCCCGGCGCTCAGCCGTCTTTACGGAACCCGTCAGGAGCACGGTTTTGACCGGCAGGCCCCAGGCTCCGAGCAAAGCGGACAGCTTGGCGAAATGCTGCTCCGCCAGCACCTCGGTCGGCGCCATCAGCGCGCCCTGATAGCCGTTATCCGCCGCCGTCAGAAGCGCGAGGAGCGCCACGGCGGTCTTGCCGCTGCCCACGTCGCCCTGCAGCAGGCGGTTCATGCGCTGCGGACCGGCCAGATCCCGCCGGATCTCCGCAAACGCCTTCTGCTGTGCCTCCGTCAGCCGGTACGGAAGGGCCGAAACGGCCTCATCCGCCAGCCCGCTGCGCGGCATCGGACAGGGATTCCCCTGCTTCTCTCCGCTCTGCCGGAGCAGCCGGATGCGCAGGATAAAGAGGAGAAACTCTTCCAGCACCAGACGCGCCCGCGCCGCCTCCAGAAGGCTGCGGCTCTCCGGAAAATGCATCTGGGTATAGGCCTCCCGAAGCGGAAGGCTGTTTTCCAGCCGGACGGCTGCGGGCAGGATCTCCGGCCACTCGTCGGTCAGGTCCAGGGCCTGCCGCACGGCGGCGGCAAAGCGTTTCTGCGAGATCCCCTCCGGCAGGACGTAGCGCGGCGTGATCCGCCCCTGCATCGCCTCATATTCGTCGGGCTGATAAAGGCGCGGCTGGATAAGGCTCAGGCCGTACTGTCCGTTGTCCCGGACCACGCCCCGGAAGACGCGCTCCTGTCCCTGCTTCAGCTGTCCTTTTAAGTAGGGCATGTGGAAAAAGGTCACGCGGAGAAAGCCCAGACCGTCCGTGATCCTGAACGAGATCACCGCGTCCCGGCCGAAGCCTCTCTGCTGAACGGCGGAAGCGATCCGGGCGCGCACGGAGACCGTCTGTCCCGGCTCGGCGCTGCGGATCGGCGTCAGCGGGTCCAGCAGCTCGTAATCCGCGGGAAATACGCGCAGCAGATCCTCAGCCGTTTCCAGGCCCAGCCCGCGCAGTCCTTCCGCCGTTTTCGGGCCGATCCCCTTCAGTTTTTCAATTTTGATCCCGGAAGCTTGTCCCATGACCCCGCCTTTTTCCGTAAAAGCGAAACAGAGCAAAGGTCTCCCCCTGCCCTGTTTCATCCTTCAGGGGAAGCCCGTCCCCTTTCTCTTATTCGACTGAAATAATGTAGTAATAGATCGGCTGCGTGCCGCTGTAAAGCTCCACGTCGCACTGCGGATACTTGTCCGTCAGCGCGTCGGCCAGCTTTCTGGCGTCCTCATCGTTCACGTCCGAACCGTAGTAGAGGGAAATGACGGCCGCGTCCTCGTGCATCATGGCGGCGACGGTATCCTGCGTGACCTCGTCGATCTTCTTGCCGACCGCGTACAGTCCGTTCGGGCCGCCCAGGCCCATGATGTCGCCCTTGCGGATCTTCATGCCGTTGATGGTGGTGGAGCGGACCGAGTACGTCACCTCCGCGCTCAGGACGTTGTCCATGGTCTGGCGCATGATGCACTCGTTGTCCCGCACGTTCTGATCCTGGCTGAAGCCCAGCAGCGCGCTGATGCCCTCCGGGATCGTGGTGCTCGGGATCACGACCACCTTTTTATTCTTCGTCAGGCCGGCCGCCTGCTGCGCCGCCAGAATGATGTTCTTGTTGTTCGGCAGCAGGAAGATGGTGCGGGCCGGGACCTTTTTGATGGCCTCCAGCATGTCGTCCGTGCTGGGATTCATGGTCTGGCCGCCTTCCACGATCTCATCCACGCCCAGGCTCTTGAAGATCTCCACCAGGCCGGTGCCGGCCGCGGTGGCGATGAAGCCGTAGTCCTTCCATTCGGATTCGGGGATCTCCGCCGGCTTTTTCGGCGTGAAGACCACCTTCTTGGCGGCTTCGCGGCGTTCGGCGTTGCGGCGCGTCTGCGCATCGTTCTGGAAACGCATGTTCTCGATCTTCAGGTTCGTCAGCGGGCCGTAGGTCAAGGCTTTCTGGATCGCGTTGCCCGGATCGTTCGTATGGACGTGGACGCGGCAGATCTCCTCGTCCGAGACCATGACGATGGAATCGCCGATGCCTTCCAGGAAGGCCCGGAACCCCCTTTCGCTTTCGTCATTGAACGGCTCGTCCAGATGGATCATGAACTCGGTGCAGTAGCCGAAAACGATCTCGCCCAGATTAGCCTCGTTGAAGATGATATCCTCGTGCTCGATCACGCCGTTTTTCAGGAAATCGTCTTTCTTGTCCTGCTCTTCGTCCAGCGAGACCTCATGCCCCATCAGGCAGGAATACGCCCCCTTCAGGAAGACGATCAGGCCCTGTCCGCCGGAGTCCACCACGCCGGCCTCTTTCAGGACCGGCAGCAGCTCAGGCGTCTGCTCCAGGACCTCGTCGCCGTGCGTAATGGTCGCGTGCATCAGGCTTTCCAGGTTGGCCGTTTCCTTGACCTGTTCCGCCCAGAACTCCGCCATGCCGCGGGCTACGGTCAGAATGGTGCCTTCCTTCGGCTTCATGACCGCCTTGTACGCGGTCTCCACCGCTTTTTTCATGGCTTCGTTGATGGCTTCGGCGTCCAGATATTCCTTCTCCTGAGCGACCTTGCAGAAGCCGCGCAGCAGCTGGGACAAAATAACGCCGCTGTTGCCGCGGGCGCCGCGCAGGGAGCCGAAGGCGATCGCCTTGGAAACGGCTTCCAGATCCGCTTTTTCCAGTTTCTTCAGTTCCTTGACAGCCGTCGTGACCGTCATGGTCATATTGGTGCCGGTATCTCCGTCCGGGACCGGGAAAACGTTCAGGTCGTTGATCCAGGTCTTATTTGCTTCCAGAGACGCCGCGCCGGACAGGAACAGCTTCAGCAGCTGATCTCCTTCAATTCTGTATGTTGCCACTTCCTACATTCCTCCGGGATCTTAATCAATCAGGCGCACACCTTCCACAAAAACGTTCACCTTATCCACGGGGATTCCGGTAAAGGCTTCTACCTTGTATTTTACATTTTCAATCAGATTGTCCGAAACGGCGGCGATGCTGACGCCGTAAGCCACGATGATGTGGAATTCCAGAACCAGCCGGCCCTCCTCGATCTGGACGCTGACGCCCTGAGAGAGATTCTCCTTTTTCAGAAGCTGATTGATGCCTTCCTTTACGTTCATTGCGGCCATTCCGACCACACCGAAGCACTCCACAGCCACAGCGCCGGCATACTTGGCGATCACGTCGGTATCAATGATCACTTCGCCTCTTTCCGTTTTAATATTGGCTTTCATGAAGGGACTCCTTTCATTAATAGTGCAAACCGAAATAGTATTATACGCTTCTCCGGCGGGAAAAGCAAGCATTTCCCGCCGGAAATGATCATTTATATATTCAGGATCCGTTTGGAATTGGAGATAACGCAGTTGGAGATCTTTTCGGGCGGCACGTTCATGCCTTTATCGACCCACAGCTCCAGCAGGCCGACAAAGGCCGAATAGCAGTACGCCACCTGGATCCGCAGGTCGACCGACGGCTGTTTTCCGTACTTCGGATGGAAATAGTACTTTCGGAGCATCTGCTCCGTGGTCTCCCGGAATTCCGCTTCCCGGTACAGGACAAAAAAGCGCTGCATCCGGTCGTCCCGGTAGATCCGGGTGACGAACTGGGATATGAATTCGAACATATCGGAATAATCGGAAGGGACCGTCTCATTCAGCAGATTTTCGATATCGTCCAGGACGCCCTTCCGGACGACGTTTCCCAGGTCCTCCGCATCTTTGTAGTATTTATAGAACGTGGTGCGGTTGACGCCGGAGCGGCTGCAGACTTCCTTGACAGTGATCTTCCCGATGGGATTCTCTGCCAGAATATCAAGATACGCGGTCTCGATGCTGTTTTTCGTGATGGCAACTCTTTTGCTTTGTTTTTTCATGGTAATTCCCCCTCATTTTCATATGCGGCTGAGCATTTTGGGTGGAAATGTACACTATTCCGTTTACAGTTTATTAAAAGACAACACGATTGTCAACCTTTATAGGGCCTTCGGCAGCCGTTTTTTTATCCGATACGGCGCGCGCAGTACAGGCTGTAGGATCCGAAGCCGAAAACGATGAGGCACCAGCCGGCAACGACCGCCGCGCAGATCCCGCCGATCCCCCATACGGGGACCAGCAGATAGGACAGCCCGACGCGCAGCAGGATCGATCCACCTGAGGCCGCCATGGTCAGGCGCAGACGCCCCAGCCCCCGGAAGAAGCTCTGGATCGTCTCCCCGAAGTAGGAAAGAATATACAGGAAGGCCATGATGTGCAGGTACTTTGCTCCGGCCGCAATAACGTCCGGATTTCCGGAGAAGACGCCGACCAGCCGCGGTGCAAGGAAGAAAACGGCGGTGCCCAGGATCACCAGCAGCGCTACCATGATCTTCAGGTTCGTATAGAAGAAGCGGCGGACGCGGTCGGTGTTGCCGTGTCCCAGATTCTGCGCGATCGCCACGACCATAGCCGCGTTGATGCCCTGCGGGAAGCAGAACACGAACTGCTCGACGCGCATCCCCATATTGTAGCCGGTCACCGTCGTATCGCCCAGCGGCGAGAGCATCCCCTGCACCAGGAAGCGGCCGACCGTTACGACGGCCTGCTGAAGCGCCGCCGCCCAGGCATAGCCGGCTATGGTCCCGAGAAGGGACAGATCGGGCCGCAGCCGCTCTCCCTTCAGGCTGAGGGGCGGGCACTTTTTCTCAATGTAGAGCGCCATCCACAGGGTCGAAAGGAGCTGGCAGAAGACCGTCGAACAGGCGACACCGGTGATGCCGAGGCCGAAGACGCCGCAGAGCAGAAGGTCCAGCAGCGCGTGCAGGACCGACGAGACCAGCAGCACCGTGAACGGCAGGCGGGAATTGCCCCAGGATCGCAGCGCCGAAGCCAGGTAATTGTAGAAAAAGCAGAAAATCAGGCCGGAAAAGATGATGGTCAGATAATGCATGGCCTCGTCCACGCTTTCCGCGGAATAGCCCTGCCGCAGCAAAATGCCCCGGGAAAACAGAAGGCCGGTCAGGGTGAACAGCAGGCTGACGGCTCCGCCCGCAAACAGCGTCGTGATATGCACCCGCTTCAGTTTCTCCCAGTCTCCCGCGCCGGAGAGCCGTCCGACCAGAACGCCTACACCGATGCTGACGCCGAGCAGCAGCGAATAAAAGATATCCATGATCGGTGCGGCGATGCTGATGCCGTTCAGCGCCGAATCCCCCAGGAAGCGCCCCACCACGATGGCGTCGACGATATTGTACAGCTGCTGGAAGACATTCCCGAGTATGATCGGGACGGCAAAGACCAGCACCGTCTTCAGGGGCGGCGCATTCAGGAGCGCGCCGCTTTGATTGGCCTTATCGTTCTTCATGGATGACCTCGTATCCTGTCAATACAGAAAAACAGCCCGCGACGGCAGTTAATGTCAGCGGGCTGTTTTAAGCGGGCGGAGAATTACGCTCTTTCAACCTTGCCGGATTTCAGGCAGGAAGTGCAAACGTACATTTTCTGTGTTCCGCCTTCAACCTTCACGCGAACGGACTTGATGTTCGGCTTCCAAATATGATTGGACCGTCTATGAGAATGGCTCACGTTGTTGCCAAAATGAACACCCTTCCCGCAAATAGCACATTTCGCCATGTCAGCACCTCCTTACTACATAAACCGCTGCATTTTTCAACGCAACGGTAAGACTATAGCAAAACCCCGCGGAAAATGCAAGGGGAATTTTCAAAAAATCTCAAAAAAACCGAAGCGCGTCCGCTTCCGGCGGATTTCCTCAGATCTCCAGATCGTCGAAGGCGCTCTCCACCGCCGCGTCGACCTTGCTGTTCTTCTTGTGCAGCATGGAAAGGACGCGGTTGACGGTATCCGGCGCGGACTCGATCAGATGGACCAGCTTGTCCTGCTCCTGGATATTGATGATGCGGGCGATGCCGTCCTGCACGACCAGTACCGCGCTGGGGCTGAACTTGGCGCCCATGCCGCCGCCGCCCAGGTTCCGGTTCGACTTCTCATTGACGTTGGCGCCGGCGCCTACGCCGATCGCAACGTCCATCAGGGGCAGGACGAAGGTGTTCTGATTGATCACCACCGGTTCTCCCACCACCGTCTTGGACGTGATCATCCCGTTCATGCTTTCGAACATGGACTGCATGGCTGTGTCGAATCTGTTTTTGTTCTCTGACATGGCTGTATCCTCCCGATTTATGCCGCACTTGCCTGTGATTTTTCTTTATGACCGGCCCGTTTCGTCTTTTTCTCTTCTCCGTCTTCTTCGCCGTCGTTCCGGTGCTTTAACTGCTTTATCCAGCGCCGGATCCTTGCGTTAAGAAGGAGCCGCAGCGCCGCGCCGACGATCACGCCCAGCCGGATCCTTCCGCCGACTTCGGTGTAGATGTTGATCCGCTTTTCGTCATAGACGCCGTCCAGACGGATATGCTCGCCGTAGAGCGGATAAAAGCGGTAGATCTTGCCGATGATCTGCCCGGTCTTAGCCGGATCGCCCAGCCCCAGTTCGCCCTCCACCTGGAAGCGCGTCGGCAGCAGGTGTTTTCCGAGCCGCAGCAGCTGCTTTTCGATCAGATAGACCGCGTCCTGATTCTTTTCATCGTCCCAGAAGTCTGAGATCTTTTCGATCCATTCGGACGCCGTTTTCAGGAAGGATCCCTCTTTGCTCTCCTCCGCCGCTTCGGGCGCCGGTTCCGCGCTTTCCTCCTGCCGCTTCTTTTCTTTTGCCTTTCCGGCCGCTTCCTTCCGCGCCTTTACGGCATCCAGTTCGGCCTGCTTCTCGGCCGCTTTCTGCTCCAGCTTCTCGAAGAGCGCGTCGTACCGGTCTTTTTTCTTTTCTTCCTTCGGCGGCTGCTCCTGCTCTTTTTCCGCCGGCGGTTCTTCCGGGGCGGGCGGCGGCGCCGCTTCTTCTTTCTTTTCAGTCACGGCCGGCTCCGCCGCTTTTCCCTTCGGATCGGAAGCTGACGTATCGGCCTTTTGTTCGCCGTCCGTGACTTTCGTATCGTTTCCGGCTTCTTCGCCGGTCTTCTTTTCATCGCCCCAGTTGCCCAGGTACATCTTCTTGAACGCGTGGCCGAACACGCAGATCCGCACCCGTATCTGCGTCTGGATCGCCTCCGCCTTTACGTGGATCAGCTTCAGGAGCCAGGATACGCTGAGCTTCGCTTTCAGCTGTTCATGATAGCGCCCCTTCACGTTATAGCGCAGCGGGACGAACAGAAGGAGCAGAAGGATCAGCAGAACCAGCCCCAGGATCACGAGCAGCGTGATGCCGAGGATCTTCAGGATCAGCAGAAGAATGGAGAGTACGGTACCTATACGCTCACCTCCCTCCAGTTCACGAGCGGCTGGCCGGCAAAATACGCCTTCAGTTCAGCCGTTCCGGTGGCCTTCAGGCAGTCGTTCGCCATCTTTTCCACCAGGGCAAAGGCCTCCGCCCGGTTGGCCGCCAGGCCGACCACGGAGAGCTTTTCGCCCTGATAGGCCTTGTTCCGGCTTTCCTTCACGCTCATCAGGTCCAGCTGGGCCTTCGGGTATCCGGACAGGACGATCAGCCAGTTCTTATCGAATTTGCTCTTTTTGCCCCGCTCCGCGGCACGCAGAAGCCGGGGCGCCTTCGTCCCCGCCTTTTCTCCCACGTACAGGTCTTTGAGCCACTTCATCTTTTATTCCTCTAAAACCGTCGGATTCTTTGCTACGTAATCCGCAAAGGACCAAATCGTCAGGATCAGCGCCGCCCACATCAGGATATCGGCGGTCAGCTGCCAGTATTTCCATTCGAACGGGAACAGCAGGAAGGCGACCCACAGCGTCTGCAGATTCGTTTTCCGCTTTCCCAGATTGCCCGCCGCGATCACCACGCCCTTTTCCACGGCTACCAGCCGGAACCCGCTGATGGCGAATTCCCGGGCCACGATCACGATCACGGCCCAGGCCGGGACCGTTCCGCGGACGATCAGGCAGATCAGGATGGAGCAGATCAGGAGCTTGTCCGCCAGCGGATCCATAAACTTGCCGAAGTTGGTGATCCAGTTGTTTTTCCGGGCCAGATAGCCGTCCAGGAAATCCGTAAAGGACGCCAGCAGGAACAGCACGCCGGCCGCGTATATCAGGGCGTTGTCTTTCGCCAGAAGGATCAGGACCACGATCAGCGGGACCATGAGGATCCTGGCTATCGTCAGCTTATTCGGCAGATTCACGGATTCTTTCCCCCAACAGATCGTATCCCCTGGCGCCGGTCACCCGGACCTCGGCAAAGGAGCCGCTCTCCCATTCCCTTTCGTCTTCGAAAAAGAGGAAGCCGTCCACGTCCGGCGCATCGCCGGCCGTCCGCGCCACGTATACGTTTTCGTCCGCCACTTTTCCTTCGATCATCACGTTCAGGCGGCGGCCGATCATTTCCCGGCTCTTTTCGAACGCGATCTGCTGCTGCGCCAGCATCAGCTCCCGGCGGCGCTTCTCCTTGATCCGCTTCGGGATCTGGCCTTTCATGCGGGCCGCCGCGGTGCCTTCCTCCCGGGAATAGCAGAACACGCCCAGGCGGTCAAAGCGGATCTCCTTCAGGAAACGCAGATTTTCCGCATGCTCTTCCTCCGTTTCGCCGGGGAAGCCGGTCAGCAGCGTGGTCCGCAGCACGATATCCGGGATCCTTTCCCGCAGCTGCCGGATCCGCTCGCGCAGTTCGGCCTGCGTGGTCTTCCGGCCCATGCGCGCCAGTACGCTGTCCGCCGCGTGCTGGATCGGCAGATCCAGATAATGGCAGAGTTTTTCCGAAGAGGCCATGCATTCGATCAGTTCGTCGGTCAGCTCCTCCGGATAGCCGTACAGAAGGCGGATCCAGCGGATGCCATCCACCCCCTCCAGGCGGCGGATCAGCTCCGGCAGCTTTTTGCCGCCGTACAGATCCGTCCCGTAGAGCGTCGTTTCCTGCGCCACCAGGATCAGCTCCTTCACGCCTTTTTCCGCCAGATCCCGGGCCTGCTCCAGCAGGAATTCCATGGGATAGCTGCGGTAACAGCCGCGGGCAAAGGGGATCGCGCAGTAGGTGCAGTACTTGTCGCAGCCCTCCGCGATCTTCAGATAGGCGGTATATCCGCCGCCGGTCAGGATCCGGTCCTTCACCATCGGCAGCACGTCGACGTTTTCGAAATAGGCGGCCGGCGAACCTTCTTCATGAAGCGCTTCCGCCACCGCTTCCGCAATATGCTGATAGGAAGCCGTCCCCAGAACGGCGTCCAGTTCGGGCAGTTCCTTCAGGATCTCGTCCTTATAGCGCTGCGCCAGGCAGCCGCCGGCCAGCAGCGCGCGGCAGCGGCCCTCCTTCTTCCAGCAGGCCAGGTCCAGGATCGCGTTGATGCTCTCCTCCTTCGCGTCGCCGATGAAGGAGCAGGTGTTGACGATGATCACCCCCGCCTGAGCCGGATCGTCCGTAAAACGGTAGCCCGCCTTCTCCAGGAGTCCCAGCATGGCCTCCGAATCCGACAGGTTCTTATCGCAGCCCAGAGACAGGAAATAGACCGATTCCATCAGCCTTCCTCCGGACCTTCCTCTTTCTCATCCTCAAAGAACTTTCCGTCCTCGGGTCCGGCCTCTTCCTCGTCGTCCTCGTCATCGTCGTCGTCATCCTCCGCCAGGCTGATCCGTCTGCGGGCTTCCTCCTCCGCGGCGCGGGCTTCCGCCTCTTTCGCCAGGCGTTCCGCTTCCTCCGCGCGGCGCGCGGCATAGCGTTCCTCGAACTCCGCGCGCTCTTCTTCGCTCAAGATGCGGATATCGCCGTTATACAGTTCCTCCACGGCAATGGAGAGCGGCCTGCGGGAATGATCTTCCAGTTCCATATATCCCTTGTCCACCATCTGACGGGCGCGCTTGGCGGTCCCCATCACGATGGAATAGCGGCTTTTTACGACGGGCTCCTTGCCCTCTTCGTTGATCTTGTTCATCATTTCAGAAAATGAAGGATGTAACATCAGGATTCTCCTTTATAAACAACGTTCAAACAGGTATTATATCACGGTTTCCGCGATCTTTCAAGATTTCCGTCAATTCCGCCTGCACGGCTTTCGTCAGCTTAAGCGCCTCTTCCCGGGGGACTCTTGCGCCGCCCTTGCCCTGCGCCAGCGCGTGGATCTCCGCCGCCGTGGCGTCTACGTCATCGTTGACGACCACGTATCCGTACCGATCCACGATATCGGCTTCGCGGACCGCCTTGATCATGCGGTTCGTGATCTGCTCTTCGGTCTCTGTTCCGCGCCCGGTGATCCGGCGGACCAGTTCCTTCGCGTCCGGCGGGATGATATACACGGAGACCGCGTCGGGGCAGAGCCGGCACACGTTCATGGCGCCTTCCACTTCGATGTCCAGGATCACCGTATTGCCCGCGTTCCGCAGCTCCTCCACGTGATCCTTCAGCGTGCCGTAGGAACGGTTGAAAAAGCGGGCGTATTCCAGAAAGCGTTCCTCCTCCACCCACTGGTCAAAGGTCTCCGGGGCGACGAAAAAGTAATCCTTTCCGTCCACCTCTCCCGGCCGCGGCGCACGGGTCGTCGCCGATACGGAAAAAGCGTACTCCGGATGCTCAGACATCAGCTTCTTGATGACCGTTCCCTTCCCCACGCCGGAGAAGCCGGAAACGACCAGAAGCCCGCCTCTTTTTTTTCTGCGTCTTGCCATGGTTCTTCCCTGCCTTCGTTGACATTCAAGAGCGTTATTATTATAATGTTTTTATATACTTTCGTCAACGAAAGAGGACACAAAATGAAAAAGTTTCAGAGAATCGGAGCCATCGCCGTCATCATCCTCCTGCTGTCCATGTACGTCGTCTGCTTTATCGCGGCCGTCAGCGGCTCCGAAAAGCTGCAGCCCCTCTTCCGGGTCACGCTCGGAATGACCGTTGCGCTTCCGGTCCTGCTCTATATCTTCATTCTTTTCCTGCGTCTGGGAGAGAAAAACAAGGTGCAGCTGCCGGAAAAAGCGCCGGATGAGGCCCTTCCCGAAGAAACGGACCAGCCGTAAGCGCTTTCCGTTTTACTTTTTTCCGGATCTGTTGTATAATAATTGTTTAGATACCTGCCACTTTCCGGCCCGGCCGGCTGTATTGTGAATATAAGGGCATCAGGAGATCTTTTTCATGAAGACAGTCGATATCGTCGTCCCCTGCTTCAACGAAGCGGAAGTCGTCGAGACCTTTCTAGCAGAAACCGAACGGATATGCGGGCAGATCGCCGGCTACCGTTTTTCCTATATCTTCGTCGATGACGGTTCCCGGGACGCCACCCTTCCCCTCCTGCGGAAGATGCAGCAGGAGAACGAACGCGTCCATTATCTCTCCTTCTCCCGCAACTTCGGGAAGGAGGCCGCCATGTACGCCGGATTAAAACATACGTCCGGGGACTACGTCATCGTCATGGACGCGGACCTGCAGCATCCGCCTGCGCTGATCCCGCAGATGGTAAAGGAGCTGGAGGCGGGCCACGACTGCGCAGCCGCCTGCCGCAGCACCCGCGACGGCGAGAAGGGGCTCCGCAGTCTCTTTTCCAGCTTGTTCTACCGCTTCAGCAATTCCATGTCCGACGTCAAAATGCCGCAGAACGCCGTGGATTTCCGCATGATGACCCGCCAGATGGTCGACGCGATCCTCTCCCTCTCCGAGGTGGAGCGCTTCTCCAAGGGGATCTTCGTCTGGGTCGGCTTCGATACGGTCTGGATTCCCTACGAAAACGTGGAACGGACGCTTGGCACCAGCAAGTGGAGCTTTAAGGGGCTGCTGAAATACGCCATCGACGGCATCACCGCCTTCACGGTCAAGCCGCTGAAGCTGATCCGCAATTTCGGCATCCTGCTCTGCGGGATCTCGCTGATCTACATCCTGGCCACGCTGATCAAGACGCTGATCATGGGGATCGACGTCCCCGGCTACGCGTCCCTGCTCTGCATCACGCTGTTTTTGGGCGGCACCATCCAGCTCTCCATCGGCGTCGTGGGCGAATACGTTGCGCATATCTACCTGGAGGCCAAGGACCGGCCGGTCTACATTCTGAAGGAGACGGATCTGGCCGCTCTGCCGGAAGGCGCCAAAGACGCGGCCTCCGGCGAAGATGCAAAGGAGGCTCCGCGGGCATGAAAGAAAAACTTGAGGCGCTTTGGAAGAAATACGTCAACCGCGAGACCATCACCTATATCATCTTCGGCGTACTGACCACGCTGGTCAACTGGGCCATCTACTACGGACTGCGCGAACTTAACGTGGATTACAAGATCGCCCAGATCGCCGCCTGGATCGGCGCCGTCATCTTCGCGTTCTTTACCAATAAGCACTTTGTTTTTCAGAGCACCGACTACACGCCCCGCGTGCTGCTGGCGGAGTTCTGGAAATTCATCGCGGCGCGCCTGCTGACCTTCGCGATCGAGACCGCCTTCCTGCTGCTCACGGTCGACGTGCTGCACCAGAACGACCGGATCATGAAGCTGGTCATATCCGTCGTCGTCATCATTCTGAACTACGTATTCAGCAAGCTGTTTATCTTTAACAGGAAGGAAAAGGAGAAAGCCGATGAAGACTAAACGAAGCTTCAGCGAAAAGCTCCCCCTGCTGGCCGCCTTTGTCCTGCCGATCGTGATCATGCTTGGCATTTTCGCGGGCAAGGAGATCTGGCCCTTCGGAGACAACTGTTTTCTCCGGACGGATCTGTATCACCAGTACATCGCCTTTTTCGAGGATCTCGCCGACCGTCTGCGGAACGGGCGCAGCCTGCTCTACGCCTTCGACATCGGCCTGGGCAGCAACTATACGGCGCTGTTCGCGTACTATCTCTGCGCGCCGCTGCATCTCTTCGCTTTCCTGATCCCCACCGAATACATGATCGAGTTCATCACCTATCTGATCGTGCTGAAGATCGGTCTGTGCGGCTGGGCCATGGCCTGGTATCTTTCCCGGCGCTTCAACACCCGCCACTGGGCGCTGACGCTCTGCGGCGTCTGCTACGCCTTAAGCGGCTATCTGGCCGCCTACAGCTGGAACATCATGTGGCTGGACGTGCTGTGGCTCTCCATCTTCGCCATCTACGGCCTGGAAAGACTGGTGAAGGACAATAAGCCCTTCCTGTACTGCATCACGCTGGCCCTTTCCATTCTCTGCAACTACTACATCAGCATCATGCTCTGCCTCTTCATGGTGCTCTACTTCTTCAACCGCCTGATCGCGCTGCCCGGCTACCGGGGCATGAAGCTGCTGGGGCGCATCGCCAGCTTCGGCTTTTATTCCCTGCTGGCCGGCATGATCGCCTGCGTCCTGGTGGTTCCCTGCGCCTACGCCCTCATGGGGACCGCCTCGGCCAACACGACCTTCCCGAAGACCATCAGCAATTACTTCGCGATATTCGAAATGCTCTCCCGGCATCTGCTGGTCGTGGACGTGGAGATCGGCCTGGATCACTGGCCCAATATCTACTCCGGCGTGCTGGTCTTCCTGCTGGTCCCGCTCTACTACATGAACAAGCGCGTCAGCTTCCGCGAAAAGATCGCCAACACCCTGCTGATCGGCTTTATGCTGCTGAGCTTCAACACCAACGTGCTCAATTACATCTGGCACGGCTTCCATTATCCGAACTCCCTGCCCTGCCGCCAGTCCTATCTCTACACCTTCATCATCATGGTGATGTGCTTTGAAGGCGCGCGGGAGCTGGAGCGGATCAACAAGAACACGCTGATCCGCATCCTCTGGGGCGCCGTCGGCGTCATCCTGATCGCGGAGGTGATCACCGATTCCGCCGAGATCCCTTATTACGCCTGCTATTCGACTATCGCCTTTCTGGGACTGTACGTGCTGTGCTCCTATCTGCACAAGACCGGGAGGATGGAAAAGAGCAGCGCGCTGGCGCTCGGCGTCTGCTTCCTGATCATCGAGATGGGCCTGAACACCGCCGTCACCAGCGTGTCCTACGTGCGGCGCTCGGATTTCATGCGCTACAACGACAGCTTCGACCAGCTGGTCGCGATCGCGGAGGAGGGCAAGACCTTTACCCGCATCGAGCGGCAGTATATCCGCACCAAGAACGACGGCGTCTATTTCGGCTACAACAGCGCCTCCATCTTCTCCTCCACCACGAACGCGGCCATCTCCGATTTCTACAAGAAGGTCGGCCTGGAGGGCAACACCAACGCCTACGCCATTACGGGCGCCTCGCCTTTCATGTGGTCCTTCCTCGGCATCGAATACAAGCTGACGGACGCCAGGCTGCCCGTCTGCCCTCTCTATGAGATGGTGGATCACGCGGAAGACCGGAAGGGCGGCACCAACTATCTCTATCACAACCTGTATACGCTGCCGCTGGGCTATCTGATCCCGGCCGACGTGGATCAGCTCTGGACGCCGACGACGGGCAACCCGGTCCGCTCGCAGAACAGCTACGTGAATCTGGCGACGGGCCTGGGCAACATCTTCGATACCGTCAAATCCAGCGTTTCCGGCGCCACCATGAACGCCGTCGCCTCCCAGGCCGGCTATTACGTGGCCTACGTCGGCAGCACCAGCGTCAAGAAGGTCACGGCCAGCGTCAACGGAGAAAAATCCAAAGTCTGGGATTCCATCAACCGCAACTACCTGGTGGATTACGGCTGGCTGGAGGAAGGCGACGACATCAAGCTGGTCGCCTCCGACGTCAGTACCATGACCGCGACGCTCTACCGCCTGAACTTGGACAACTTTACCGCCGCCGTCGCGGAGCTTTCCTCGCATCCCTTCATCATAGACGAGTGGACGGACGAGACCTTCAAGGTCCAGATCCGCGGCCACGTCACGGCTGAAGAGAATTCCCACCTGGTCTTCTCCATCCCGATCGAGAAGGGCTGGCACTTCCTGGTCGACGGGAAGGAAGCTGAGACGGCCTCCCTGGCCGGTTCCTTCATCGGCGTCATGCTGACGCCCGGCACGCACGAGATCGTTCTGTCCTACGTTCCCGAAGGCCTGGGCACCGGCATCCTGCTGAGCCTGGCGGGGCTGGGGATCCTGCTGATCTGCCTGGCGCTGAGCCTGATCATCCGTTCCGTCAGAAAAGCGAGAAACGATCAGACCGTGCAGCAGGCTGCCGACGAAGCGGAAAACGAGATCGCGGACAAGGTCCAGGCGATCGGGGAAGAAGGTGAAAACGCCGCAGAACCCGAAGCGCCTCCGGCGGATGCCGCGGCCCGTCCGGCGGCCGAAAACAGCGCCCGCAGCCGCATCTCCTCCCTGCATCAGTTCGACGAGGAGGAGCGCCTGCGCGACAAGGGCCGGCTGCCGGTCATCGCCTTCAACGGCGACGTGCCCTATCCCCGCTACGTGTCTCCCGCCGAACGTCAGAAGGACGAAAGCCTTCTGTCCCTGTCCGGCACGGAGGAAAAGCGGGAAGAGAAAACGGAAGCCGCCGTTCCGGCCGGCGACGGGACCTGACGAACTGGGGAGTCTTTTCGGACTCCCCTCATTTTTTTCTTGCATCCTTGCCGCTCATTTGCTAAAATGGCGGGGAAATAAATCTTTACCAGCTGAGGTAATATCATGGACATGGAAAACGTAACCATTCTGACGCATCCTCTTATCAAGCACAAGATCACCATGCTGCGCGACGTCAACACCGGGACGAACGAATTCCGGAAGCTGATCGAAGAAATCGCGACCTTAATGGGCTATGAGGCGCTCCGCGACCTGCCGCTTGTCGACATCGAAGTCACGACGCCGATCGAAAAATGCATGTCTCCCGTCATCGCCGGCCGCAAGCTGGCTATCGTTCCCATCCTCCGCGCCGGTCTGGGCATGGTGCAGGGCATCCTGAACCTGACTCCCACCGCGAAGGTCGGCCATATCGGCATGTACCGCGACCCCGTGACCCATGAGCCTCACGAATATTACTGCAAGCTGCCGGATCCGATCGAACAGCGCACCATCGTCGTTCTGGATCCCATGCTGGCCACCGGCGGCTCCGCCGTGGATTCCATCAACCTGATCAAGCAGCACGGCGGAAAAACCATCAAGTTCATGTGCATCATCGCCGCGCCGGAAGGCTTAAAGAAGCTGCACGAAGCGCATCCCGACGTACAGATCTACGCCGGCAACCTTGACCGCGAATTAAACGAAAACGCCTACATCTGCCCCGGCCTGGGCGATGCCGGCGACCGGATCTTCGGCACGAAGTAAGCGAAGGAAAGAGAGTGCAGGTCTCCATGAAGAACGGCAACGAGCCCCGGCTCACCGTAAAAAACGTGCGGCGCCATCTGCGCACCATAAACAGCCACCGTTTTCTGGTCTTCAAGCACTGCTGCCGCTGCGGGATCTTCTGGCAGGGGCTCGTGCACGACCTTTCCAAGTATTCGCCGCGGGAATTCTGGGTCGGCGCCCGCTACTATCAGGGGGACCGCTCGCCCAACGACGCCGAACGGCGCGTGGCCGGCGCTTCCTCCGCCTGGATGCACCACAAGGGCCGCAACCGGCATCACTACGAATACTGGACGGATTACAAGCTCGGCGAAAAAGAGCCCGTTTACACGCCGGTCCCCATGCCGAACCGGTATATCGTCGAGATGTTCTGCGACCGCGTGGCGGCCGGGGAGATCTACCACAAGGGGCATTTCGATCAGACCTACCCGCTCGAGTATTACGACAGATGCAACACCGACCGGCTGATGCATCCCGAGACCGCCAGAAAGCTCCGCGCGCTGCTGGCGCTCTATGCGGAGAAGGGGGAGGAAGCCTTCGACATCGTCCGGAAAGGATTTCCAGAATAATACGGCACGGCAAAAACAGCGGAAGCCTTCCATGGGAAGTGCTTCCGCTGTTTTTTGTCGTCCGGAGCCGGTCAGGCCTTTTCTTCCTGTTCCTCTGCCTCCGCTTCTTCCTCTATCACCTTTTTGCCTTCTCTTCTGCCGTACAGCAGGGTCTGCGCCGCGATCTTCGCCGCCAGTTCCGGAGAAGCCTCTCCGGGCAGAAGGCGCCACTGCCAGTTGCCGCTGGTGGTGCCGGGCCGGTTCATGGTGTGCTCCTCGTCCAGGCCCAGATAGTCCTGCAGCGGGGCGATGAAATATTTGGCCACGCTCATCATGCCGCCGCGCAGCATGCCCTCACAGAAGGGCTCGCCGGGCAGGATATGCAGATAGCGCTTGATGTACTCCACCTCTTCCGGCTTCTGGTCCTTCACCCAGCCCATGAGCGGCACGTTGTCGTGCGTGGAGGTGTAACAGACGCAGTTTTCGATGTGCCGGTGCGGCACGTAGCGGCTCTGCCCTTCGATGTCAAAGGCAAATTCCAGCACCTTCATGCCGGGCCAGCCGGAATCCGCCAGCAGCTTTTCCACGCTGTCCATGGGCGTGCCCAGGTCTTCCGCGATGAATTCCAGCTGCGGGAACCAGCTGTTTAAGACCCCGATCAGATCCATGCCGGGGCCGAAGCACCAATGTCCGGGCCGGGCGGTCTTCGCTTCCGGCGGGACGGACCAGTAGGTGTCGAAGCCGCGGAAATGGTCGATGCGGATGATATCGTAGAGCCGGCCGGCGCCTTCGATCCGGCGGATCCACCAGCCGAAGCCGTCCGCCTTCATGCGGTCCCAGCGGTATAAGGGATTGCCCCAGAGCTGGCCGTCCTCCGAGAAATAGTCCGGCGGCACGCCCGCCACGGCCAGGGGCTTGTTTTCCTCATCCAGCTCGAACATCTGCGGGCTTGACCAGACGTCGGCGCTGTCCATGGCCACGTAGATCGGCACGTCCCCGATCAGGCGGACGCCCTTTTTGTGAACGTAGTCCCGCAGGGCGAACCACTGCCGGAAGAACAGGTACTGGATGTACGTAAACAGCTCGATATCGTCGCGGAGCAGCGCCCGGTATTTCCGGACCGCCGGCTCCTTCCGAAGCCGGATCTCCTCGGGCCACTCCATCCAGGCCCGCATGCCGAAGTGCCGCTTGCAGGCCATGAAGAGCGTGTAATCCGGCAGCCACGAAGCATTCTCCTCTTCAAAGCGGGCCACCTTTTCCCGGTCGCGCTGCCAGCCCCGGCTCTTCGCCAGCGCCAGCATCCGGAAGCGGGACTCGTACATCTGTCCGTAATCCACGTGCCGGGGATCCGTCCCGAAAGGCAGGGAATCCGCCTCCTCCTTCGTCAGAAGACCGTCCGCGATCAGAAGCTCCGGATCAATATAATAAGGATTGCCCGCAAAAGTCGAAAAACTCTGATACGGTGAATCCCCATAGCTGGTCGGACCCAAAGGCAGCAGCTGCCAGAGCTTTAAGCCGGCGGCCGCCGTGAAATCCGCGAAATCATAGGCAGCCTGCCCGAAGGTCCCGATCCCGTAGGGGGAGGGCAGCGAGCTGACTGCCAGTACTACGCCTGCTGCGCGCTTCATTTACTTCTCTTCCGTCTCTTCCTCTGAAATTTCATCCTGCAGCATGATGGTGCGTGCCGGAATGGGGGTGGAGAATACGATATGCGTCTCCGTAGAGCCGTAGCGCTGCACCTTGCTGATAAAGCGGTCCATGTCCACGGTGGACTGGAAGGCAGCCTTGATCAGCATGGTATAGCTGCCGGAAACGATATTGCACTCCAGAACGCTCGGCTCATCCTTGATGAACAGGATGAAAGCCGGCTTATCCTTCGGAGACATTTCGACGTTGATAAAGGCAACGATATGATAATCGATCTTTTCCAGATCGATATCCGCATGGAAGCCGGTGATGATCCCTTCCCGCTGGAGTTTTTCAATGCGCGCCGCCACCGCCGGGGACGACAAAAAAACCTTTTCCGACAGCTGCTTTAAAGAATATCTTGCATTTTCCTGCAGATACTTGACAAGAGCCCGATCTATCCGATCCATATTTGCCTCCTGGAAGCTTTATATTATTAATATATCACGGAAGAAAGAAAAGTCAAGAGGATTTTCTCGTTTGTTTTTTTTGGGAATTATTAAAAATTAAAATCGATTGTTAAAGAATGAAAAGGCCGCCGGAAACGGCGGCCCGGCGCTCCTATTTCATCGTATTTCTGGCGCCGAAGATCGACGTTCCCACACGGACAAGCGTCGCGCCTTCCTCGACGGCCGTTTCGAAATCGCCGCTCATCCCCATGCTGAGCTCCCGGAAAGCGTCCGGATCGCGCAGCGCCGGCTTCAGTCCGTCCCGCATTTCCCGCAGGCGGATAAAATAAGGCCGGCTCTCCTCCGGATCCTCCGTAAACGGCGCCACCGCCATCAGTCCGCAGAGCCTCAAATGCGGCTGGCTGTCGCAGAATCGCAGAAGTGACAGCAGCGCTTCCGGCGCCGCCCCCTGCTTGCTGCTCTCTCCGGCCACGTTGACCTCCAGCAGGATATCCTGCACCAGTCCGCATTTTGCCGCCTGCTTTTCGATCTGGGCCGCCAGTCCCTCGGAGTTGACGGAATGGATCATTTCGACGCTCCCGACCAGGTATTTGACCTTGTTTTTCTGCAGGTTGCCGATGAAATGCCAGCGGATATCCTCCGGCAGCAGCGGCTTTTTGGCGACGATCTCCTGCGCATGGTTCTCCCCGAAAAGGCGCTGGCCCGCCGCGTAGGCTTCGGCCACCGCCTCAGCCGGCTTGGTCTTGCTGACCGCGATCAGCCGTACGCTCTCCCGGGCCCGTCCGCAGCGCCGGCAGGCCGCTTCGATCCTCTCTTCGATCTTTTTCAGATTTTCCGCGATCACAGCATCTCCTCCGTCACCGTCACGTTTATCAGATCGCCCTGCCGCGCGCCGGGAGCCTTAACTGCCAGCTTTACGTATTCGGGTGTAAAGCCGGTCCAGACGTCCGCGCCGCGCTCCGGCAGCGGCTCCTCCAGAAGGACCTCGCGGATCTTTCCGATCAGCCCCTTTTCAAAAGCCGCCTTGTTTTCCTGATTCAGCTCCAGCAGGACGGCGCTGCGCTTCGCTTTTACCGCCTCCGGGATCTGATCCGGCAGCCGGTCCGCTACGGTGCCGGCCCGCCGCGAGTAGCGGAAAACGTGGGTCTCGTAAAACTTCGCCTGTTCCAGGAAGCGGACGGTCTCTTCGAATTCCGCCTCCGTCTCGCCGGGGAATCCGACGATGACATCCGTCGTCAACGCGGGCTGCTCAAACGCGCCGCGTAAGGCCTCTGTTTCGCCCAGGAAGGCCTCCGGCGTATATTTTCGGTTCATCCTGCGCAGAACGCTCTCAGAGCCGCTCTGAAGCGATAAATGAAAGTGCGGGCAGAGTTTCGGGACGGCCGCCAGCCTCTCGGCAAAGGCGGGCGTGATGATCCGGGGCTCCAGCGAACCCAGCCGGATCCGGCGGATGCCGCCGATCTCCGCCAGCTGTCCGATCAGCTGAAGCAGCGGCTCGCCGTACCCTTCGGCGCGGCCCGCGTCTCCGGGAAAATCCAGGCCGTACGAGGCCATGTGGATCCCGGTCAGCACGATCTCCTTAAAGCCCTCTTCCGCCAGGCGGCGCGCTTCAGCCAGCGTGCTTTCCGGCGCGCGGCTCCGCACGCGGCCCCGCGCATAGGGGATCAGGCAGTAAGAGCAGAACTGGTTGCAGCCGTCCTCGATCTTGATAAAGGCGCGGGTCTTCTCGCTGCTGCCGCCGAAAGGCAGCTCCTCGAATTCCTTCACCTGCCCGATATCCTCTACGAAAAGCGCATCGGCTCCTTTTTCGAGCCGGTTCTCGATCAGTTCCGGCAGGCGGCTCTTTTCATTGTTGCCGATCACCAGGTCGACGGCCGGGTCCTTCAGGAGGCCTTTGCCGGCCACCTGCGCGTAGCAGCCCACCGCCGCCACCAGCGCCTCGGGATTCATCTGCTTCGCCCGGTGCAGCATCTGGCGGGACTTGCGGTCCGCGATATTGGTCACGGTGCAGGTGTTGATCACGTACACGTCGGCGCCCGGTTCAAACGGCACGATCTCCCAGCCGTGCTCCTGCATCTGCCGGAGCATGGCCTCGGTCTCATAGCTGTTGACCTTGCAGCCCAGATTGTGAAAGGCGATTTTCCGCCCGCTGAATTCTGCCATATCCGCTTGCACTTTTCCTGAAACTATATTATACTTATTTCGCTGAAGAGGACGTAACTCTTACAAAATCCCGCAAAGGAGTTGATCAGACATATGAAAACCGTACAGATCAAACTGGATTCCATCGACAAAGTCAAGGATTTTGTCCGTGCCATCACGCTTTTTGACAATGATTTCGACATGCGCTCCGGCCGCTATACCATCGACGCGAAGTCGATCCTGGGCATCTTCAGCCTGGATCTTTCCAAGCCCATCGACCTGGACATTTACGGTGAGGAGCCGCTGGATGCCGTTGAGAAAGCGCTCGAGCCGTTCCTGAACAAATAAGGACCCGCTTTTCCGAAAGGCCGCCCGAAGGGGCGGTCTTTTCTTGTGCCGGCTGCCGCAGCATCCGGACGGCTCCTATTCGCAGTCGATGATCTCTTCCGTTTCCAGCGCCTTTGCCACCAGTTCGTTGATGCCGGGCAGGAGTTTTTCCTCCGAACGGCGGATGATGCCCGCATTCGGCTTGGTGACCGGGTGCTTCGCCACGAAGATGGTGCAGCAGTCCTCAAAGGGCAGGATGGAAGTCTCGAAAGTTCCTATTTTCCTTGACAGGTCGATGATCTCCTGCTTGTCGAAGGCGATGAGCGGCCGGAACACCGGCAGCGTGCAGACCTCGTTCGTGCTGACCATGCTCTGCACGGTCTGGGACGCGACCTGTCCGATGGATTCTCCCGTGATCAGGCACTGCGCGCCGTTCTCCTTCGCCAGATGCTCCGCGATGCGCATCATGTAGCGGCGCATGATGATGGTCAGCTCGTCGTGCGGGCAGGTATCGTAGATGGCCAGCTGGATATCCGTGAAATTGATGACGTGCAGGCGGATGGGGCCCGCGTAGGCCGCCACCAGCTTCGCCAGATCCACCACCTTCTGCTTCGCGCGCTCGCTCGTGTAGGGCGGCGCGTGGAAGTAGACCGCCTCCAGCTTAACGCCGCGCTTGGCGATCATCCAGCCGGCGACCGGTGAATCGATGCCGCCGGATAAAAGCAGCATGCCGCATTCGGTGCCGCCTAGAGGCATTCCGCCCAGGCCCGGGATGGTTTCCGAATAGAAGTTCAGTCTCTCCCGCACCTCGATGCGGAACAGGATATCCGGCCCGTGCACGTCCACGTGGGAAGCGGGCGCCGCCTGAAGCAGGGCCTCTCCTACCTTGCGGTTGATCTCGTTGGAGTCCCAGGGATAGGACTTGTTCGCACGGGTGGCCATGACCTTGAAGCTCCCGCTGAAGTTCGGATGCGCCCCGGTAAAGTAGGCGACGGCGGCCTTCACCAGTTCTTCCGGCCCTACGACCGCCTGCTGGACCAGCGGGCAGATCCCGGAGATGCCGAAAACGTGCTGCAGCGCGTCCACCGCCTCGTTCAGTTCGAAGGGCTCGGCGGCCATGGCGTAGATGCGGCCGTTGGATTTATACACGCGGAAACGGCCGGGGACCTTTTTCAGGACCGCCGCCGCACGGCTCACCAGCCGGTCTTCAAAGAGATAGCGGTTCTTTCCCTTGACCCCGATCTCCGCGTATTTTATTAACAATGCCTGATACTGCATAGCCTCTCCTTCATATCGGCCGGCTTTCGCCGTCCGTTTTCTTTTTCTTTCCGATCAGGATCAGCAGGATCCCCGCCGCAGTGCAGATCAGGTCCCGGATCCGGTAGATCAGGCCTCCCATCAGTCCCGCTCCGGAACTGATCCCGAGCAGTTCGATGGCGATGGCCATGCCGCTTTCCCGGGTGCCGGCCTGCAGGGGTACGACGAAAAGAAGGTTCCCCAGCAGAGATGCAAAGCTCACGATGAGGATCGCGCCGCTGACGCGCACGTTGACCCCGAGATACAAAAAAACGATGAAATACTCCGCCGCTTCCAGCAGTCTGGCCCCGTATTCCAGAAACAGCACCCGGAAAACGGTCCTTTTATCTTCGCAGAACTCCGCATAGCAGCGGTCGATGGCGCCGAACAGCTCCGCATTCTTTTCAGCGGCCGCCTTCGCTTTGTCCCCGACCAGCGGCAGCTTTGAGAAGAAGCGGAAGGCAGGGACGGCCAGCGCCTTGTGCCGGAAGGAGAAAAACAGGCCGCACAGGCCCAGCATGATCAGCGCCGCCAGCGACAGCAGGACCGTCAGGACCGGGGAGCCGGGAGCGCCCATCAGGAAGTAGATAAAGATCCCGCTCAGCCACAGCAGCATGTGCCCGATGATGTACATCAGGCTGAAGCTGATCGACGAAGAGGTCGCCTTTTCGGTGCTCATGTAGTTTCTGAGCTCCAGGATGCGGTAGGGCTCGCCCGCCAGAATGCCGGCCGGCGTGACGATGTTGATGGCAAAGCCGCTGACGCAGATCCGGTACAGACTGATGCGGCTGATCCCGGACGCGGCCTCGCCGATGACGAGACGGAAAGCCCGCGCATGGATGCCGTAGATCAGAGCCCAGAGAGCCAGAAGCCCGGCCAGAAGCAGGGGAAGCTTCGGCGTAAAGAAGTCCCCCCAGTCCAGCTTGTCCGGATTCGCCCTGAGCGCGAGCAGCACCAGCCCCGCCAAGCCTATGAAAAAGAATATCGTTTTATAATGCTTTTTCATGCCCCTCTTCCGTCTTGATCAGATCTGCTGTTCCGAACAGTATTTTTCGTAGATGTTTCTCGCGATCTTCTCGTATTTGATGACCATATACCACTTGACGATCTCCAGCACTACGATCACAAGCGGGAAGTAGAAGGCATGCAGGCCCAGCAGCAGCAGGACGAACAGCGTGCAGGCCCTGATATGATAGGTGAGAGTGTTCGTCAGCTGGATATACCGGCGGCTCTGCGTAATATAATCGTCGGCCAGTTCCTCCGGAACGTAGCCGCCCTTCTCCTCCAGCGCGTCAAGCAGGCGCTGCGCGCGGGGCGTATGCTTTTCCTGATCGTTCGTGTAGATCAGATAGAAAAAGCGGTAGACCCTCTCATACAGCGGCGTGCCCTTCGGCGCATCGGTCATCTCTTTCCTGAGGTTTTTCGTCCTGGCCAGGTTGGAGCTGTTGCTGCCGTTTAAGAAGAACAGGTGCAGGCCGCGGTAATAGTCCGCCATCCGCGCCTGGCTGGCGTGGCAGTACATCGCTACGAAGAGAACGATCCAGATGTACCAGGACCAGACGGTATCCGTAAAGGGGATGGTCTCCTTCATCATCCGGCATCCGATGGCGATATAGACGGCAAGGAAGTTGGTGATATCCACCGTTCCGTCGAGCACTCTGCCGAGCTGGCTGCTGGTGTGGGTGAGTCTTGCGATCTGGCCGTCGCAGAAGTCCAGGATCAGGGCGAAGACCTCCAGAAGGATGCCGAGCAGGTTGAGCCATCTGTTCTGCGGATAAAACAGGATGCTGCCCCCAACGCCGACGACGAGCGACATCAGGGTCACGGCGTTGGCGGACCAGCCGGCCTTGATAAAGCGGTGGGCGAGCCGGATCGATATGGGGTTGTAGACGATGACGTCCACCGGATCGTCGGTATCGTCGGATTTGCAGGACGCCTTGATGTCATCCGCCACGCGCTCGAACCACGGACTGTGCGCCAGGGCTTTCATGCTGATCCTGATTCTGTGTTCTCTGTCTTTCGGCTTTCCGTTCATACTGCTTTCTACCATCCCGTCACGTAACTTTTTTTGCCGTATTAAAGCTAAGGTCAAAGGAGTTTGACCCTGTCATCATTCTATTGATTTCAGACAGCAAAGTCAAGGACAAAATGTCTTTTGTCCCCGACCCGTATCGTTCCTTTCTTCATATCGTTCCGCGGCCGGAGGAAAACTTTCTCGGGGCACAGTGATTCGCAAGGCCCTTCGAAAGTATTGTCCGGCTCGCATCGCTCTTCCCCGGATGGCAGAAATACTACCTTCTCGTAAACCGTCTGAGCGTTGGAAGGAGGGCGGACAGCGTTTCGAGGACGTAGTCGATCTCATCCGCCGTATTGAAGCGGCTTAAAGAGAAGCGCAGCGTCGATTCCGCCGCCTGCTTGTCCATGCCGATCGCCTTCAGGACCGGGCTCATCTCCCGCTTGTGGCTGGAGCAGGCCGAGCCGGAGGAAACGTAGATGCCTTTTTCCTCCAGCGCGTGCAGCAGCACCTCGCTGCGGACGCCCTTAAAGGTCGCGCTTATAAGATGCGGCGCGGCAAGGCCCTCGTCCGCGGGACCGTTGACCGACACGCCGTCAATAAGCAGCAGGCCGTCTTTCAGGCGGAGCCGGAGCGCCCGCATATGCGCGGCGTTTTCCGTCAGGCCCGCCAGTGCTTCCTTCGCCGCGGCGCCGAAGCCGGCGATGCCGGGCACGTTTTCCGTCCCGGAGCGAAGGCCCTTTTCCTGGCCGCCGCCCGCCACCAGAGGCAGGATCCGCGCGTCTTCCGCAACGTACAGAAAGCCGCAGCCCTTCGGGCCGTGGATCTTGTGCGAGCTGCCGGTAAGTAAATCCACGCCCCGGCTCTTCGGGGAAAGCGGGATCTTGCCGAAAGCCTGCACGGCATCCACGTGGAACAGCGTTTTCGGGTTCTTTTCCCGGATCACGGCGCCCAGCCGATCGATGGGTTCGACCGTTCCGATCTCGTTGTTGACCGCCATCAGGCTCACCAGCACCGTATCCGGGCGCAGTGCCTCCGCCAGCGTTTCCGGCCGGATGAAGCCTTCCCTGTCTACGGGCAGCACGGTGAGCTCGAAGCCCTCCTGCTCCAGCCGGCGGAAGGATTCGCTGACCGAAGGGTGCTCGATCGCCGAGGTGATAACGTGCTTGCCCTGCCGGATCTTCGCGCGCGCACCGCCCAGGATGGCCCAGTTGTTGCTTTCCGTCCCGCCGGAGGTAAAGAAGATCTCCTTCTCTTTCACGTGCAGGCCGGCGGCCGCCGTCTCGCGGGCTTCGCGCAGGACTTTCTCCGCATCGGAGCCCTTCCGGTGCAGCGACGAAGGGTTGCCGTAGTTGTCCGTTAAGACCGAAAGCACCGCCTCCCGGGCAGCCGGGCAGACGGCGGTGGTCGCAGCATTATCCAGATAGACTTCTCTCATACTATTTTTCCCAGAGCAGGGTGGCCATGGCGAGCACCGCCGGCCCTGCCGTCTCCGTTCGCAAGATGCGCGGCCCCAGGGTGACGATCTTCGCGCCGGCCGCCTTCAGCTGTTCGATCTCTTCCGGGGCGAAGCCGCCCTCCGGTCCGATGAAAAAGCCGGCGCTCTCGCCTTGTTTCACGGCGGAAAGCGTCTGCCTGGTATATTCCATGTTTTCGGCGGATTCATAAGGGACGATGACGTGATCCAGCGTCCCCGCCAGCTTCAGCGCTTCCGCGAAGGAGCTGACCGCCCTCACCTCGGGCACGATGCTGCGGCCTGACTGCTTGGACGCGCTTTGGGCCTTTAACTGCCAGCGCTCCCGGCGTTTTTCCTTTTTCCCGGCCTCCAGCTGCACCACGCAGCGCTTCATTTCCACGGGTATGATCTCGCAGGCGCCCAGCTCCACCGCTTTTTCGATGATATAGTCCATCTTGTCGGCTTTCGGAAGCCCCTGGAACAGGACGATGCGCCGATCCGGCTCGGCGGAAGGAAGCTGGTCACTGACAACGCATAAACGCACAAAGTCGGGGCCGGTCTCCGCGATCTCGCAGAGCCAGTCCCGGTCCCGTCCGTCGCTGGCGATCAGCCGGTCCCCGGTCTTCATGCGCAGCACTCTCGCAGTGTGCTTCACGTCCTGCCCGCGGACCCACAGCTCGCCGCTTTCTCCGTCCCCTTCGGGCGCAAAGAAATGATACATAAAACTCTCCTTTACAGGAATCTGTTCTTTTTCTTCTTGCCGTCAGGCCCGCCGGCGTGCCCGCCCATGGCGGCGTCGTAGGCCATCAGCGCTTCCTTCTGCTCTTTGTTCATGCGTTCCGGCACCTTGACGGTAAAGGTCACGTAATGATCGCCCCTGACGTTTTCCTGGCGCAGGTAGGGCACGCCCTTGCCGCGCAGGCGGATCCGGGTGCCGGGCTGCGTTCCGGCCTTGAGCTCATACTCCACTTCGCCGTAAACGGTCGGGATACGGATGGTATCGCCCAGAGCCGCCTGCGCGAAGCTCAGCTCCACTGTGGAATAGATATCCGTCTCCTGCCGGATGAAGCGGGGATCCTCGCTGACCGCGACCTCGACCAGAAGGTCGCCGTAGGGACCGCCGTTGATACCAGGCTCGCCCTTGCCGCGGATGCGGATGCTCTGGCCGTCGTCGATGCCGGCCGGGATCTGAACCTTCACCTTCTGCCGGCGGGACACGTAGCCGTTGCCGCCGCACTTCTGGCACTTTTCCTTAATGATCTTGCCGCTGCCGCTGCAGCTCGGGCAGACGCGCATGGTCTGTCCCATGCCGAAAAGCGTGCGCTGGGTGACCGTCACGTGGCCGGAGCCGCCGCACTGCGAACAGGTCGCGGGCGTCGTACCCGGCTTGGCGCCGCTGCCCTTGCAGTCCGGGCACGGCTCCTTCCGGTTCAGCTCCAG
>JAEEGF010103680.1_pt1 | contig 27555 bp, 20 predicted proteins | sample 9134171 | NCBI WGS metagenome assembly JAEEGF01 (sample SAMN16246542, study PRJNA631951) | gut metagenome | biome: gut microbiome; feature: rumen; material: AP-attached | host: Bos | place: Iran: Karaj | collected 2018-10 | reverse complement strand
CTCTTATAAAGAAAATCTGCACCACCGCATCTTCTCCATTAGAAGCGCAGGCAATTACATCTCTATCCGTTGGATCATCTGCTGTAATCTTCTGCTTTTGAGCTACCTGCTTCACAGAATTTAGTAAATCTCTATATCTGGCAGCCTCCTCAAATTCGAGATTTTCCGAAGCCTTTAACATTTTCTCATTTAAAGAATCCATAATATCTGAGTAATTTCCATTTAAGAAACTTATTACATCATCAATTCTTTTACGATACTCTTCCATAGAAATGTAGCCCTGACATGGGGCATCGCACTGTCCGATATGATAATTAAGACAAGGTCTTTCCTTGCCAATATCTGCTGGCAACTTTCTATTACAGGTTCTAACCTTATAAAGCTTAGTCAAAAGTTCGATAGTATCTTTAACTGCTGCCGATGAAGTATATGGGCCAAAATATTTTCCTGTACCATGCTTCATAGTTCTAGAAAAAAGAACCCTTGGGAAGGCCTCATTTACAGTAATTTTAATAAAAGGATAGGTCTTATCATCCTTAAGCATTGTATTGTATTTAGGTCTATGTTCCTTAATAAGATTATTCTCTAAAACAAGAGCTTCAAGCTCTGAATCTGTAATTATGTACTCAAAGTAAGCCACACGAGACACCATCTGAATAATCTTTGGAGAGTGATTTCTGTGACTTTGAAAATATTGTCGCACCCTGTTCTTTAAAATCTTGGCCTTGCCAACATATATAATATTGTCGAATTTATCATGCATTATATATACTCCAGGCTTAGCTGGAAGTTTCTTTAATTCTTCTTCTAAATCAAACATATTTTTTTCCTATCAATAAACTTACTTGCTAAAATAGCACCATTTTCATTCTTATTTTTATTATATCCTTGTAATTTTTAATCATCAATTGGATACAATTATTTTTTATCTTTATTTCACAACTATATAAATTGTGAAATAATTCTATACATCTTGATACCTATAAAAAAGGATATGCCTTAGAGAATGGAATTAAGTCCATTCCCTATTGCATATCCTTTTTACTATGTCTTATTTATAAACTCGCTTTAGTAGTAGATTTTCCTATAAATAGCTCTTAAGAGTTTCAACCTTATCAAGATGCTCCCAAGGTAAATCTACATCTGTTCTACCAAAATGACCATAAGCTGCTGTCTGCTTATAAATTGGTCTTCTAAGGTCTAACATCTTTATAATACCATTTGGTCTTAAATCGAAGTTTTCTCTTACGATTTCAACTAACTTATCTTCTGAGAGCTTACCTGTTCCAAATGTATCTACTCTAACTGATGTTGGAGTTGCAACACCAATTGCGTATGATAACTGGATTTCACATCTGTCTGCAAGACCTGCAGCAACGATGTTCTTAGCAACATATCTTGCTGCATAAGCTGCTGAACGGTCAACCTTTGTACAATCCTTACCTGAGAAAGCACCACCACCGTGTCTTGCTGCTCCACCGTAAGTATCTACAATAATCTTACGTCCTGTAAGGCCTGAGTCACCGTTTGGTCCGCCAATTACAAAACGTCCTGTTGGGTTGATGTAAATCTTAGTGTTCTCATCAATCATCTTAGGATCAACGATTGCATCAATTACATACTTCTTAATATCAGCATGAATCTGATCCTGAGTTACATCTGCAGCATGCTGGCTTGAAACTACGATAGCATCAAGTCTTACTGGCTTGTCGTTCTCATCATATTCTACTGTAACCTGAGTCTTACCATCTGGTCTTAAATAGCTAAGTGTGCCATCCTTACGAACCTTAGTTAACTGTAAAGAAAGCTTCTGAGCTAAGTTTGCTGAGTATGGCATGAATTCAGGTGTTTCATTAGTTGCATAACCAAACATCATACCCTGGTCACCAGCACCTGTCTCTAAATCGTCCTTGCCATCTCTTGTTTCAATAGCATTATCAACACCCATAGCAATATCTGCTGACTGCTTATCAAGTGCAACCATAACTGCACATGTATTACCATCAAAGCCCTTATCAGATGAATCATATCCGATATCTGTTACTGTCTTTCTAACGATTGAAGGAATATCAACATTAGCCTTAGTTGTTACTTCTCCCATAACCATAACAAAACCTGTGTTAGTAAGTGTCTCACAAGCTACTCTTGAGTATGGATCCTGCTCAAATAATGCATCTAAAACTGCATCTGAAACCTGATCACAGATTTTATCTGGATGACCTTCTGTTACTGATTCTGAAGTGAATAATCTTTTTTCCATTGTCTTGGATTCTCCTTTCGATCTTGAACAATTGTTATCATCTCGTGAATATTTTTTATATCTAAAAATAGCGAACTGCAAAAAAATAAGTCCCTTAAGGGACTCTAAATAAATTCAGACTCCTCTTATTGTTCGAAATTCTCTCGCTCAGGTTGGCACCTTCCTCTAATCAATGTTAAAGGGGTTGCTGGGTTTCATCGGTCCTATGTACCTCCACCACTCTAAATAAGGGATATAATCAATATTCAATTAACGCACAAATCGATAGTTCTCTATCGTAATAGCATGATAATATATGTAATCTTATTCGTCAAGACTAAATTTATGTTAATATTTTTAAATCCTAGTAACATTTTTAAAACCCCAGAGCAGCATACACCACTCTGGGTAAAAATGAAGAAGGAAGTTATAAAGCTAATTAATTAAGGCCACGATTTCTAGATTTGGCTCTCTAGATAAATCTATCAACCTTTTCCCCACTAAGACTGTCGGCCTTGAGAGGTCATTTTCATTAACCAAAATTACCTTTCCGGCACTGCCATCTGACAGTCTCACATCTGTATGTATATAGGAAGTAACTATGTTTCTTAAAAATGTAATAGCTACCGTTGGGTCATATTTGCTAAAGGAATCTTTATACATAATATCTACAACAGTGAAAGGACAGATAGCCTTTCTATAAACTCTATTAGCTGTCATAGCATCATATACATCTGCCACGGTTATAATCTTTGCCTCCATAGAAATCATGTCATCCTTTAGTCCAAAGGGATAGCCGCTGCCATCACATCTTTCATGATGTAAAAGGCAGGCTTCCTTAATTCTTTGGTCGATATTCTGATCCTTTAAGGCCTCGTAACCTAAATTGACGTGTCTTTTCATAATGGTATATTCATTATCCGTCAATCTACTAGGCTTAGTTAATATCTCAATTGGAATATTTAATTTACCCACATCATGAACAATTCCTGCAAGGGCTAATAAACGAATCTTTTCTTCATTATAATTTAGCCACCTGCCAATAGTTGATGCTAAAAGGGCAACGCTTACACTGTGGACATAAGTAAGGTCATCGTACTGCCTGATACTATGAATCATATCCAGTAGCTGCAAATTATTAGGAGTGGTCTTAAGGAGTTTTAACGGACCCTCTAATAATTTGGCTGTATCGATGGACTTGTTGAAATTGATTACATTTTCAAGCTCTTCCTTAACCTCCGAAACTGAATGTATAAATTCCGCCTCGAATTTCTGAAAAGCTTCAGACTCTCTTACCTTGTCGTAATATTTAACGGTTTCTCCTGATTCTTGTAAAAATGGTACGTCCTCGTTAGTGGACTCATTGTCAACGTAAACCTTAATCTCAAGTATATGATGATTTGAAATAGTTGAAATAAGGTCCCAATTTAGTACCGAACCCTTCTTTACTAGAAGATGTCCATCAGGTGTAATAACGTCTTTAGCAAGCGTCATTCCTACTTCTGCGTCAAATATAAATATTACGGCCTCTTCCATATTGTGCACTCCATTAATACTAATAAAACTATGGTATAATTATAAACTTTAAATTATCTTATGTCAACTTTTATACTTAATTATTGATAGTTTTAGAATATATCTTTGCATAAAAAAAGAACCTCTCAGCAGCTATTGTATAACGCTCTCCGCGTCCTACGTTCTCCTTAAGGTTCTTTTAAATACTTCTCCCGTTTAGTCCCTATCCTTAAGAACTAAATTTATGTTAAGCCAATGCTGTCCATTTCAGTTGGCATAACCACCTCAACCGCTGGAACATTGTCCACTTCGTTGATTCCATTTGTTGCTCTATCTTGATTTATGTTTCTTTCATTTACGAAAAATACAATGGCAATAAGAGCAGCTATTCCTATAAAAAGGGCTATAACATCCTTTTTTACAGCCTCTAATCTTTCTTCAATTGTAGGTCTTTTCTCATCATCTTCGTAGTAATTATAATCTTCGCTAAGAATCTTAAATAATCCCATTTTTAAAACCTCCAATTCTTCCTTGTATTTTCTTTATCGGAACTAATATAAAAAAATTAACCCCCAAATAAAAATTTTTTAAAAATTTATTTGGAGGTCAATATAAACTACTCTATTAAGTTTAGTTTATGCGATCTTATCTTTCGCATGTAGTGGCTTATCTTTGATTAATTTTGGAATATATCTAATCTCTGAAACTGTATAAACTGTTACAAAAGCCTTAGGATCAACTTCCTCAACATAACGCATAAGCTTTTGATATTCCTGCTTTGTAACAATACAGATAATTTCTTGTCTTGCTACCATATCATAGGCGCCAATTGCCTGATAGATTGTAGCGCCACTGTGTAAGCCATGTAAAATGTAGTTTCTAATAAGTTCTTCTTTTTCAGTAATGATACAAACTCTCTTCTTAATGTTTTGTCCAAAGATGAAATGGTCTAGGACAATACCATTGATGTAAGTTCCAAAAAGTGATAAAATCACTGACTTTGCATCATAGAAAAATATAGTCGAGCAGGCAATTAAAATTCCTGCAAGGGCCATTCCCTGACCAAGCTCTAAATGGAAATATTTATTAAGTACCTTAGCAACAATATCCATTCCTCCTGAACTTGCATTATCATTAAATAATAAAGCGCATCCAAGGCTTACTAGACATACATAAAGTATAACGTCTAGAAATGCATCGTTTGTAAGTGATAGGTTGTTAGGATATACATTTTCAAAAACTCCTAAAAATACTGGAAGCAAAAGAGATGTATAAATTGTCTTAAAGCCAAATTCTGAGCCAAAAAGGGCAAAACCTACTATTAATAAAAGGATGTTCATAATAAAGGTTAATTGCGAAACTGTAAGTGGCAATACATTTGCCAAAACAATAGCTAAGGCCGAAACACTAGAAATTGCTGTGTTAGATGGCTCCATAAAAAAATAAACTGCAAAGGCTATAATAAATGTGGCAAAAGCCATGTAAATTAAGTCTTTAATACACTCTCCTACAGAATTGTAGTTTGGTAAAATCTTAAAACTTTTAAGCTTGTTCATGATAACTCCTCTAGCTTTATTTAATTATTTTTATTTCTGTTATCTCTATTGTCTCTATGATTGCGACTATGCTTATTATCTCTATTATTGTCATTGTGACGATTAGCTCTGTGATTATCATTATTACGGTTATCTCTGTGCTTGTCGTTTCTTCTAGGTCTATTCTTGTTATCGCCGTAGCTTCTTCTAGCAAAGTTTCTTCTATAATTATTACGCTTATTATGGCGCTTAAACTTTGTTCTATCTAATTCAAGGGACCATTCTGTGCTTGCCTCTGGAATTTCCTTGCCCATGAGCTTTTCAATTTCATAAAGCAAATGTAACTCATCCTCACAGCAAAGTGTGTAGGCAATTCCTGATTCGCCGGCACGTCCTGTTCTACCAATTCTATGAACGTAGTTATCTGGTTCTTCTGGTAAATCATAGTTAAATACATAATTTAACTTAGGAATATCAAGTCCTCTTGCTGCAACATCTGTAGCCACAAGAATCTGAACCTGACCTGAACGGAATCTATCAAGGGCATCTTTTCTTTGGCCCTGAGTCTTATCTCCGTGAATTGATACTGCAAGTAGTCCTGCCTTTACTAAGGCCTTGTGAAGTCTGTCAGCACCCTTCTTTGTTCTAGTAAATACAATAGCGTTCTTTCTATCTTTACGTGGTAGCGAAAGATTTTCCGGGTTCTTGATTTCATTTTGTAAAAACTGAATAATGATTGTGTCTTTAAGCTCGCCCTTTGTGTAGATTAAGCGCTGGTCAACTGTTTCAGCTGCATCGTTTTGTGCTGCAACCTGAATACGAACTGGGTCTTTAAGCATCTGATTAGCCAAATCTTCCACTGCCTTATCCATTGTTGCTGAAAACATAATCATCTGGCGCCATTCAGGTAAAAGTGAATTAATCTTTCTAACATCTGGCACAAAGCCCATATCAAGCATTCTATCTGCTTCATCCAGAACGAAATAATCTACGGATTTAAAATCTAGCACTCCTTCGTTATAAAGGTCAATTAAACGACCTGGTGTAGCAACAATAATATCTGCCCCACGCTTTAACTGTGCTAACTGATTGCCTTTTTTGGCACCACCATAAAGACATACAGTCTTTAAATCCATGTATCTTCCGTACTTTTTAAAATTCTCAAAAGTCTGAATTGCTAACTCTCTTGTTGGTGTGAGAATAAGTGCTCTAACTCTTGCTCTTTTTCTAAATTCGATAGAATTAAGGATTGGCAAAGCAAATGCAGCTGTTTTTCCTGTACCTGTCTGTGCTAATCCTATAACGTCACTGCCTTCCATAATCACAGGAATTGCCTTCTCCTGAATAGGAGTAGCTTCTTCATAACCTGCTTTTCTAATGGCATTTAAAATATCTTTCTTAATTCCAAATTCTTTAAATTTCAATACTTTCTCTCTTTCTAAAAAAAGACTGATCAGCTCATTAATAGTGCGATCAGTCTAGGTCTATTTTTACTTTCATTTGCACGTGTCTCTAAGAGCAACCCCTCAATTATACAGTGCTTTCATAAAAATTACAAAACATATATTTAATTAATCTCTAAAGATTTTATAAATTTTCCAAAAGTTGCCCACAGGCTAAGTAAATATCATCCCAGGTTTTTTGAAAGTTTCCTGTATACCAAGGGTCAGCAACGTCTCTTTTTTGGCCTGCATATTCCATCATTAAATGAACTTTACCTTTAGTATCTTCCGGAATTAGTTTCCTTAGATTTCTAATATTATTAGAATCCATTGCAATGAGTAAGTCAAACTTATCATAATCCTCATACTTAACTTGTCTAGCTCTTTTCCCTTCACAAGAAATTCCATGCTTTGCAAGTATATCTCTAGCAGGAGGATAAACTGGATTTCCCACTCCATGCCAAATTTCTTCTGTTGAAGTTGCTGCTGATTCTATGTAAAACTCATCGGCCCTTCCCTGTTTTTCTACCATATCTTTTAAAATAAATTCTGCCATAGGCGAACGGCAGATATTGCCATGGCAGATGAATAACACCTTTATCATACTGATTTTATCTCCTCAAATCTTCTCAAAGCCTTGTAAATCCTGACTTTTCGACCTTTGTGCAATTTTACTTAAAATTTGTTATTCTTCCTACTTCATTGCCTGTATCTTATCATTCATCTTCTTGGCTTCTGCACGATAACATCTCATGAAAAGGAACCAGATAAAAAACGCAACAGCCAGCTGAATCGCCACAATTATAATTCCCTGACCGATGGTTGCTGACCCACCTATCCATCCTACTGCATAGGCAACGATTGTGTAAATCACGCAACCAATTCCCATGTGTATCAACACTCTAATCGGCACGGGCAGGCTTTCCTTCCTATACACGATAGTCGGAACTCCAAATCCAAGACCAACCAGAACACAACCGATGACCATCTTTGTAAATCTGTAATTCTCAAGGCTGAAGTTTCCTTTATACCCTATATCAAATACAATCCCAACCAGGCAAAAAATAGACATTGCCATTCCAATACTGATTACCGTGCTCTTTGCTAAATCTTTTATTGTCTCTTTCATTGCTTTCGCCTCCTATAATCCAAGATATTTTTTGAACTCCGGCAGATATGTTCTTGAGACATAATCCTTACATCCATTCTTCAGCTGAAGCAAAAGCGTTCCGCTGAATCCCGGCTCAATGCTGTCCATGTAAGACAGATTAATCAGTGTGGATTTTGATATCTGAATGAACTGTTTTCCTAATTGCTGGCCAATCTCATAGAGTCGTTTCCTGGAACGATATTTTTGATTTTCACCATAAATAATCGTATCTCCATCCTCCACTCTGACCATGTATATTTCTTTAGGCTGCAGAACGATAAGATTCTCTTCATTCTGCAGAGCAGTTATGGGAGTCTCGCTTGTGCTGAATATGTCAAGCATTCGCTGGATTTCTTCTGTTACCTTATCGGTGTAGATTACTGCATATGACTCCTTATATTCTGCAGAAATATCAACACTTACCTTCATACTTCGGCCTCCCTTATCTTTGATGATGTAATCATACAATATATCGAGTGTTCTGTCCTGACATTTGATGTAAATGGCAAAAAACAGAAGGTGAAATGTTAATTTATCATCGTAAATAAAACCTAAAGTCAATCTTCTTCCCATCTTATAAGTGCCATCCTGTCAGTTTCTGTCCTTAATAAGTACTGCGTTTCATATTGCATTATACTTATAAAAGTAGACACCTTTTATAGATATACCATTTATTTAGCCCATAGAAAAAACTATCCTTCATATTCACTAAACAACATTAATCCCCATGTCCATTGTAGTAAATCGTAAATAAAAGCCATTTTGCGTCTCCAATTTTTAACACAACTGATTATCGCATGTATTTGTAATGATTTTCAACTAATCCGCGTTCAAGAATCATGTTAACCAGAGAATCTAATCACTTATCTTTTTCAGCGACTGCCAGTATGCCCAAATCATGATAGATTACGAGACATCGCATATACAAAATCCCTTATAAAATCAGCATTCCGCTGCAATTCAACGACCTTGTCCACCATGTGATAACAATAATCTTGAACGCGTTATTTTACAATCATCTCACAATACCCCTTCACGGGCATTCCGAACGAAGCTTCATAACCCTGGAGTCCTCATAAATACTGCATTCTGTAAGAAACGGCGGAGTGTCTACAATGTGCAGATAATCCGACGTTTCACTTAAAAATAACATAATGGGATACGCCTAAAGTTGCAAATCATTACCACCGGCTTAGCCGGTGGTTTCCTCTGCGGCTATAAGCCGCTGTTCCCTGCTTGCCTCTAAAGAGGCTATGAATAATTCGCCTTCCGCACTGCGTTTACATGGCTGGCTCTAAAGAGCCTCTTTTATACGCCCTATTTCACCGGCTCACCCGTGAACGGGTCGATATATTCTTTCAGTGTCATTTGGTCATACTCTAAATCTTCTTTTAATTGATTTCGAATATACTCTTCGATTTTCTTTGCATTCTTTCCAACTGTATCAACATAGTAACCTCTACACCAAAAATGCCTATTACCATATTTGTACTTTAAATTTGCATGCCTTTCAAAAATCATCAGCGAACTTTTTCCTTTTAAATACCCCATAACCTCAGACACACTATACTTCGGTGGTATTCTCACAAACATATGTATATGATCTGGGCATGCTTCGGCTTCTATTATTTCTATACCTTTTCGTTTGCATAATTCGCTTAATATATGAGCTACATCTTCACGAATCTGATTATAAATAATTTTTCTTCGATACTTTGGTGCAAATACTATGTGGTACTTACATTCCCACCTAGTATGTGCTAGACTATTTTTATCCATTTTTGGATACCTCCTTTGTTATTGTGCGGTTGGCGAACCAGCACTTATTATAACATTGGAGGTTTTTTCTTGAAGCTAAAGCTGTCTGGGAACACACCTGCATAGCAGGTGGTTTATTTTTATGCTATTACAACAAAAAGAACCCGCCACCAAAGTGACGGGTTCTAATATCTTATTTTATATCAGCCTCGAATTAGTCAGCCTTGTAAAGAGATACTAACTTCTGTAAGTAAGCATATCTTTCCTGAGCATTCTGCTCTGACTGAGCGAATAATTCAGCAGCTCTCTCTGGGTTGAACTTAGCAAGTGAAGCATATCTGTTCTCACCCTTAAGGAATCCCTGGTACTCTTCGAATGAAGGTGCCTTTGAATCAAGTGAGAATGCATCCTTTCCTTCAACCTTAAGTGCTGGGTTGTAACGGAAGTTGAACCAGTATCCTGACTCAACAGCAAGCTTCTCTTCTGTCTGAGCCTTGCTCATTCCCTTCTTGATACCATGGTTGATACATGGAGCGTATGCAATGATAAGTGATGGTCCTGGATAAGCCTCAGCTTCTGCAAGAGCCTTTACTGTCTGGTTCATATCAGCACCCATTGAGATGTGTGCTACATATACATAACCGTATGACATTGCAATACCAGCGAGATCCTTCTTCTTTGTCTCTTTACCGCCTGCAGCGAACTGAGCGATAGCACCAACTGGTGTAGACTTAGAAGACTGTCCACCTGTGTTAGAGTAAACCTCTGTATCGAATACCATTACGTTGATATCCTTACCTGATGCAAGAACATGGTCAACACCACCGAATCCGATGTCGTATGCCCATCCGTCACCACCGAAGATCCACTGTGACTTCTTAGCAAGGTAATCCTTTTCCTTAAGAATAGCCTTTGAAGCATCGCATCCGCATGACTCTAATGCAGCAACAAGCTTATCTGTAGCAGCACCATTTGTCACACCTGAATTGAATGTATCCTTCCACTCAGCGATAGCAGCCTTAACATCTGCATTATCTGTATTCTCATTAAGAGTTGTCAATTCATCACAGAGACGATCTCTGATTGCTCTCTGTGCAAGTAACATACCATAACCGAACTCAGCAGCATCCTCAAAGAGTGAGTTAGACCAAGCTGGACCATGTCCTGCCTTGTTTACTGTGTAAGGTGTAGATGGTGATGAGTTACCCCAGATTGATGAACATCCTGTAGCATTTGCGATGTACATTCTGTCACCGAACAACTGTGTAATCAACTTAGCGTATGGAGTCTCTCCACATCCACCACAAGCTCCTGAGAACTCAAGAAGTGGCTGACGGAACTGAGATCCCTTTACAGAATCGAGCTTAAACTTCTCAATAACATCTTCCTTGTCTGGAAGTGATACAGCATAGTCGAAGTATGCCTGCTCGTCTTCGTTCTCTTCAAATGACTTCATTGTGATAGCCTGAACCTTATCAGGACATACATTTGCACAAGAGCCACATCCTGTACAGTCGAATGCAGAAATAACTACAGCGAACTTGTACTCTGGCATCATGTTGAGTGGCTTTGTCTCCATACCTGCTGGCTTAGCAGCATCCTCAGCCTCTGTAAGAGCTACAGGTCTAATTGCAGCATGTGGACATACGTATGAACACTGGTTACACTCGATACACTTTGTAGCATCCCATACAGGAACGTCAGTTGCAACACCACGCTTCTCGAATGCAGCTGTACCAGAAGGTGTATTACCTGTCTCATACTTCTTAACAACAGATACAGGAATTGTATTACCCTGCTGTCCGTTAACCTTTGTCTGAATATCCTTAACGAAATCAACAGCATCCTGACGGTCACCCTTGATTTCTCTTGTGTAATCATCATCTGTGCAGTTCTTCCATGACTCTGGAACTTCAACCTTAACATAAGCTGTAGCACCAGCATCGATAGCGTCATGGTTCATCTTAACGATGTCATCACCCTTTGCAGCATATGACTTTGTAGCAGCATCCTTCATTAACTGGATAACCTGCTCCTCAGGGATAAGCTTTGTAAGTGAGAAGAATGCTGACTGAAGTACAGTATTAATTCTCTTTCCAAGTCCGATTTCCTTACCAATCTTAACACCATCAATGATGTAGAACTGGATATCGTTCTCAGCGATGTATCTCTTAACCTGTCCTGGCAACTTCTCATCCAACTCATCTACAGACCACTGTGTATTGAAGAGGAATGTACCACCTGGTACAAGATCCTGAACCATGTTGTACTTGTAGATGTATGCTGTACAGTGACATGCTACGAAGTTAGCCTGTGAAATAAGATATGTAGAACGGATTGGTGTATGACCAAATCTCAAGTGAGAAATTGTAACACCACCTGACTTCTTTGAATCATAGTCGAAGTAAGCCTGTGCGAACATATCTGTGTTATCACCGATAATCTTGATAGAGTTCTTGTTAGCACCAACAGTACCGTCAGCACCAAGTCCCCAGAACTTACAGTTTGTTGTTCCTTCTGGAGTAGTAACAGGATTCTCTTTAATCTCAAGTGAAAGATTTGTTACATCATCGATAATACCGATTGTGAAACGATCCTTCTCTTCGTTGTTAAATACAGAAATAATCTGTCCAGGAGTTGTATCCTTTGATCCAAGACCATAACGTCCGCTTCTGATCTTAACTGAATCAAACTTAGAACCCTTGAGAGCTGCAACAACATCTAAGTAAAGTGGCTCACCAAGTGATCCTGGCTCCTTTGTTCTATCTAATACAGAGATTCTCTTAACAGAATCTGGAATAGCTTCGATAAGGGCTTCCTTTACGAATGGTCTGTAGAGGCGAACCTTTACAACACCGACCTTCTGTCCCTTTGCTACTAAGTAATCGATTGTCTCATCGATTGTCTCACATACAGAACCCATAGCGATGATTACGCTCTCTGCATCTGGAGCACCATAGTAGTTGAACAACTTGTAATCTGTACCAAGCTTCTCATTTACCTTGTCCATGTACTTCTGAACAACTGCTGGCATCTCGTCATAAGCTGTATTACAAGCTTCTCTTGACTGGAAGAAGATGTCAGGGTTCTGAGCAGAACCTAATTCCTGTGGATGGTTTGGATTCAATGCGTTTGCACGGAATGCATCGATTGCTTCCATATTTACCATATCCTTCAGATCTTCATAATCCCATGTCTCAATCTTCTGGATTTCATGAGATGTTCTAAATCCATCAAAGAAGTTGATGAATGGAAGTCTACCCTCGATAGCTGCCATATGAGCAACTGGTGTCAAATCCATAACTTCCTGAACTGATGACTCACAAAGCATTGCAACACCTGTCTGACGGCAAGCGTATACATCTGAGTGATCACCGAAAATATTTAATGCGTGTGAAGCTACACAACGAGCTGATACGTTAAATACACCTGGTAATCTCTCACCAGCGATTTTGTAAAGGTTAGGAATCATAAGTAATAATCCCTGTGATGCTGTGTAAGTTGTTGTCAAAGCACCAGCTGTAAGTGAACCGTGAACAGTTCCTGCAGCACCAGCCTCTGACTGCATTTCTGTAACCTGTACAGGCTGTCCGAAAATATTCTTACGTCCAGCTGTAGCCCATTCATCTGTAGCCTCAGCCATAACAGATGAAGGAGTGATTGGATAGATAGCAGCTACATCTGTAAATGCATAAGAAGCATGTGCAGCAGCATGGTTTCCATCCATGGTCTTCATAGATCTCTTCATGTTAATTTCCTCCTAATATAGAATCCTTTTACTAAAAAACACATTAAGCGCTTATTTTAGGGCATAGTAAGCCCATAAACGCGTGATGCTCTAGATTTAATTCTAGTTATTCTATACCCAAAAATCAATATCTGTATCTGTTCAAAATCAAGTACATTTTTTATGGAAAATGTATAAGCATACTTGTAAAATTACAAATATAGTATAAAATAGAAGCGATGCGTCTATGTGCGTATTTATATAAGTAGAAACATTTTCCCCACGAGGGTAAATAACATATCAACTTATGAACAGCTAACAAATTATAATAAATTAATGAGGTGAAAAATGATTCAAGCAAGTAATGTTGCTCTTCGTTTTGGCAAAAAGGCCTTGTTCGAAGATGTAAACGTAAAATTCACAGAGGGTAACTGCTACGGTCTTATTGGTGCAAATGGTGCCGGTAAATCAACATTTCTCAAAATTTTATCAGGTGTAATCGAGCCAACTAACGGCGAAGTAATCATCACTCCTGGACAGAGATTATCTGTTTTGGAGCAGGATCACTTCAAATACGATGAGTTCACTGCTCTTGACACTGTAATTATGGGAAATAAGAAGCTCTACGACATCATGAAAGAGAAAGAAGCCATCTACATGAAGGAAGATTTCTCAGATGAGGATGGTGTTCGCGCCGCTGAACTCGAGGCTGAATTCGCTGAGATGGACGGATGGAACGCAGAGTCTGATGCTGCTACTATGTTAAATGGTCTTGGCATCGACACATCAATCCACTACACTCTCATGGGTGACCTCACTGGTGCAGAGAAGGTCAAGGTTCTTCTTGCTAGAGCTCTATTCGGAAATCCTGACATTCTGCTTTTGGATGAGCCTACTAACCACTTGGACTTGGATGCTATTGCATGGTTGGAGGAATTCCTCATCAACTTTGAAAATACTGTAATTGTGGTATCCCATGATAGATACTTCCTGAACAAGGTATGTACTCAGATTGCAGATATCGACTATGGTAAAATCCAGTTGTTCGCTGGAAACTACGACTTCTGGTACGAGTCAAGCCAGTTGATTATGAAGCAGAGAAAAGAAGCTAACAAGAAGAAGGAAGAGCAAATCAAAGAATTGCAAGACTTCATCCAGCGTTTCTCGGCAAATGCTTCTAAATCTAAACAGGCAACTTCCAGAAAGCGTGCTTTGGAAAAGATTGAACTTGATGACATCAAGCCATCAAGTCGTAAATATCCTTATATCGATTTCAGACCAAACCGTGATATTGGAAACGAAGTACTCTCTGTTGAAGGTTTATCCAAGACAATCGACGGTGTAAAAATATTAGACAATATCAGTTTCACATTAAATCACGACGACAAGGTTGCATTTGTCGGTGCAAATGAAGCTGCTAAAACTGTATTATTCCAGATTCTCTCTGGTGAAATGGAACCGGATGAGGGTGAATACAAATGGGGTGTCACAACATCTCAGTCATATTTTCCAAAGGATAATACCAAGATATTCGATAATGATTTAATAATTGTCGATTGGTTGACTCAGTTCTCTGAGATTAAGGACGCTACATATGTCCGCGGATTCCTGGGCAGAATGCTTTTCGCCGGCGAAGATGGTGTAAAGAAAATGCGAGTATTGTCCGGAGGAGAAAAGGTTCGTGTACTTCTCTCTCGTATGATGATTGAAGGATCAAATGTGTTGATTCTCGACGAGCCTACTGACCACTTGGATATGGAGTCAATCACAGCGCTTAACAACGGTCTCATCAAATTCCCTGGTGTACTTCTCTTCTCTTCTAGAGATCACCAGATTGTCGAGACTACAGCTAACCGTATCATCGAGATTCTTCCAAACGGTACAATCGTTGATAAAATGTCTACATATGACGAGTACCTCGAGAGCGATGAGATGGCTCGTAAGAGAACTGTATATGATGTAAAGTCTGATGATGAGGACTAGAATTTCATATCTATTCTAATCATTCTTTTAAACTGTAAAAAAACAGTAGCGAATTATATTTATAAAATGACTCGCTACTGTTTTATTTTTTGCCATCAAAGGTATATGAAGTTATTTCAGGCAAAAATATAAATAATATTTTCTCACATTACCACTTGTGTACACTTATCACTTGTTATAAAATAGTCTGTGGATTATATGAAAGGAGAGTTTTGAAAAATGGAAGAGAATTACACAACACCAGTATCACAGCCATCACAGCCATCATCTATGGGACAGTGGTTTGTAACAATTTTGCTTACACTCATCCCTGTTGTAGGTTTGGTTATGCTCTTTGTTTGGGCATTTGGCAATACTGCTGATGAGAGCAAGAAGAACTGGGCAAAGGCAAATCTTATTTGGATGGTTATTGCAATTGTTCTCTGGTTCCTTGTTGGAGCTACAGTGCTTGCTTCTTTATTGGCACTTTACGGATTGGCATAAAGCAGGCAAAAAGCAATCAGTAAAAAAGAATTATCGAAAAAGATTCATCAAAAAGGTCACCTCATAAGAGGTGACCTTTTTTACTTAATATAACCTTTATTCTATTTATCTTCTAATTAAATATTTAACATAAATATTTAAGCTACTTCTTGAAAACTTAATTCTATGTATTATATTTTACTTCCAACATATAATTATCTTAGTTTTTGAAAGAATGAATAGGCGCTGGAATTCTACCTTCACGATTAATGAAGTCAGCACAAGAATATTTATTTACAGGCATAATTGGAGCATATCCAAACAATCCGCCAAATTCTACTGTATCACCGACACCCTTACCAATTACTGGAATAAGTCTAGCAGCTGTAGTCTTCTGATTTACCATACCCAGAGCCATCTCATCAGCAATCATACCTGAAATTGTTGTAGCAGGTGTATCTCCTGGAATTGCAATCATATCCAATCCAACAGAGCATACACAAGTCATAGCTTCAAGCTTCTCAAGTGTAATTGCTCCAGCTTCTACAGAATTAATCATTCCCTGATCTTCTGAAACAGGGATAAATGCTCCTGAAAGACCACCTACATAAGATGAAGCCATAACTCCACCCTTCTTCACCTGATCATTTAACATAGCAAGAGCTGCTGTTGTTCCAGGAGCTCCAGCATATTCGAGTCCAATTTCACACAAGATATCCGCAACTGAATCACCAATTGCAGGAGTAGGTGCCAGAGACAAATCAATAATTCCAAATGGAATGCCAAGTCTCTTGGAAGCTTCCTGTGCCACAAGTTGTCCCACACGAGTTACCTTGAAAGCAGTCTTTTTAATAGTCTCGCATAATACTTCAAAGCTCTCTCCTCTAACTGATTCAAGAGCAGTCTTTACAACGCCTGGGCCAGACACGCCTACATTTATGATAGCATCAGCCTCAGTAACACCATGAAAAGCTCCTGCCATAAATGGGTTATCGTCAGGTGCGTTACAAAATACTACCAGCTTCATGCAATCAACAGAATCTCTATCCTTGGATAACTCTGCAACCTCTAGCAAAATCTCACCCATAAGACGAACAGCATCCATATTGATACCAGTCTTGGTTGATGCCAAATTTACAGAACTACATACTCTCTCAGTCTGAGTAAGAGCCATTGGAATTGAGCGAATAAGCATCTCATCTCCTGTAGTCATACCCTTGGATACAAGTGCAGAATAACCGCCAATAAGATTTGCCCCAACCTTGGCAGCCGCTCTATCCATTGTCTTGGCAAGAGTCACATAATCCTCCGGACTCTTACATGCAGCAGCTCCAATCATAGCAATTGGAGTAACTGATATTCTCTTATTTACAATAGGAATACAATAGTCAGCTTCTATCTCAGCTCCAACCTTGGCCAAATCCTTGGCTACAGTTGTTATCTTGTTGTATACCTTTTCATTAAGCTTATCCAAATCAGAATCTATACAATCCAACAAGCTAATACCAATTGTGATGGTACGCACATCTAAATTCTCCTGCTCCACCATCTTATTGGTTTCATTTACTTCAAATATATTTACCATGATAATTCCTCTATAATGATGTCTAGTTATGCAAATGCTCACTTGACCAAAGCCATGAAAGCATGCCAGTTACAATTGATTCAATTAGATACGATGCATCTTCTCAAAGATTTCTTCACGCTGACACTTAATATCAACGCCAATCTCTTCACCAAGAGCATCTAAATCTGCCTGAATATCACCAAGAGATTTAGTAGCATTTCCCAAGTCTACAATCATCATCATGTTAAAGAAATCCTGTACAATAGTCTGTGAAATATCAAGGACATTGATACCTTGCTCAGATAAATAAGTACATACCTTTGCAATAATCCCCACTGTATCTTTTCCTACAACAGTAATGACAGCTTTTTGTTTTTTCTCCATTATTATATCTCCTTTTAATTTTATTGCTTTTAAAAAATAAATACCCTTGATAATTATTTTATCTCTATAACAATTACTATTTACAAATATTACTTCACAACAACAATATATCTATATCATCCGCCATTAACTATAACCGATTTGTCCGCTGATTATTTACCATAAATCCGTCAAGAATTATGATTTTATTATGTTAAATCACCAACTACACTGTAATTAATCGAGATACTTCACTTCTAGGAGCAACCTCTATAGGAAAATCTGAACCTGTATAAGGACAATCCCCCATGGTTATTCCAACCCTCACTGTCTCATAAGCCAATTGAGGATAATTATTTTCCTTACTAAGATGTCCCAGCAGCACATGCTTGGTATCATCATGTAATATCTCATTCAAAAATCTGGCGCATGTATCATTGGATAAATGTCCATGTTCACCAAGTATTCTCTGTTTTAATGGATAAGGATATGGGCCAACTTCCAACATGTGTACATCATGATTGGCTTCCACAAGCATGGCGTCAAGCCCCATAGAATGTAATATAATATTCTCGTCGAAATAACCTAAGTCGGTAATAATACCAATTCGCTTATTTCCAGAAGATACAATATATGCAACAGGATCTGCTGCATCATGTGATATGTGCATTGGATAAATATCCAAACTGCCTATTTGAAAATTAACCCCTGTTTTAATTTCTCTAAACAATCCTGGGTCAATCTTTCCCAAACTATTATTTCTTTTAATGGAAGCCAGTGTGCCTGCTGTACCATAAATTGGCAATCCATATTTTCTGGATATAACTCCCACACCACTTATATGATCACTGTGTTCATGTGTAATTAGAAGTCCTGCCATATCAGATGTGGTATAGCCGTAAGCATTCATTCCTTCTTCTATTCGCTTACCGCTAATACCTGCATCTATCATTACATGAGTATCATCATCACCCACGCATATACAATTGCCACTGCTTCCGCTTGCTATACTATAAAATTCCATTTCCTACTCTTCCCAGTAGACATCTGCGCTGTCTCCATCATTTAATGGAGCAGTATATCCACAAGGCTCACCATTGATTTTGGTGACTACATTTCTTCCGCCGCCTGCATGGATATCAAAGTCAATTACTGTAAATATATCTACGAACATATAATCATTCTTACCAGATAATGTTATATCCTCGCCGTTTGCTTTCACATGTATAACTCTGCCAGACAACATCTGCTCAGGTGTCTTCTCACCATCTGCAGCTGTGTCACCAGCATTTTCCCCATTGCCTTCTGCGGCATTGCCAGATTCATCTGCATCTTCTGAATTGCCTTCAGCATCAGCAACTTCACCAGCCTTTTCAACATCAGCAGCTCCGAATCCAAGAGTTGTCCACTCAATCTCGAAGTTCTCATAAATAAGTGAATCAAGAGTTGCAGGACGATTATTTACCATAATAGCTCTGTCGCTATCAAGCTCCACATCCATAAATTCTGCCAACTGACCTACTGTATAATAACTTCTGGTCTCTATATCATCGCCCTCTTGAATCTGATAAGAACCAGGCTCTAAACTACCATTTACCTCTACGAACTTAGGGCAGATAACTCGCTTATTATTTACCACAAAGGTCACAGTGCTTGAAGCATACTCATCAAGCTGCTCAATTGTATAAACTGCTTCTGTTCCCACAGTTGATGGCTCGATTTCTATAAAACAATTTGGCTCAAGAGGAGTATTCATTCCAACCTGATTTCCATTCATCTTCACAACTGCTGACTCGCCTTCATTTCCACGAGCCATTCTCTTGGTACCATTTACTGTGAAATGTATCTCCTTGCCACGGCGAGGGAACAATTCCTCTGTAGTAAATCCAACCTGCATTGCAGCATCTACAACTGTCAAATGGCCATTATCATACAGCTTAATCATCTCGTCATTGAAATGCACCATGACGAAGTTATTCTTCTGCTCATAATAATTGAGACAGATTCCAATAGGTGTTACAAGAAGCGGATCCTTCTTCACCTCAGGCTGATCGAAAGTAATATTTTGCATTACTTCCTCACCACGGAGTGCTACACGCTCTGAAGCAATTCCAAGTTTCTCTGCCATAGATTCTGTATAGCCATGAATCTTACCGCCACCACCTACTACGAAGCAAGCGCTTACAGATTTATCGCCATTTAACTCTTTGATTTTCTCAGCTACATCTGTAGTCATCTTCTCACGAATCGGCTCTGTCAGCTTCCATACATCAGAAGCTTTGATTTCATGAGAAATACCCATAATGTCTGTATACTGAATCTTATCAAGAGATGATGAATCCAACTTAATCTGTTCTGCTGTTGCGAAATCTACCAAGTATTCCTGCACAATAACTTCTGTCAACTCATCACCTGCACAAGGAATCATGCCATAAGCTATGATGCTTCCATCTCTGGTGATACAAATATCCGATGTACCTGCTCCCACATCAACAAGAGCAATATTTAACATACGGAAATTCTCTGGAATAGCGATGTTGATTGCGGCTATAGGCTCCAATGTAAGATTGGCAACCTTGAGTCCTGCTCGCTCAACAGCCGAATACAGACCATCTACTACATCCTCTGGGAGAAATGTTACGATAATAACTTCCTCAATAAAATCAGCCTTGTGACCTTCCAGACTCTGGAACAAATCCCCATTGAGGTAATATTTCATTACTGAGTATCCTACACAGTAGAACTTATATTTCTTGGCAGCTTCCTCGTCCTCACCTAGAAGTTCGTGCTGGGCCTGATCAATTCCCATAAGGTCAAGTGTATGCAAATCCTCTGCTGTAACCACAGTCTCCTCTGGATATTCATATTTCACACGAGTTGTAACAGTCTTGAGCACACGACCAGCGGCAGCTATACATACCTCGCTAAGAGGTGCATTTATCTGCGCTTCCAATGTCTCCTTCACCTGTCGAATTGTCTCTGCAACTCGTCCTATATCATGAATCTGACCATCCAACATAGCTCTTGTCTGATGCTCTTCATTGTGAGTTGCAATAACTCTGAAACCATCATCTGTGCGAACGCCGACTGTTCCCACCACATTTCTGGTTCCAATATCCAGACCAAATACCATATTCTCTGCCTGAGTTAATTCAATCATGTGTACTCTCCCTTGCGTCTATAAATCTTCGCGATCTGTCAATCGCTTATCAATCTGCTCAAAAGTATAATCCAGACTTCTGTTATTATCTATTAAAAAGTCACTCTTCATGCGAAATACTTCCTCATCCAGCTGGCTGGCAAATATTTCATCCACCCTCTCATCACTATATCCTCTAGATGATTTCAATCTCGCTCTTCTATTGTCCTGTGTGGTAAATATATACCAGATTTCATCACATATCTTGTCATACTCACACTCAATAAGAAGTGCAGCCTCAAAGAAATAATAATCCAGGGCTCCCTCTTCTCTGGTGGCAGCCACATCAGCGACTATCCAATCTTTCACCGCAGGATGCACAATGGAATTCACCAGCATGCGCCCTTTCTCTGATGCAAATACAATCTCTGACATCTTGCTTCGATCCAGGTAATCATCCGCATCCAGAATCTCCATGGATGAAGCAATGAATCCCTCTCTAACCAAAGCATCCAACAAATCGTCATAACACTCGTGACCTGGCTCCATTAATTCCTTAGCCAAATCATCTGCCATGACTATTTTGCATTTATAATTTTGTGATAAATATGCAAGTATGGCGCTTTTTCCAGCACCAACTCCGCCTGTTATACCTATAAACTCCATAATTATGTATATTTTATCATTTATACGGCTCAATTAAAAGAAATTACTTGCCATGAAAATGGCACTATAGCAATTTCTATTTTGCCTCATACCAGTCCTTACCAGTGTGCATATCAACCTCTAAGTCAACTGATAATTGAGCAGCTCCTACCATCTCTTCCTGTAATATTTTCTTCACCTGGTCTAATTCAGATTCCTTGGCTTCTATGAGAAGTTCATCGTGAACCTGTAGTAACAGACGAGACTCCAATCCCTCTCTAGCCAATCTATCGTGAACTCTTACCATGGCAATCTTGATAATGTCCGCAGCTGTTCCCTGAATAGGTGAATTCTTGGCAACACGCTCGCCAAACTGCTTCTGCATGAAATTGCTGGAAGCAAGTTCTGGAATCGGTCTGATTCTGCCATACATAGTCTGGACCATGCCAGTCTCGTGAGCTGATGCCACAAGAGAATCGATATACTCCTTCATCTGTGGGTAAGCCACGAAATATCCATCTATATAAGCCTGCGCTTCCTTTCTGTCCACTCCAATATCCTGAGCCAGACCAAAAGCACTAATTCCATATACTATACCGAAGTTAACAGCCTTGGCACTGCGTCTCTGTAAATCTGTAACTTCATCAAAAGGTACATTAAATACCAATGATGCCGTAGAACGGTGAATGTCCTGGCCATTGTTAAATGCAGATATAAGATTCTTATCTCCTGACATATGTGCCAGCACTCTAAGTTCGATCTGTGAGTAATCTGCATCTACGAATACATATCCTGACTTCGGATGGAATACCTTGCGAATCAATTTACCAAGTTCCATTCTCACAGGAATATTCTGTAAGTTTGGTTCAGTACTGCTGATTCGACCTGTAGCTGTTACAGTCTGTTGGAAAGAAGAATGTATTCTGCCATCATCTGCAATACATTTGGCAAGTCCATCTGCATAAGTAGACTTCAACTTGGCCAGCTGTCGATATTCCAATATATCTCCCACAATAGGATTAGTAGCTGCAAGCTTCTCCAGCACATCCACTGCAGTTGAATAACCAGTCTTGGTCTTCTTGCCACCTTCTATTCCCATTTTTTCAAATAGAATAACGCCTAACTGCTTAGGAGAGTTGATATTGAATTCCTCTCCCGCTTCCTTGTATATCTCCTGCTCCAACTCAGCAATACGAACAGCCAGCTTATCTCCATAAGCCTTGAGAGCTGTTGCATCAATTGCCATTCCTGCAAGTTCCATATCAGCCAGAGTAAATACCAATGGCAATTCAATGTCATTATATAAATCAAGCATATGCTGCTTGTCTAATTCCTGTTGCAATTTCTCAACAATAGATGCATATACATAAGACTGATATCCAGCAAATCTGGTCATCTCTTCAGTCATATCCACAGCTTCATGGAATTTCTTCTTGGCAAATATTTCTGTATAAGATGGAACCACCATATTCAGATAATCCATGCCCAAGTCCTCTGCAGTATATTCCTTCTTCAGAGGATGGATCAGATAGTCTGCCACTGCCACATCATATAGATTGTTATAGTCAAGCTTTCTATTTCTTATATCAGGATATAATATTTTAACCAGTTCTTTGCCATTGGCTGTGGCTATCTTGGCTCCTGATTCAATGAGATTTCGAAGCATCCCAATGAGGCCTTCTACTGTAATATCACTGTTGGAACCAGCTCCAGATGCACTATCATTTCCCATATCATTGCCAAAGAGAGACAACTGCTGACACTCCTCCTGGGCTTCACCGCAGCGAACCCACACAGCACTAACGCCATCACTTAGAGATGCGCCATAGATTTCCTGTCCTTCCATAGCTAGATACAAGCCTACATACTCAGACTTAATGCCTGATATATACTCCTGAAGCTTCGCCTTGGAATCTATATGGGTAAATGTCTTCTCAATCTCAGTATCAACTACATTGGCTGCAGCTTCTGTCACATCAAATCGAGAGAGCAACTTCTTCAATTCAAACTGCTTGCAAAGTTCGTATGCCTCAGGGGTAAATAAATCTCCAATAACAGCATCATCTATATTCCACTCAAAATCTGCATCCACTTTAATAGTAGCCAAAACCTTGGACATTACGCCTTGCTCATAGAATTCCTTGAGCTTATTGCATTTGGCCTTACCGAATTCCTTGGAGAACTCCTCCTCGTTATCAATAGCATTCTGGTAAGCATTTTCCAGAGAATGGTACTTGGCAATAATCTTTGGAGCAACCTTCTCACCAATCATGGGAATACCAGGAATATTATCAGAAGTATCTCCCTGAAGAGCCTTCACATCTATAAACTCTGTTGGAGTAACCAGATAGTGTTCCATAACATCAGCCGGATAATACTCCTCAACCTCAGTTCCGCCTCCCTTAGTCTTTGGGATGGCAATCTTGATTTTGTCAGTAGCCAACTGGAGCAAATCTCTATCACCAGAAATTATTGTCACATCATAACCAGCAGCTTCAGCACGACGAGACATAGTACCCAGCAAATCGTCAGCCTCAAGTCCAGGTTTGGAAATAACTGGAATATTCATAGCGCGAAGCACTTCCTTGGTATATGGTACCTGCTCATGAAGTTCGTCAGGCATACCTTTTCTGGTGCCCTTGTAAGCAGCATACATCTCATGGCGAAAGGTTGGCGCCTTCTCGTCAAATGCAACTGTCAGATGATCCGGCTTCTCCACATCAATAAAGCGAAACATCATATTCAGGAATCCATACACTCCATTGGTATGCTGCCCCTTGGAATTTGTAAGGGGAGGCACGCCATAAAATGCCCTATTCAAAATACTATGTCCATCAATCAACAAAAGTTTCTTGCTCATATTACTCCTCGAATTTTAATTAATCTATTGTCACTTCCGTAGTAACTTCCTCAAGCCACTCTAAAGCTGCGCCTGTTAAATGTGGTGCAATAGCTTCACGAACCTGTCTGTGATAATCATTTATCCAAGCAATTTCCTGATTGCTAAGCATATCAAAATCAACCGGATCCAAATCAATTGGAACCATGGTCAGAGGCTTGAAGTTCATAAACTGTCCGTACTCGTTCTTCTCAGCCTGCTGGCACAGAATCTCATTTTCAATTCTGATACCATATCTGTCAGCCTCGTAATAACCAGGCTCATCACTTGTAATCATACCAGGTATTAATTCCTGAATAGAATTCATACCATTGATTCTCCATCTGAATCCATTTGGTCCCTCGTGAACATTTAAAATATGTCCCACTCCGTGACCTGTACCATGCTTGAAGTCCTTACCAACTTCCCAGAAAGGCTCTCTTGCAAGCATATCAAGCTGTACTCCACAAGTTCCCTCCAGGAACTTAGCATATTCCAATCTCAAATGAGACTGAAGTGTACGAGTATACATCTCTCGCTCCTCATCAGTTACAGGACCAACTGCGATGGTTCTGGTAATATCTGTTGTACCAGTCTTGTAATGTCCGCCTGAATCTACAAGAAGGAATCCTCTAGGATCTACAACACTGTAGTTCTCTGGTGTAGCGCTGTAATGTGCCATTGCAGCATTTGGACCATAAGCACTGATTGTACCGAAGCTCAAATCCAGATAATCAGAGATTTCACTTCTAAGTCCATCGATACACTCAGCTGCTGAAATCTCAGTAAGTGGCTCATCCTCAGGGAATCCGATGTGCTTTCCTGTAGCCACTTCCTCTTTGGCAACTGCTTCCATTACATCCTCTGAAATCTGGCCCATTTTCTTCTTGATATAGAAAATGAACTTAGTCATTGCCACGCCGTCATTGATGTGAGCCTGAATTGTGTTAGCAATCTCAGTATCATTTTTGGTAGCTCTCATAAGCTCCTCTGGCTCAGCCTCGTTAATAATCTTTACTGTCTTGGATACGCTATTGCAAATCTTATAATTTGCAAAATCCTCATCAAGGAGGATGTCTCCATCAATCTCTGATAATACATCATAAATTGAATCGTATGGTTTAACACTAATATTTCTCTCTGATAAATAATCCATCACCTCAGATGTCAAAATATCAGAAGCCTTGCCCTCTTCTCCCATAAATAATGTCACATCCTTCTGTGAAATAAGAAGATAAGACATAAATACAGGAACATTGGTTATATCATTTCCACGAAGATTCAAGAACCATGCCACATTACACAAGTCTGCAACCAGATGATACTTAGCCTTCTTCTCTGTCATCTTCTCACGAACATCAGCTAATTTATCCAGAGTGTCCTTACCAGAGAATTCTGAAGTCAGAATCCATGGTTTAGAATTAGGAAGTGCAGGTCTGTCCTCCCACAACTGTCCAATCAAATCCAAGTCTGTCACAAGATGTCCACCAAGCTTGGCAACCATCTCCTGATATTTATAACCATCTGTAGCTGTCATGCAGCTGCCGTCAAATCCAATAACCGGCTTCTTGCCAACAGATGCCAGAGCCTTCACCTGATCAGTGAGATACTCATCTACAGTTGGTACACCTTCCTCGCCCATCTTTTGTAAAATGGTCTGATTGTCTGCAAGCTGCTTACCAGCCTGAACGAAATATCTACCGTCAGTCCAAAGTCCTGACTCAGTCTTGGTAATTACAGCAGTTCCAGCAGAACCTGTAAAACCTGTTATATATTTTCTTGTTTTAAAATGATCTCCTACATATTCAGATGCATGATCATCAGAAGTCGGAACCACATAAATATCAATTCCATTTTCCTCCATAAGATTTCTCAATGCACTCTGTCTTTCATCAATAATATTTGCCATATCTTATGCCTCTTTTCTATATGAAATCGTACTACATAATCATATAACAAAACGGGTATATTTTAAAGCAGAAAATGTTGATAAAACTCAATAAAATCAAGGGGTTGTAAAGTTTTTGAAATAAAATTATAAAGTTATTGAAACTTGGAGATTATTCCTTTAGAATTCAATTGAAAATAGAATATCAAGGAAGAATAAATGAATATATTAGTTGCTCTTGTGGGAATCATGTTAACTCTATGGTTTCTCGCACCATTTTTTACAAAAAGAATTTTGAATATTGGAAATGCTACCGGAATAATTATGGGCGTCATCCTAATAATTGCTGGATTGTGCCATAACATTTTCCAGAATCTCATAATGGAAGGTCTGCAGATTCCAATTGTACATGACATAATTATAATATTAGCCTACGCTATCGGTGTAATCTGTATCACAGCATTTATCATATCCATGTGCATATATACTGCAACTAAAAAAAGACCCGTGGATCCCGCCACTGTAATCGTGTTGGGATGCAGAGTCTATGGAACCAAAGCTTCACTTATGCTGGAGGAGAGACTCTATGCCGCCTTAAATTATCTGGAGGCAAATATCACTTCTCATGTAATTGTAGCCGGCGGCCGAGGTTACGATGAAGGAATATCCGAAGCTGAGTGCATGTACAACTGGCTTGTAGACCATGGTATTAATCCAATGCGCATACATATGGAATCCAAATCCACCACCACCTATGAGAATCTAATCTTCTCCTGTGAAATAATAATGGAGCAAAAATTAAATCCAAATATAGCAATTACATCAAATGACTTCCATCTCTACCGCGCACTGAAGTTGGTAAATAAATGTAAGTCAAATGACACTGTCAGACCACTTATTGAATCCGACAGATTCTCCTATGGCGCCATTAGCGCACCTACAGCCTGGTGGCTCTTTCCAACATATTTCGTCCGGGAGCTCTACGCCGTATTGGCGCTTTGGCTCGGGTTAAAGAAATGATTAGTTCAATCTATCCAATATAATCTTCGCAAGTTCTTCCTTGGACATCATCTCAAGAGACTCTGCGCCGTCAGAAGTAATCAATGTCGCTACATTGGTATCAACACCGAAACCGGCACCTTCTGTTGCAATGGAGTTTGCCACAATCATATCTGCATTTTTCTTCTTCAATTTTGCAGTAGCATTTTCCAACAGATTCTCTGTCTCCATGGCGAATCCACAAACCTTTTGATTAGTCTTTTTG
>JAEEGF011029859.1_pt1 | contig 27556 bp, 18 predicted proteins | sample 9134171 | NCBI WGS metagenome assembly JAEEGF01 (sample SAMN16246542, study PRJNA631951) | gut metagenome | biome: gut microbiome; feature: rumen; material: AP-attached | host: Bos | place: Iran: Karaj | collected 2018-10 | reverse complement strand
CCTGCCCCAATGGACCCTCAACGCCGAGACCTACACGATGAGCGAAATGGCGCAGAGCATCTATGTGCAGTACCGCTACAAGAGTCTCACCGCCATGCTTGCCTGGCACTGCCCGTTCAACAAAGAAGGCTACCGCTATGAAACAATCGGCCTCAGCGCCGTGCATCCCTATCATCATACCCACTGGACTGCCAACAACGGCAATATGGTTGTCCTTGGCCTCACCTGGCAGATGGACTTCGGCCGCAAATTCCACAAAGGGGAGAAAACCCTCCAGAACGGCGGCTACGACAACGGAATGGTACGCGGAAGCTGACCGCCGGCAAGTTGACAGGAGGTTGTATTGGCTATGAAGAAGTAACCGCCAGGGACGCTATGCTGATGCGCAGGTTGGGAACAGCGCAAAGAGCGTGGTAGCAGTTCTCGGTAGTGGCACCGGTGGTGATGATGTCATCCACAAGAAGGATGTGTTTGTTCTCGAAGTATTCCGGATGCCGCACAGCAAAGACCTCCTTCATGTTGTCCATACGTGCCTGCCGGTCCTTATGGGTCTGGGTATCGGTATAGCGTTGGCGGTATAGGTTGTCTGTCACAACAGGACGGTGCATAATCTCGGCCATAGCCTCGCAAAGCAGTTCGCTCTGATTGTATCCACGCTGGCGTTTACGACGGCGATGCAGTGGCACGGGGACAAGACAGTCGATATCGCCGAAACGTCCCGACGACTGTAGTTCGGCACCCAACAGACGACCGTATTGCTTTGCCATGGCAAGGTTGCCTTCGTATTTGATTTGATGGACTATGGTCTGTGCTATGTTGCCCTGCCTGAAAAGGAGCAGTGCGGCACCCGCCTGACAGGGTATGCGGCCGACAAGGCGTTGTTCCACTTCATTGCCTGGGAAGAACGCATGACGTGCCCATGGTATCTGTGCCAGGCAGTGGGTACAGAGATGCCGCTCGTCACCCACGAGGGGTTCCCCACAGTAGCAGCAGACATCCGGAAAGATGAGCTGCAAGAGTTCGTGCAGGGGTTTGAAGTGCAAGCGTTGCATTGATGTCAGGGCAAGAAAAGGCAGCTGTCGCCGTAGCTGAGAAAACGGAACTGGTGGTCGAGAGCGTAGCGGTAGCATTCTTTCCAGTCATCGCCTATGAGGGCAGAAACCAATAGCAGGAGAGTGCTCTTGGGTTGGTGGAAATTGGTGATGAGCCCGTCGATTACATGGTATTTGTAGCCGGGTGCTATCATCAGTTGTGTGTCGCCGTGCAGATGCTCGGTGTCGTGCCGCTCCATCCAGTGCAGTACATTGCTGTAGGCTTCGGCAGTGGAGATGTTGAGGCTTTCCAGACTGTAGGGGTCCCATTGGTGGATGTGCATTGTGTCGAGGGCGGGATTTTGGCTGAGCTGAACCCCGAACCAATAGACTGATTCGATGGTGCGCACGGTGGTTGTGCCTACGGGGATGAGGGGACGGCCTGCGTGGTTGAGGATGTGCTGGATGTTTTGTAGTGATATTTCAATCTGTTCGACGTGCATTTCATGCTCGCCTATGGTGTCGGTGTTGACGGGCTTAAAGGTGCCGGCACCCACATGGAGGGTAATGAAATCTGTGGCGATGCCTCGGGTTTTGAGGTTGTCGAACACTTCGGGAGAGAAATGGAGTCCGGCAGTGGGTGCGGCCACAGAGCCTTGGTGAAGGGCATAGACGGTCTGGTAGCGCTCGTTGTCGCTATTTACAGCTTCGCGGTGGAGGTAGGGGGGCAAGGGGATGACCCCTGCGTGTTCAATGAGCTCGGCAAAGGAGATGCCGCCGTCCCATACAAAGTCCACTATCCAGGCATTGCCTACTGCTTGGCAGCGGGAGGCCGAGAGAGTGATTTGCTGGCCATTGATGTCGAGGGTGCGAGCCAGGACACCGTCCTTCCATTTCTTGTTGTTGCCGATGAAACAGGTCCAGGTGCACCGTTCCCGCTGCTCGAAGGATTGCGCCACGGGCATTTGGTAGGGCTCAAGGCAGAAGACCTCGATGGTGGAGCCTGTAGGTTTGCGGAAAAAGAGCCGCGCATGGATGACCTTGGTGTTATTAAAGATGAGCAGTGTGTCAGGCGGCAGAAGGTCGGGAATGTTGCAGAACAGGCTTTCGGATATGATGCCCTTGCGATAGATGAGGAGTTTGGACTGGTCGCGCCGGTCAAGAGGGAACTTAGCTATGCGGTCGTCGGGCAGTGGATAGTCGTAGTCGGCAATGGCGATGGATTGGGGGTTAGTCATTGGCAGGGTGTTTGCGTTGAGTGAGAAGGGAGAAGATTATATACCACAATATGATGAGAGAGATGGCATACCATTGGCGGGTAATGCCGATTATCATGGCGCATCCAATAAGGAAGATGTATTGGATGCGGTTGGTGCGCCAGGAGAGGTCTTTGAAATTGAACTTAAGTGAGAACATGGGGAGTTCACTGACCATGAGAATGTCGGTGACGAGCGAGACGGCTACCAGCAAGAAGGCAAGGATAGGATATTCTGTGCCGAATTGAGGGCTGTGGTTGTACTGGGGGAGACTGAAATAGAGTGCAATGCCGACCCATATCAGGGCGTTGGAAGGGACGGGGAGTCCGAGGAAAGAATGGCTTTGCCGTGTATCGAGGTTGAATTTTGCGAGACGATAGGCAGCGAAGAGGGGGATGAGAAGCGCCAGATAACATAGCCATGTCAGGCTTGACAGCTGGATGAGAATTACGTAAAGCATCATGCCTGGAGCCACGCCGCTGGTGACGACGTCGGCAAGCGAATCCAACTCCTTGCCCATGGGGGAGGATACTCCAAGGAGGCGTGCCGTGAGGCCGTCGAAGAAATCGAGGAATATACCTAAGCAAATGAAGAGTGCGGCAAGGTGCAGGGTTTCTTCATAGGTGTAGATACAGGCAAGCACGCCACACAGGAGGTTGCCAAGGGTGATGAGATTAGGTATTTGCCGTTTTACGGCGGTGAAAAGTTTCATTGTGTGAGTGTGTTGAAAAAAAGGATGTAGGAACAAACAAGTATTCCTACATCCGCCATGAAAACAAAATTCTTTCTTATCAGTACAGTTTAATAACCAGCTTGAAGTCGGGGTCGTTCCAATAAGCACGGAACTCTGTGTCGACAGCAGCTTTGCGTTTGTATTCGTATTCCTGATCAACGGAACCCTGGAGGTTTTTAAGGCAATTCTCGCGGTCGCCAAGGCGGGCATATGCCACGGCGCGGAGGTAGTAGACCTCGGCGGACTGGTCGAGACAGCAGTTGAGAGTACGTATGCAGTTCTCAGTCTCGTCATTCATGAGTTGGGCGAAGGCAAGGTTATAATTGCAGGAAGAGCCTTTGAGGAGCTTCTGTGCCTCTTCGTAGTTACCACGCTTGAGGTTGAGGAGCGGGATGTTGGTTACAGCATCGGAGCTTCCTTGGCGCTGAGCCTCCTCAAAGTAGTATTTGGCAAGGGTGTAGTCCTTCTGAGCGAGGCAGAGCAATCCAGTGTTGTTGAGTACATCGGGGTTGTGGGGGTTGAGGTCGCGGGCCACCTTCAGGTAGCGCTCGGCTTCGGAGAAATCGCCAAGGTAGAAAGCAATGGCACCGGCATTGTTCCAAGCGCCCCATTCTGCGCTGTGGTTTTCTGTGGCCCACTTGTAGTATTTCATCTTGGTGTCATAATTGTAGTTGATGTATGCAGCATACATAAGTTCGTCAAAGGAGAGCTTGGAGGGGTTGAGCGTGGCCTGCTTGGCCAATTCCACATCGGTCTGGCGGGCTTCGGAATAGTAGAGAGCAATTTGTGCACGACGCAGGCTGGGGAAAATGTCGCGCTCGAGTTGAGGATAGGTCTCCGAGTAGTTCTTGACCATCTGCTCGCGCTTGACGAGGTTCTGCTGGGTCTCAACGACATTGACGATAGCATGGCGGTCCTGGATAGAACTCTCTTCAACCATGACTACAAAATGCACCCAGTCCTCACCGGCCGCACGGGTGGTGATGACCATTTTCTTCAGCTGGTTGTGCTTGTAGTATTCAATATCCTGGGGTTTCACTTTGGCACGGCGGGCCATGGTGGTGAGCACGTCGTCCAGTACTCGGCGCAACTCGGCTGTGGCGATGTCGGCACGGTTCTTGGACACACCCACATTGGCAGTCTCTTCACCCTCTGGAGAAGCCCATCCGGTGATGGTAATCTGCTTGGGCAGACCGTTTTCAAGCATGACGCGCTTGAGGTCGTTGACTGTGTATTGAGCATTGAAACGCACGTTCATCTCGCATCCCCAGTCAAGGACAGATGTTCCATTGGGGAAATAGATGTCGGCAGTCTCCACCACACCCTGTTTCTTGTTATAGTTGAGGGGTGCGATGGAAATGTTTCCACGAATATCAATCCATTCGGAGGTGATATTGACACCATCGGAAATGAGGACGGTGGGGAACACAACACCCCGATGCTGCTCTACAATCTGGTCGGCAAAGAGTGCTTCGTCATCGACAGATTTGGTTTTGTATCCCACAGGAGCAAGGAGCACTTTGCCGGTTTCCATGCCGGGCTTATAGTCCAATGCATCGCTATAGGTAAAACGACCACCCGTAGCGTAGTTAATGGTGGTACCCGGACCGGAGACGGATTCGCCCTTGACAGTGATTGGGTCGAGCGGTGTGGTGCCGCCTTCCCAAGTAAAGACTGGCTGGATAAATAAGGCGACGCCCTTGTCAAAGTATTTGGCGGGAACCGAAGCGGTGAAATTCACCACCACTTTATCGTCGCGGACTTCGACGGGATCTGGGTTGGCCTGATAGCGGATTTTTTTGCTATTGGACTTCATTTTTGACAATCCACTGCATCCTGTCAAGAGGACAGCTGCGGCCATGAGGAGTGTTAATAGCGTTTTTCTCATTGTATATTTATATATTTTTATTATCATAACGACATGTTCCTGATGCAATTAGGTTGCCTTATCGCATCGGAGGACACTTCAGTATCAATCTGCAAAGATACAATTTTTTTTTGATTGGATAATTATTTTTTCAATCATATGGATTGATTGCAGGGAAGAAACTGCACAGACGGAATATCCCGCGAGTTTAACCCCAATCGGTCAATAGACCGACTTTTCAATTTTATACTTCTTTCTAAAGTTTGAAAAGTATGATTATTCTTTGATTTAACTATCAAGCGTCGTCATTTATTCGTTCGTTATTCGATCGTTTTCCCATCGTTCTCCGTTTCAGATAGGGAAAAATGAGGGAAATATATCGAAAAACGATATGATAAAGAACGACGCAACAGCGAGCCCGGAAGGCACACAGAGGTACATTGGGGTAAATATGCAACATCTTTCGGAACGTTGAGGAACGTTAGCGTAATCCTTCACAGAATAAATTGTAAATTCCGCGCGAAGTGGCAAACGCCACACTGAAACAGACGGCAGTAGCCGTATGACTAATTGACTTTTAGCTTGCAGGCCTCCTCAAACGGGCAGTAGAGGCACATTTTGCTGTTGTGGTTTGCGGCGAAAGGAATATCTGGATTCAGCATTTCTTCGGCTATTTGATGTAGCATTGTTTCAAAGGTGTCCAAATGCTGACGGGTGATTGTCTCCTTCCCTTCCCATGAGGCAGTAAGAAGATTCGAATGGAGATGACCCAAAGGAAAGATTCCCGACACGTGAGGCAGACTGCTGCTTTGGGAATTGCTATATAACCATTCATATGTCATTAGTTGGAACCATTTGTCGGAAACTGTATTCCAGTCAGGATCTGCAGAAGCGACCTTGAGGTCGCGAGGGTCCACTTTACCTGATTTGTAGTCAATAATGCGTAATGTACCATTGGCGATATCGATTCTATCAGCTACTCCTTTGACGACAACATGGCGAGTGTCAGCACCCACCGTGACATCAAATCCATGGGATAGCTCCTTCTCCAAGCCAACAATTTCAATGGACCCGTCTGTTTGCAGATGTTTGATTTCGGATTTCAGGAAGTCTGTTATCTGTGTTCGGGCAACAGCTCGGAGAAAGTGGTTCCGACCATAGAGATTCCGTCCATGCTGGAACTGTTCGGCCAGTGCATCGTCAATGATTTCATCTATCCTGCTTAACGCCTGCTGCAAGGTGTCGGGGTTTACAATATTGTCCTTTGAGCTGGAATAAATGGTTTCCAGCACAGAGTGGATGCAGCTTCCCAACTCGTTTTGCTCCAAGTCCTCACTTACCCGGTCTGGTTCATCAATATGAAGGACATTCTCGAAGTAGAACTTTAGCGGACAAGCCCTGTACTTATTCAGTCCAGATGGAGACAGCCCACAGGTTATCAGTTCATTAATGCGGTCAAGGACTTCTCTGTTTTTTTGGCCGACATCCTGTGTTTTGCCGAGGGGAGAGGCATTGTCCGCAACAAGAACTTTTTCTGTAATCGTTATATTCTTAGGGTATTGTGGCACGAGTTCCCTGCGCAACTGATGAATAAAGCGGCTTGGTTCACCCTTGCCCATCATGTCGGTTTCGGTGCTGTAGAGAAGATAGATGTCCTCAGCGCGCTGCAGAAGCCGATAGAAGTTGTATGCATAGACAGCATCTTTCTCATGGAAAGTGGGAAGGCCGAAAGCAGTCTTCAGATTGTATGGAATCAACGAGTTAAAGCTTCTCCCAGACGGAAGGACCCCCTCGTTTGCCGAAAGGAGAATAACCCGTTTAAAGTCAAGGTTTCGAGTCTCCAAAACACCGAGTATCTGCAAGCCACTCAGGGGTTCTCCGTAGAATGCAACGGAACGCCGTTGAGCCAAGCGCGTATAGATTTTGAGGAGAACACTCAGGTTTTCAATAAAATGATATTGCTGCTGTATCTGCAGTAAATGATTAACTATTTCCAGAAAACAAGCCAGTGCCTCCCTCTCCTTATTATCTGATTCCAAAACATTTGAATCGTATAGCAACTGAATAATCCTGTGCATCATTTGCAGGAAATCATCAGGGGTAGGATTTGTCTCTCCGAAGATAAAACCTATGGAAGACAAATCAATACCAATCTTTTGTCCAAGAGAGGAAATCGTGTCGTAGGTTGCATAGATGATATGCTCCGCATAAAGGATTTTCTCTATTTTTGAATGTATATTGCTTGTTCCAAGGAAAGTAGAAAACAGCTGGTCGGAAAGTATGGACTGGATATCCTGGTGGTAGAATGTGTTCCCACGCCGTCGTTGTTGCAGTGAGAACAGTTTTAGTGACAACGCATATGTATCCGTGTTTGAAAATGGAAAGCCCATTGTGATGTTTGCCGTCTTGACCTTTTGAGGAAGAGAGTTGAGCACGGGCAACAATAGGGACTCATCGGACAAGACTATGGCGGTTTGGTTAAGGTTGTCGCCAGGATGTTGCTGCAATTCAGTTTCAATTATGCCGCCAGCATACTTGCATTGCAGGGTGTTTTCCGGACAATTAACGATTGTGATATTTTTCTTCCCCTCGGCAAAATGATTAGAATATTGACCAATGGTTGGGAATCGATTACAGTTTTTTCGTAGGAAACGGCCAGCCTCTTGCTGTTCGTTGTCAAAATAATAGCTGTCACCATCGGTGTAGAGACTGCCTCTGCCGCACGCAATGCAATGTTGGATGATACGTTCCTCACTGGTTGACAAGGCATTGAATCCAACAAAACAGAGCTGTTGCTCTTTATATTGAGATAAAAGAGACTCTATATTCTCCGCCACATGGCGGTAGGCCATACCTGCATACGCTTTATGTTGCGATTGCAGCCTCTGGTGCAGAAGATTGTAGTACTGGTAAAGTGTACGGTAAAAGACAAGGTATCTCTCTTGGAATGAGGTGAGATGGCCGGATTCAATATCCCATTCCCCAATTGATTTGATGTCGTGCAGATTTGCGAACAACTGTTTGGCATCAATGCAATAGAGATCCACTTCCGAGAAGTCGGCAAGCATCATATCGCCGAAAGAGATGAACTCCTCGAAGGTGTCGTATCTGCGATTCTCCCCAAGCAAATTGCGATGAATATCGAAAAGCTCAAACAGGAGCAGTTCGTTAGGGATTATTTCCATATCACTCAGTTCAGAAACCAGAGTGTCCATACCGATAGTACGAGGCAGAAACAGGGGTTTCTCCGCCTGTTTGAGGAACTGTTGACGCAGGAAAAGACCAGAACGGCGATTGTTGAACACCACCGTCACCCGGTCTAACGAGTCAGGATATTCTTTTTGAAGAATATGAGCTATTTCTGAGAGGAAAGATTCCATTGTTGTGCCAAGTTTAATTTTTGAGGGGTTCCCACATCAATCCAATTGGTTTCAGTATGCAAGAAGTAGCTTATTCTATGACATTTGGCAACGGATAGATACTCCGGGATAATGGGATAGGGTTGCGTGGCAGGAGGAAGGAGATGAATAAGGGAGGGCTCGACGACAGAAATGCCACTGAATGCGAGTTCCGTATACTCTGCCGTGGGACCATTTACCCATTTAGCCTCGCCGCTGGATTGATTTCTCCAGCCAATGAGTTGTTTCTGATTGTCGAACAGCAGATAGCGGGAAGTCTTACGATGGCAAACCGCAAGTGTGGACATGTTTCCTTCTGTCTGATGGTATGAAACCATTTCACGGAGATTGATGCGCGACAAGATGTCAACATTATGGACAATAATGGGTTCTTTTTCATTGAAAAGGGATTCGGCTTTCTTTAGTGCACCTCCTGTGTCAAGAAGGCTTTCCCGTTCATCAGAGATAACAATTTCTGCATCCCAGTTATTACTCTTGATATAATTGCAAATCATGTCGGCAAGATGGTGGACATTAACAACCATGTACCTGACCCCTTGCCGGATAAGATTTTCAATCTGTATCCGTAATATCGGGATACCATTGATTTCAACCAGTGCTTTGGGGCAATGATTGGTCAAGGGTTGTAGGCGAGTACCGAGTCCAGCGGCAAGAATAAAGGCTTGCATTGTAGTATAACGTTTAGAATGCAAAATTACAGTTTTTTTTTTACTTTGTAGAAAAAAGTTGCATACCTCGTCCTTTTCGCAGATGGTCGGTCCTGTCGTGCAAAAAGAGTATCGGAGGCAACCCTGATTTTGGAAGTCCTTCTTATCTTGACAGTGATGTTTGAGGGAGGGATGAAGACAACCACATAAACTGTATATGAGCAAGACTTCTATACTAAAATACAAAGAAAATAATTATTTTTATTTAAAAGTGTTCAGAAACAAAAAAAAATAGTATCTTTGCAAATCATGAACAAAGTGCCTTTATTAAAGAAGCGCTTTTTAATGTATTGATACTTAATAATGACAAAAAAATAACTTGTATATGAAAATATGTAAATTGTCTTTAGGATTAGTGTTTTTTTCACTATTGATTGTCTCATGTGGCCCCACTGCTGAGCTGGCTTATGTGCATGATGCGCAACGCGACTCAGCATTTGCACTAAAGGGGCAATTCTCTGGCGGTATCCAAGCCAATGACTTGCTTGGGATATACGTAGAGAGCGAGACCCCAGAGTCAACCATTCAATTCAACCAGGAAACAAACAAGATAGCCATCTTCAACGGCACTGTGATGAATCCGGGAAGTTCCGCAGTGACAGGATATCTTGTTAATCATGATGGCGATATCATTTTCCCTGTTTTGGGTAAAATCCATGTCGTGGGTTTAACCCATAACGAATTGGCTGCATTGATTGAGAGCAGACTGGTATCGGAAGGACATATCATAGACCCTGTTGTGACAGTCAAATTGATGAATTTCAAAGTGTGTGTGTTGGGCGATGTGGTTCGTCCCGGACAGCTGGTTGTCGCAGGTGAACGTTTGACAATCTTCGAAGCACTGAGTATGGTTGGAGACCTTACCATATATGGTCAACGTCATAATGTCACAATCATTCGTGAAGAGAATGGGCTTCGCACAATTGGTGAGATTGACCTTTCCTCGAAGACTGTATTCGATTCCCCATATTACTATTTACATCAGAATGACGTAATCTATGTGGAGCCGAACATGAGAAAGAAGAAGAATGCAGAAAGAGACCCAATGATTATGACATATATCTCAAGTGCGGTGTCAATTGTATCGGTTCTCTCGTCGATGTTCTACTACTATATCTTGTCTAAACGTTATCTGCAATAGTTACCCACCATATTGGATTGCATTTAAGTTACTTTTTCAATTTCAAATAAGAAGAGTATGGAAAATCAGCAACAAATAAGTAACACACAGAATCAGCAGAATGCACATCAGCAGGAAGCCGAAAGTTCAATTTCTTTGAAAGATATTGTATTCTTAGTCATTAACAATTGGTATTGGTTTGCCATATCACTGTTTGTCTGTCTTGTGATAGCTGGTATAGTTTTCAAAACCAAACCCAAGGACTTTGAGTATACATCCAGAATCATGATTCGCGACGAGAGCGACCGGCGAGCCACTTATCGTAATGTAGATGCCATTTTAAGTAATGCAGGTGACGATTTTGGCTCACGCTCGTTGGATGACGAGATTTTCATCATCAAGTCATCGCCATTGATGGTTAATGTAGTGGAGCAACTGAATCTGAATAAGACGTGCGACCGCACAGGTCTTTTCACAAAGATTTCATACTACCATGACCGTCCATTGGACATGGAGGTGACATTGCACAACACGGATGTAAAGGAAGCCAGTCTTAATGTCAGTGTGACACCATTGGACATGAACCGATACCAATACAATGTCAACTCTGCCAGTGGTGGTGTTTCCAAGAAGAAAGGCGTTGCAAAATACACTGAAAAGGTAGAGGTTAACAATTACGTTACATTCTCTGTGGACAAGACACAATACTTCTCCAACAAGAACATCAACGTCACATATGTTTTGGCTGAATGCCCGGTGCTAACAAAAGCATATCAGATGGTACGGAGGCTGTCTGTAAATCGTGTTAATAAAAATGCCTCGGTTCTTGCCATTACATATTCAGATAATAATGAGCAGAGAGCAAAAGAAGTTGCCGATGTTATGGTTGTTGTGTACAATGCGGAAGCCATCAACGACAAGAAACTAATAGCAGAGAAGACTGAACAGTTTGTGTCGGATCGTATCGCACTTATTTCAGGTGAGCTTACCGATGTGGACTCTCAGGTTGAGCAAATAAAGAAAAGCTCCGGTCTGACAGATTTCTCAAGTGCTTCAGGCATGCTGCTTCAAACAGGAACCCGTTATACAGACGAGGTGGTTGATTTGGAAGCTGAACTTTCAAATATTCGTTCTATCAAATCGTACATGAACGATCCTGCAAACAAAGAAGAGCTGCTTCCTGGCAATGTGGGTATATCCAATGCTGGTGTCCAGAACCAGATAAACCAGTATAACAACCAGTTGCTTCAATACAAGAAACTCCTCAACACTGCAGGACGCAACAACCCCGGAGTACGTAACTTGCTGCAGCAGATGGAATCGAACCGTAATGCCATTTTAGCTGCTATCGACAATTTGATTAATTCTGTTAATATACGATTACAGAGTGCAAGGGCTCAGGAGATGCGTACAAGAGGACAGATTTCGGCTATGCCCACACAGACGAAAGCTGTTAATGAAGTTACCCGTCAACAGAAAATCAAGGAAGAGTTGTATCTGTACTTGCTGAGTAAACGTGAAGAGAATGCAATGAATCTTGCAGTCACAGCCGACAATGCAAAAGTGGTGGAACCCGCTATACGTTCCAATATGGGTCCTCACCTGTCAATGCATATCCTTGTAGGTTTGATCTGCGGAGTTGCACTGCCTGCACTGATTATGTTTGGCATGAACTTCTTTAATGTGAAGGTACGCTCGAAGATGGAAATCGAAAAAGCCCTGACTATTCCTGTTATGGGAGAGATACCCCAGAAACCTGAAGGCCGTGCAAATGACGAAATCATCGTGACAGCCAATGGTACTGATGTGGTCACAGAAGCGTTCCGAATATTGCATTCAAATATCCCATTCTTCTTGAAGGAGGGGCAGAAGGTTATCCAGACCGTTTCCACTATCCCTGGTGAGGGTAAATCATTTGTAGCCCTTAACCTTGCGTTATCATTGGCATATCTAGGAAAGAAAACAATCTTGCTGGACTGCGACCTGCGAAAGAGAAGCCTTTCCAAGACAATTGACCGTCATAACCGCACTGGCTTAATTCATTATATGTTAGGCAAAGAGGATGATTTCACTAAGATAATAATGCATAGTGAAACCTCTCCCAACCTCGATTATATCGTCTGTGAGAAGACTCCCCCTAATGCCACACAGCTTCTTCTTGATAATAAGATGGAGAATCTGGTTGCATATTTGCGAGAGCATTATGATTATATCATTCTTGACTCCACACCGGCTCAGATTGTCGCCGATGCATCAATAATCAACCATTGCGCAGACCTTACCACTTATATAATGCGTGTCGGCTACCTGAATAAGAGTTCATTCCCCTTCATCCAGGAATTGTGCGATAAGAGCAAATTTAAAAACATGGCTATCATCATGACTGACGTGCCTGTAATCAAACGTCGTTATGGTGGCTATGGTTATGGCTATGGTTACGGCTATGGTTACGGCTATGGCTACGGCTATGGCTACGGCTATGGTTACGGCTATGGTTATGGCTATGGTTATGGCGATGGAGGAGATTCCGACAATAAAAAGAAGAAAGACTAATAATAATTAATGATTCATATAAACATTCTTAATATATGAAGGGAATTGTATTAGCAGGCGGGTCTGGTACCCGCCTGTATCCCATTACAAAAGGGGTAAGTAAACAGCTGTTGCCCATCTATGATAAACCGATGGTGTATTATCCAATATCTGCTTTGATGTTGGCGGGCATTCGTGATATCTTAATCATATCTACGCCACATGATTTGCCTGGTTTCCAACGTCTGTTGGGTGACGGGTCAGACTATGGTGTACACTTCTCGTATGCCGAGCAACCCTCACCGGACGGTTTGGCACAGGCATTTCTTATTGGCGAGGAATTTATAGGAAACGACTCGGTCTGTTTAGTACTTGGCGACAATATATTCCAAGGAAACGGCTTTGGAAAAATGCTGCGTGAGGCTGTTGCCTCGGCTGAACAGGATCAAAAGGCCACAGTTTTCGGATACTGGGTTGCCGACCCAGAGCGTTATGGTGTTGCCGAATTTGACAATGAGGGTAATGTCCTGTCTATCGAGGAAAAGCCCAAAGAGCCCAAGTCAAATTATGCAGTAGTAGGATTGTATTTCTATCCCAACAAGGTGGTCTCTGTGGCAAAGGGCATCAAACCCTCTGCTCGTGGAGAGCTTGAAATAACATCTGTCAATCAGCGTTTTCTCGAAGATGGCGAACTAAAAGTACAATTATTGGGCAGAGGCTTTGCTTGGCTTGACACTGGTACACATGATTCTTTATCTGAGGCATCTACATTCATTGAAGTGATTGAGAAACGTCAGGGATTGAAAGTGGCCTGTCTTGAGAGCATTGCGTATGAGAAAGGTTGGATTACCGCTGATGAACTAAGACGCATTGCCCAGCCAATGTCAAAGAATCAATATGGCCAATATTTATTGAATTTGATTAAAGATTAAAGCACAAGATGGAAGTCATTAAAACCCCCATAGAAGGCGTCCTTATCATTGAACCCCGTGTTTTTGGTGACAAACGAGGCTATTTCTTCGAAAGTTTCAATGCCTGCGAGTTTGCTGAAAAAACCGGATTGCAGATTACATTCGTTCAAGACAACGAATCAATGTCGCATTACGGGGTGTTGCGAGGGCTGCATTTCCAATGTCCACCATATGCCCAAAGCAAGCTGGTGCGGGTAGTGAAGGGAAAAGTGCTTGATGTGGCGGTTGACATCCGCAAGGGGTCTCCCACTTTTGGGAAGCACGTAGCAGTTGAACTATCGGAAGAGAACCACCGCCAATTCTTCATGGCCAAAGGTTTTGCCCATGGATTCTCCGTCCTAAGTGAAGAAGCGATTTTTCAATACAAATGTGATGCGTTCTATGCACCTCAAAGTGAAGGTGCCATAGCATGGAATGATCCCGATCTTGCGATAGACTGGAATATCCCAATGAATCAGGTTTTACTTTCCGAAAAAGACATGCACCATCCATTGTTGCGCGAATTCGAATCTCCTTTCAACTATTAGAGAATAGCCATTATGAATATATTAGTAACAGGAGCCAATGGTCAACTGGGTCGCCATGTTAGACGGTGCAGTGCAGATTCTGTGCACACATTCCATTTTACCGACGTGGAAGAATTGGACATTACAGACCTCGCTGCTGTTCAGTGTTTCGTGAGCAAAAACAAGATTGACGCTATTATCAACTGTGCTGCATACGTCAATGTCGACAAGGCAGAGTCGGAAGAAGAGCTGGCCGATAAGATTAACCATGTGGCAGTAGGGTATCTCGCTGACACAATGGCGCAAGTGGGAGGTCTATTAGTTCATTTCTCAACAGACTATGTGTTTGGAGGAAATAGAAATAATACCCCATGCACAGAAGAGGAGCCCGTTAATCCCACGGGTGCCTATGGGCGTACAAAGTTGTCTGGAGAACAGGTTATCCTCGCATCAGGATGTCGCCATATAATTATCCGTACATCATGGTTGTACAGTGAATATGGTAAAAACTTCTGCAAAACAATGCTGGAGCTGACAAAAACAAAGCCGTCATTAAATGTCGTCTTTGACCAGGTTGGAACCCCGACTTATGCAGGCGACCTTGCTCAGGCAGTATGTTCAATTATTGAGAAAGACCTTGTGTCAGGTAATGAGGGTTTATATCATTTCAGCAATGAAGGCGTATGCAGCTGGTATGATTTCACCAAAGAGATTGCCCGGCAGTCTGGACACAAAGACTGTATCATTATGCCGTGTCATAGTAGCGAATATCCCAGTCCCGTAGTCCGTCCAAGCTATTCCGTGCTGGACAAGACTAAATTCAAAAAGACATTTGGACTTAATGTGCCCTACTGGACAGACAGCCTTACAGTCTGTTTGCGCAACCTGGGTGCATTGTAATATATTATAAACCATAAAATAGAAATCCAATGAGCAAACCGTTTATACATGAAAGCAGTTACATCGACGATGATGTTATTATTGGCGACGATACCAAAATATGGCATTTCTGCCATGTCCAGCGTGGAGCCCAGATAGGTTCCCATTGCTCGTTGGGGCAGAATGTAAACATTGGCAATAATGTCAAGGTAGGCAATGGAGTCCGAATCCAGAACAATGTATCGGTATATGAAGGCGTGGAGATAGAGGATAATGTATTCTGTGGCCCCAGTTGTGTATTCACCAATGTCACCACTCCGCGTTCACACTTCCCTGCCCATGGAGTATACGCCAAGACCGTTGTCAAAGAAGGTGCCTCTCTCGGAGCCAATAGCACCATTGTGTGTGGACATGATGTCGGACGTAGTGCACTCATTGCCGCAGGAGCTGTAGTGACGCACAACGTCCCGGATTATGCATTGATGGCAGGAGTCCCTGCTCGTCGTATTGGATGGGTGTGCGAGTGTGGTCACCGTCTCGACGACACTCTTCAGTGCTCCTGTGGCCGCCGATACCACCTTGTATCCGAAGACGTTCTGGTTAAAGAATAAAAAAATATTTTTTAATTATTTTATACTATCGTGAAAGTTAAGTCATATATATTACTACTGTTCCTGTTGACAACAACCCTCTGCTGTCAGGCAAAAAGGGAGCCTTCGTGGATGAGAGAGCTCCCCAAGCCGGGCAATGAGACATACATATATGTGCGCGAATCAGGTGAGGGTGCAACCATCGAAGAGGCTTTGGCACATGCCATGGTCAGGGTATTCCAAAGCACTGCCAACCGTTTGGGACAGCCCTTCGATTCCCAGAAAGTAAAAACTGCCCTTGTCTCGGGTACAGATTATAAAACCATATCCCAACAATATGACATTCCGGTGAACCGGGTAGGAGTATACTCTACCCAGCTTAAAGAAGGGACCTACTGGGTCTATGTCTTGTGCCAAGTGGCTGCCATGAGTAATGTGGAACCGGTATGGGATCGTGTTGGCATGAACAGTGGCACAGCCAACTGGGTTGCAGTAATCAAATCAGCCGTATTGCCAGGCCTGGGTCAAATGGGCAAAGACCATTTTACCGAAGGACTCTTCACCTTGTTGGGCGAAGGTGCTCTGGTCGGAGGGGGAATAGCATGTTACAATATAGCACAGAACCAATTAAAGATTATGACCCCTACTGCCAATGCTAACGACTATTATGAGGCAAGCCGCAAGTATTCAACCGCTCAGACAGTCTCCTATCTCACATGGGGAATGGCGGGTGCTCTGTATATTGTCAATCTAATCCGTGCCTACAGGGTTCAACCCAAAAGCAGCTACGACCTGACTTTTCAGCCCTCCTTTATTACCACCCCATATTATGTTTCTCCCTCTGTAGGTATAACTTTAAGATTTTAATGCCATGCGACGTTTTCTCTTGATTCTCTTCCCTGCAGTGCTGATGTTCACATCGCTATTCACCTCTTGCATTAAAAATCTCGAGGATGAAGGAATATATGTAACCACCCGCTGCTACGGCATAGTTTATGACCAGCAAACCATGCAGCCCATTCCCGGAATAATGATTGCATCCACTGACGGGAAAAAAATAGAAGAAAAGGTATATACACAGGATGACGGATCCTTCTCCATCAACATCAGTCTGGAACAACTGCACCGCGGCTGCTACCTCTCTGTCCTGCCAGACTCTTTATACCAAACCCTCGATATCAAGCTTGACGGAATGCCTTTGGGCTTGCAAAACTACGACTTAGGCTCTATAGTAATTGAAGGCCCTTCTGAGCCAATCATTTACACCGACAATGTCACCGACATCACTATCAACTCGGCTCACTGCTATGGGGAAATCTTGGAAGACGGGCATTCTGCAATTACCGAGCGCGGTTTTGTTTATGCAGAGGTACAATATCCCACAGTGGAAGATAACAAAGTTGTCGTGGAAACTGCGAATAAGACCTTCGATGCCATACTCAGCCTGAAGCCCAACACCACATACTATGTCAGGGCATTCGCCCGCAATGGCTTGGGATTAAGCTATGGCGACCAGATTGAATTCTCAACTCTTAGTGGTCTGCCTGAAGTCACCACCAACGGTGTTTACAATATCACATCCACTACTGCAGTTTGCGCTGCGAATGTCAATGGCAACGATATGTTCCCCGATACATATCGCGGTGTTTGCTGGAGCACCATGCCAGACCCTGACATCAACAATACCCATACCCTCGAAGGCTATGGTTCGGGCAATTATAATTGCACACTGACCAACCTCCAACCCGGCACCTCCTACTACGTACGGGCTTATGCGGGGAACAGCATGGGCGTTGCCTATGGCGAACAGATTATCTTCACCACACTCGACGGGTTACCCACTGTCTCCACGACTACAGTCACCAACATCACCACCACAACTGCCACTGCTGGCGGTCGGGTCAGCAACGATGGCGGCTTCACCGTTACGCAAAGAGGCGTATGCTTCAGCACCTCACCCTATCCTCAAGTCACAGACATGCATACTACCGATGGCGCCGGAACAGGCACCTTTGTCAGCTATCTGTCTGGTCTTACCCCGGGCACTACCTACTACTATCGTGCCTATGCCACCAATGCCATAGGTACCGTATATGGTGAACAATCGGTATTTGTAACTCATTAATTGTAATGGGGTAAATACTGCTTACTTAAACCACGTTATAACGAGATAAAAGAGGAAATTCCTATGATGAAGAACAAAGCAATACTGAAACTCATACTCCTGTGTTTTCTTACTGCAACCCAGTATACTGCCTATGCCTATAGCTTCTCTGCCACCTGTAGCACAGGACACACCTTATATTACAACATCCTGTCCGACTCCACCGTGGCGGTAACCTATCCGAACAACTCCGGCAGCTCTTACTACCAAGGCTATACCAAGCCCACCGGAGCACTTCAGATTCCCTCTATTGTCTATCATGGCGGCACAGCCTATCGGGTTGTCTCTATCGGCAGCAACGCCTTCCATTCCTGCAATCAGCTGACATCGGTCACCATTCCCACCTCTGTCACAGCCATTGAGGACCGGGCTTTCGAATCTTGCAGCGGTCTCTCGTCAATTACTATCCCTGCCTCAGTACTCTCTATCGGTGTGGGTGCTTTTCAAAGCTGTAGCGGTCTGCTGACGGTGCAAATAGGTTCCTCTGTGACTTCCATCGGCAACGTGGCTTTTGAGGGATGCAGCAGTCTCCAGTCTCTCACCATTCCCAATTCAGTCCTCACCATGGGCAACTGGGCGTTCTGCAACTGCACATCGCTCGATACGCTCATAATCGGCACCTCACTCACACAGATTGTGCACAATGTATTTGCCGGATGCAACAATGTTCACTACATCCACTACAATGCCCGAAATGCCATTTGCAACTACATGACCACTGGCGGTTACCGCACCTCCTTGCCCGTAGCCTCGCTTCAGGAACTTGTCATTGGCGACAGCGTGCAAACGCTCAACCCCTACACCTTTGTGGGTGCCGCAAGTCTCGCCGAGGTTACCCTTGGGACGAATGTATCAACTATCGGAATCAACACATTCTCTGGCTGCAGCGGGGTACACACACTGCATTACAATGCCCGCAACTGCTCTGATTTGTCATTCTCCGGTGCCGACACCGTCCACGGGTTCCGGCCTTTCACCCAACTATCCACACTGATAATTGGCGATGCCGTGCAGCACATACCCTCTTATGCATTCTTTGGTTGTGGCAGCATCTCGTCCACAATTTCTCTTCCCGATTCCCTGCAATCCATCGGCAGTCACGCCTTCCATGGTTGTACCAGCATCGGCGCATACCTGTCCTTCCCTGCCACACTCCTTTCTGTGGGAACCGAAGCTTTCAGGGATTGCGACAGCATCCTTTTCCTCAACACGGGGCTATCCCCGGCCGCCATTCCCGCCGGGGCATTCATGAACTGCGACAGGCTGTACCAGGTCTCCGTAGGGAACAACACCCCTGCCATTGCCGATTCAGCATTCCAGGGATGCATCCGTCTCGCGTCGATAGCTCTGGGGTCATCTGTTGCCACCATTGGCAACCATGCTTTCTCAGGTTGCATACGGCTTGTGGCTCCAACGTTCCCCAATGCTCTCTCAACCATTGGCACCGGAGCTTTCCAAGGCTGTGCACAGTTGGGCGGACAACTATCGTTCCCCGCAGCCATAACAAGCATCGGCAACAACGCATTTGCCAATACCACTCCCCTATCACTTATCGAAATGCTTGGCAGTCAACCTCCAGTCATCTACGACAGCACCTTTGCCTCTGCCACCGCATCAACCATTTTGCGCGTACCCTGTGGCGCGGTTCTCTCCTATTACATGGCAGACCACTGGAGCGACTTTGGCAATCTCACCGAGGGCTCTCCCTATCGGATTACGCTATCCGTGAACAACAGTCTCATGGGTTCTGCCTCCGTCACACAGCTGCCCACCTGCAGCAGTCCCATAGCCCGCATACAGGCATATGCCAACACCGACTACCATTTTATTCGCTGGAACGATGGCAACAGCTCCAATCCACGAACCCTGCTAATGACATCCGACAGTGCATTTACAGCCATTTTCGCGCCCGACAACTCATACATCACTGTCACCTGCAACGACTCCACCCGTGGAATAGTCACGGGTTCCGGTCTCTATAGCTACAATGCACCTGTGGTTCTGACTGCAACAGCTTTCGCCAACTACCATTTCCAATGCTGGAGCGACGGAAACACCGATAACCCGCGATACCTGAATGCCATCCAGGATTCGGTCTTCACTGCCATTTTCCTCTCTAACTATTCCACCATCACCGTCATCAACAACAACCCCACCATGGGCACAGTCAGCGGTGGCGGCACCTATTACTATCAAAACCCCGCTATCATCTCGGCCACTCCTTTCACAGGCCACCATTTCACAGCATGGAACGACGGCGTGTCCACAAACCCGCGCACGGTAATCGTGTCCCAGGACTCTGTGTTCTCAGCCAACTTTGCTGTTAATGTCTATACAGTTACGGCCACCAGCAACAACGCCTCCATGGGCATGGTCACCGGCGGAGGCACCTACCCCTACCTGGCCACAGCCGAATTGTCGGCAACGGCCTACTATGGACACCGCTTTGTTCAATGGAGCGACGGCTCAACAGTCAATCCCCGCACGCTTCAGGTGGTCAGCGACACAGCCTTCACTGCCTACTTCATCCCGAATACCTATACCGTCACCGTTGTCTCCAACGACACCAATATGGGCAGCGTATTCGGAGGCGGCACCTATAACCACGGTGCCACTGCCACCCTTTCTGCCACCGCAGCCTACGGCTATCATTTCGTGCAGTGGAGCGACGGAAACACCGATAACCCACGAATCCTCACAGTCACAACGAATGCCACTTACACCGCCCAGTTTGCTCTCAACACCTATACCCTAACCGCTTTGAGCAACAACAGCACAATGGGTACCGTTTTAGGCGGGGGCACCTATCCACACAACACTCCCGTCTACATCACCGCTATGCCCAATCATGGCTATCACTTCGTGCAATGGATGGACAGCGTCACCGATAATCCCCGCCTTGTCACCATGACTGCCAATGCCACCTATACCGCACAATTCGACTTCAACACCTACACCCTCACCGTAATCAGCGGAAACAGCACCTATGGCACCGTGACCGGCAGCGGAATCTACAACTACAACACAACTGCTGTCATCACCGCCACTCCATATTATGGCTACCATTTTGTGCAGTGGAATGACGGCAACACCGACAATCCGCGCACCGTTGTCGTCACCGAAAACACAGGCTATACCGCCCAGTTTGCAGTCAACAACTATCTGGTGACCGGAGCCTCCAACTCCACATCGGCCGGTATTGTCACGGGAGGTGGCAGCTTCAACTACCTCTCCACCGCAACGCTTACCGCCCTGCCCGCTCCTCACCACCACTTCATGCAGTGGAGCGACGGCATTACACTGAATCCGCGCAGTCTTACGGTTGTTTCCGACACACTGCTCACTGCCATCTTCGTAATCGACTCTCACCTTGTCACAGCTGCCGCCGCCGACACCCTCCAGGGCTATGTGACCGGTTCAGGCAACGTGGCCTATGGCTCCTCGATATATCTCACCGCCGTGCCGGCCTATGGCTACTATTTCACTGCATGGAGCGATGGCAACACCCAGAACCCCCGTCCGGTCACCATTACCAGCGACACGACATTCACCGCCCTCTTTGGCTCTAACGTGTACACGATAACCGTTTCCAGCTGCGACACCCTCATGGGCACTGTTTCAGGCGGCGGAATCTTTGAATACATGGACCAGGCCACCATGCTGGCCATACCCGCCGAACACCACTACTTTGAGCAATGGAGCGACGGGGTCACCTCCAATCCGCGCTTCCTGACCGTCACTTCCGACAGTGCACTGGTTGCCATATTCCAGCCCGAAGCACAATATTCCATTACCGTGAAATCCAGCAACAACATGGGCTCCGTGACAGGCTCCGGAATATACTATAGCGGCGACACGGCCATTCTCACAGCCACTCCCAACAGCCACGTCGTCTTCCGGCAATGGGACGACGGTTCCACCGACAACCCACGCCGCATACGGGTTATCAGAAACGCCACCTACACGGCCATCTTCACGCCCCAGACCTTCACCATTACGGCCAATCCCTCCAACCCCGACCTGGGAGTTGTCTATGGCGGAGGCGAGTATGCCTATGGCACCGAGGTCACGCTGTTGGCCCGGCCTTTCCCCGACATGGTTTTTGCCGGTTGGGTTGACGGCAACACCGACATCGAGCGCACAATCATTGTAACGCATAATGCCTCCTTCACAGCCGTCTTCCGCGATCCTTTCGTAGGCATAGACACCCTCTCTGTCCCCGAAATAACCCTCCTCACACAGGGGCGTGACATCATCGTCCAGGGCGCAGAAGGACGCAACGTCAGCCTGTTCGACATCATGGGGCGCCGCATAGCCTCTGCCGTCAAGGCAACCGCCAGTGAGACGCTTCGCACGCCTGCCGCCGGGGTCTATCTGCTGCATATCGAAGGCCTGCCAGCCCGAAAGATAGTCGTCCGATAAAAATCGGTTGCAAAAAGCAAGAAACACCGCCACGTCGCTCACCCGGCACGTGGCGGTGCTTCTTGTTTAACCAACCGGCCTTCCCTGTAACGTCGTTCCTTTTCCCCTTGATATGCATTCTGTTTACCTCATTTTTCCCTTCTGAAAAGGGAAAACGATCGAATATGAATCGAATAACGAGCGAATAAATGACGACGCTTGTACGTCGCTGCATTCTCTTCAAGTGGCAGACTAAAATATACAGTTTAGATTGATTACCATACTTTTATTCACTCGTTGTGCGATTGAGATTCCTTTGAACGAAGGGAAATGCAGCACGGGACTGCAGGGTTGATGCAAGGGGGAAAGGTACTGAGAGTACATTTATCTGAAAGTTAAGGTAACTATTCGCACATATAAACATGCAAATGTATGTGATTCGATTTTTTTTCGTATCTTTGCAGCCGGAAATAATATATGATTTGATAGTATGAAACGTGTTTTTCTTTTAGTTGCGACGATGGTGCTGGGCATGTCCCTCGTGGCGCAGAATCAGAATTCAGTGCGGGATACTGAGCCGGACTACAGCCCTGCTTTGGCCAAGTTGAACGCCGAGGGCGTGCAGCTCGGTGTGGCATTGTGCGGCGGGTCGGCTTTCGGCTATGCCCATCTGGGCTTTCTGCAGGCCTTGGAGGATGCCGGGGTGCGGGTGGACCGCGTCAGCGGCACTTCGATGGGTGCCATAGTGGGCATGTTCTATGCTGCGGGCTATTCGCCGCGCGAGATTGTAGATATTGTCAAGAAAGAACGTATGGTGAGAAAGACCCGTATCTTCAAACCCAATCTCCATCACGACGGCGGGATGGCCGACTACACCCACCTGCGCAAGATGATGGCTAAATATATCCCATACAACAGTTTCGACTCACTGAAAATTCCGTTCTACTGCTGCGTGTCGGACATGAACCATCTGAAGCCAGTGTATGTGTCAACGGGCGACAAACTGCGCGAGTATGTGAGTGCGTCGGCGTCGGTGCCTCGAGTGTTCGCACCGGTGATGATTGACAGCGTGTATTATGTTGACGGCTATATATTCAACAACCTGCCTGTCGAGCCGCTGATTGATGCGGGGTGCAATGTCACCATCGGCCTGTACATACAGAGGGATACAGTCATGGAGCGCATCGACGATCCGAGCATCATTTCTTCGCGGGCTTTTGCGGTGAATTCCAACCTTTGCACTCTGGATCACGTGCATTTGTGCACATATGGCATAGCCATCAAGGTGGGTGATTTGGGCAAGCTGGATTTCGGCAAGATTGACGAGTTTTTTGAATATGGCTACAAGGCCGGCAAGGAGTTTTTGGAGGAACTGTGTGGTGTAGAGGCAAAGAAAGACACTAAAGATTAGATAGATATGACGGCATGGCAAATTTTTATTTGCCATGTCGGATAATATTTGTAATTTTGCATCCGATTTGGTCGCCGACGGGAGCAATCCCCGAGGCGTGAAAAGGGAATCAGGTGAAAGTCCTGAACAGTCCCGCTGCTGTGAGCTCATCGGAACCGCAGCCCCCAATACAAAGCCACTGTGCGGCGCCATAGCCGCATGGGAAGGCAGGGCGGCGGAGAGCGAGTCAGAAGACCTGCCAAGTCGTTGATTTAAGGCTTTCGAGGAAAGAGCTGAAAATTGATAGCACGGCGTGTGCGCTTACGCTTGGCATCCCTTTTCACTTGTTTCATGTAGAAAGCTATTTTGTAGAGAACAACAAAATAGTTATATGATGATTAAAAAGATTACTACATTTGCTTTGGGTCTGCTGCTTACGGCAGGCCTGTGGGCCCAGTCGGGCAACAACGAGATGTTCGGTCATGCTGCCAAAGGCGGAGCCAAATCCATCACTTTCCCTGCATCGAACATCCAGTTCTGGACAGGTACGGGCAGCAATCAGGCTGTGGTTATAGTCGGTTGGGACGACAATTCCGGCGGCACGAACTTTGCATTGGCCTGGGGTGTGCGTTGGAACGGCACCGCTACGGCGCAGAATATGCTCGATACCATCATGGCCTACGACACACGTTTCGGCTACACGATTAACGGCAGCTTTGTTGATAGTGTGTGGTACAACGACGGTACGCTGGTGTCGGGTTCGGATTTCAGCTATTGGTGCTACAATGTCAATAATTCTATGGCTTCGGCCTATCCCTTTCAGAATATGACCAACGGCGACGTGATGGAGATTAGCAGCAGCTGTAATTTCTCGCTGACTTCGGCGACGGCAGCCACCAATCCCAACAATACCGACCCGGTGGATGCCACAATTGACACAAACGACATCCTTTATTGGGTTGGCAACGGCAGCAACCGTGCTGTACTGATTGTCAACTGGGGCGACCCCGATACGGCCTTTGCCTGGGGTTACCGCTTCAACGGCTCTGTGACGGCGCAGACTATGGTAGATAGCATTGCCGCCGCCGACCCCCGTTTCTGGACGGTGGGTTCTCCTTCCCTCAATGGCGATATCCACTTTGTTCTCTCGAATGGAGATACGCTGGGCCTCGTCGATGGCTCCTCCACGCCGATGGGCTATAACTTCTGGTGGACGAATAAAAACGGTGTCAGCGCCGGCAGCGGTGCCGCCACTGTGTTGCACGACGGCGATGTGTTCAAGTATGGCGACCTGAGCGTTGGCACAGGCTGGGACCCGATGGGCACTTATTTCATGGAATATGCATGGGAGAAGACTCCGACTCCGGTGCCCGCTCCAAACGAAACTCCTGTTGATGCCACCATTGCCCCCGAGGACATCACCTTCTGGGTGGGTGAAGGCCCCTTTGAGATTGTCTTTGCTATCAACTGGCCCGATACCGCTCTGGCTTGGGGCTATCGCTTCAGCGCCCGCAGCACCAATCTGCAGAACGTGATGCACGACATTGCCGAAGCCGACAGCCGCATCACCTTTGTGAACGGCAGCTTCGGCATCGACGACATCCTCTTTGTCGAGAACGGCGACACCCTGCGCAAGGCTGCAGGCAGCTGGTGGGAGCACATGCTCAATGGCAGCATGTCGAGCGGACTGAGCCAGCAGCTGAATGCCGGCGATTTCAGCCGTTGGGCTGACCCGACTGCAGGTGTGGTGGTGGACAGCACCTACGACACCAACTGGAACTACTGGATGTACACTCGTGTCTATCCGCAGACTATCTCTCCTGTCAGCGAGCCCGCTCCTGTGGATGCCCGCATCAGCGCAAGCGAGATTGAGTATTGGATTGGCGAGGGCGACAACGAGCTGGTGTTTGTTGTTAACTGGGCCGATAGCGCTCTGGCTTGGGGCTACCGCTTTGCCGACGACAGCGTGATGCTGAGCACCGTGATGGACGACATCGCCGCTGCCGATTCCCGTTTCAGCTATGTCAACGAGGGCTATGTGAGCGATATTCTCTTTGTGGAGAACGGCGACACGCTGGGCGTTACTCCCGGCAGCTGGTGGGAGCACACACTCAATGGCTACAGCTCGGCTGGCATGAGCCAGTGGATGCACGACGGCGACTTCAGCCGCTGGGCTGACCCCGTGGCCGGTGTGGCTGTAGATAGCTTCTATTACGAAGGCTGGGACTGGATTTACACCTATGTTTATCCCCAGCGCATCCATCCTGTCAGCGCTCCGGAGCCCGAAGTGGGACCCTTCTGCGGTGCTGTGGGTACCGAAGGCTGCACGGCTGTGAAGTTCGACGACGAGCGCATCAAAGGCTGGGCCACCAGCTGCACACTGGTGCTTGGCTCCAGCAACCTGACCGACCCTGAAGCCGCTGTTGTCAGCTACGGCGCAGCAGAGGATGCCGTAGGCCCCGCCACCACCAGCACGCTGGATGTTGTGAGCCTGGGCGACGGCGGTATGGCCACCTTGACCTTTGCCAACCCCATTGCCAACGGCGACGGGTATGACTTTGCCGTGTTTGAGAATCCCTTCAACGACTACTTCCTCGAGTTGGCTTTTGTGGAGGTAAGCTCCGACGGCGAGCACTTTGTCCGTTTCCCGGCCACCTCTCTGACACAGACCCATACGCAAATCACCGAGAGAGTTGACCCCACTTTCATCGACAATCTGGCTGGCAAATATCGTGTGGGCTACGGCACTCCGTTTGACCTTGACGAGCTGCGCGACAGCGCCAATATCGACATCAACCATATCACCCATGTGCGTGTGATTGATGTGGTGGGCAGCATCGACCCGCAGTATGGCACCTACGATGCCTTCGGCCACATCATCAACGACCCCTTCCCCACCATCACCCACAGTGCCGGCTTCGACCTCGACGGTGTGGCTGTGCTGAACGAAATGCTGGTCATACACAATGCCGAAGCCACTGCCCTGAGAATGTACCCCAACCCCGCCAACGGCAATGTGCGCCTCACCTTCGAGGCTCAGGCTACCCGCAGCGAAGTGGTGGTGTATGATATGGCTGGCCGCAAGGTTGTGGCTATGCCCGTGGAGGCTGGCGTGAACGCCATAAGCCTCAACACCGCAGCTTTGGCCGACGGCGTGTATATGGTGCGCATGGGCAACGGCGTGGAGAAACTGGTGGTTCGTCACTAATAAACAGAAAGTCTCATTATCAACCATTAATGCCGAGCGGTCGCTCGCTTGAGCGACCGCTTATTTTTTGAAAAACAACAGTAAGCACAATAACAGATACATCTCATGGAAACAGTTCCCTTTAGCATTACCAAGCGCGACGGCCAGCAGGTGCGCTTCTCGTTGGACAAGATTATGAATGCCATCATCAAGGCATTCCAGTCGGTGGAAGAGCCGGTTGACCTCTCCACTCTCAACAAGATTATCACGCACCTTGACATCCACGACGGCATCACCGTTGAGGACATCCAGAACCAGGTGGAGGTGGCCTTGATGAAAGAGGGTCACTACCGCGTGGCCAAGTCGTTCATGCTCTACCGCCAGAAACACACCGAGGACCGCGAGACGCTGGAGAAGCTCAACTTCCTGGTGGATTACTGCAAGGCCGGCAACGCCGCCACAGGCAGCAAGTACGACGCCAATGCCAATGTGGAACACAAGAACATCGCCACGCTGATTGGCGAGCTGCCCAAGGCGGGTTTTATTCGCCTCAACCGCCGTCTGCTCACCGACCGCATCAAAAAGATGTATGGAAAGGAGCTGGCCACACAGTATCTTGACCTGCTCACGCACCATTTCATCTACAAGAACGACGAGACCGCGCTGGCCAACTATTGCGCCAGCATCACCATGTATCCCTGGCTCATCGGCGGCACCGCTTCCATCGGCGGCAACTCCAAGGCTCCGACCAACCTCAAGAGTTTCTGCGGCGGCTTTGTCAACATGGTGTTTATGGTTTCCCG
>JAEEGF010089115.1_pt1 | contig 27557 bp, 20 predicted proteins | sample 9134171 | NCBI WGS metagenome assembly JAEEGF01 (sample SAMN16246542, study PRJNA631951) | gut metagenome | biome: gut microbiome; feature: rumen; material: AP-attached | host: Bos | place: Iran: Karaj | collected 2018-10 | reverse complement strand
GGACGAAGCGCTTGCCGGCATGGCGGTGCGGGTCGCGATGACGCGGCAGGCCGGAAGAATGTCCGAGATCTTCGGTCTCGGAGGGTTGCAGCTCATTCAAACCGGCAAGAACCTTTTGAACGTGGATCAGTTCATCGTCACCGGCGGTTCGCTGATCCACACCGAACACACGGGACGGATCGCGTCCTACGGCTTCTTCGACGAGGAGGATCCCGGTTCGCTGAAGCCGAAGCGCTGCACCGTGCTTGTGGACCGAAGCTATATCATCGCCGCAATGGGGCTTTTGTCCCAGTATTATCCCGATGCGGCGCTTACCATTTTGAAAGAGGAGTTAGTGAAAGATGACGGTACAAAATAAGCGCATCCCGGATGACGAGTTCAACTCCATTCGCGAGGAAGTTCTGAAGCAGTGGCCGACCGGCGCGGAAGTCGATCTCAAGGAAGCGATCGAGTTCCACAAGTCGCTGCCCGCTCACAAGGTCTTTTCGAAAAAGCTGGTCGACGCCAAGAACAAGGGGATCACGCTGATCCAGCCGCGCGCGGGCGTTGCGCTGATCGACGCGCAGATCGAGCTTCTGACCTATCTGCAGGACAAGGGCGAAGCGGACCTTCTGCCCACCACGATCGACAGCTACACGCGCCAGAACCGCTATCAGGAAGCGGAGAACGGCATCCGTGAATCGATGAAGGAACGCCGCTCCATGCTGAACGGTTTTCCGGCGGTCAACCACGGCGTTGCGGGCTGCCGCCGGCTCATCAACGCGTTGGACACCCCGATCCAGGTGCGCCACGGCACGCCGGACGCGCGTCTGCTCACGGAGATCGCGTACGCGGGCGGCTTCACAAGCTACGAGGGCGGCGGCATCTCCTATAACCTGCCGTACGCCAAGAACGTTCCGATGGAAAAGACCATTGCGGACTGGCAGTACGTCGACCGTTTGACCGGCATCTATGAGGAAGCGGGCGTTTCCATCAACCGCGAGCCGTACGGTCCCCTGACCGGCACGCTCGTGCCCGCCTGCATCTCGAACGCGGTCGCGATCATCGAGGCGCTTCTTGCCGCCGAGCAGGGCGTGAAGAACATCACCGTCGGCTACGGTCAGTGCGGAAACCTCGTGCAGGACGTGGCGGCGATCCGCGTGCTCGAGGAGCTCACCAACGAGTACCTCGAAAAGAACGGTTATAAAGACGTCTGCGTGACGACCGTGTTCCATCAATGGATGGGCGGCTTCCCGCAGGACGAAGCAAAGGCGTTCGGCGTCATCAGCTGGGGCAGCGCGACGGCGGCGCTTTCGAAGGCCACCAAGGTTATCGTGAAAACCCCGCACGAAGCGGCGGGCGTTCCCACGATGGAAGCGAATGCGGAGGGCTTACGCTGCACGAAGCAGGTCATCCATATGCTTTCGGATCAGGTCTGCACCGCGGCAAACCTCGAAGAGGAAAAAGAAATGATCCGCATGGAAACGCGCTGCATCGTCGACAAGTGCTTCGAACTCGGCAACGGCGACATCGCGGACGGCTGCGTCAAGGCGGTGCTGTGCGGCGTGCTCGACATCCCGTTTGCGCCCTCGCGCTTCAATGCGGGCAAGATGCTTCCCGCGCGCGACAACGACGGCGCGATCCGCATTCTGGACATGGGCAACCTGCCCTTTACCGAGGAGATCAAAGCGTATCACCGCGCGAAGATCGCGGAGCGCGCGAAGGCGGAAAAGCGCAATGCGACGTTCCAGATGGTCATCGACGACGTCTACGCGATCAGCAAGGGTCGACTCGTCGGCAGACCCCGTTCGTAAACACGCGGGGATCCCGCATATTTCATAAAAGAATTACACAGAAAGGCACTCATCATGAAAATTATCGACGTAATTTGTTCCGCAGGCCGTACCGGCTTCTACTTCGACGATCAGCGCGCCATCAAGGCGGGCGCAAAGGCGGACGGCGCCGCGTACATCGGCGAGCCGAAAACCGCGGGCTTTACCTCCGTCCGTCAGCCGGGCGAATCCATCTCCGTGATGCTCATCCTCGAAGACGGTCAGATCGCAACCGGCGACTGCGCGGCGGTGCAGTACAGCGGCTGCGGCGGACGCGATCCGCTGTTCCTTGCAAAGGACTTCATTCCGATCATCGAGAAATACATCAAGCCGCAGCTCATCGGCCGTGAAGCGGACAACTTCCGCAAGCTCGCCGCGGATCTCGAAGCGATCACCGTGGACGGCAAGCGTCTGCACACCGCGATCCGCTACGGTCTTACCCAGGCGCTTCTGGACGCCGTTGCAAAATCGACCCGCCGCATGATGTGCGAGGTCGTTGCGGACGAATACGGCTGCACGATCGAGGAGAAGCCGCTGGACGTTTTCACCCAGTCCGGCGACGACCGCTACACCAACTCTGACAAGATGATCATCAAGGGCGCGCAGATCCTGCCGCACGCGCTGATCAACAACGTCAAGACCAAGCTCGGCGAGCACGGCGAGCTGCTGCTTGAGTACGTCACGTGGCTGAGAAACCGCGTGCTCCAGCTCAGAACGAGCGAAGACTACAACCCGATCTTCCACATCGACGTGTACGGCACGATCGGCGCGGCGTTCGGCAACGACAACTACAAGGCGATGGCGGACTACATGGCGAAGCTCGAAGAAGCCGCAAAGCCGTTCCATCTGCGCATCGAGGGTCCGATGGACGTCGAAGACCGCGAAAAGCAGATGCTCGCTTTGAAGGCGATCACGAAAGAGCTCGACGATCGCGGCATCAATGTGGAGATCGTCGCCGACGAGTGGTGCAACACGCTTGAGGACATCAAGTACTTCGCCGACAACAAAGCGGGTCACATGGTCCAGATCAAGACGCCCGACCTCGGCGGTATCAACAACACGATCGAAGCGGTGCTCTACTGCAAAGCGAAGGGCATCGGCGCGTACCAGGGCGGCACGTGCAACGAGACCGACCGCAGCGCGCAGGTCTGCGTGCAGTGCGCAATGGCGACCCGTCCCGATCAGATCCTCGCAAAGCCCGGCATGGGCGTGGACGAGGGCTACATGATCGTTTACAACGAGATGCAGCGCATCCTTGCGTACCTCAAAGCCAAGAAGGCAAGAGCATAACGAATCTCAACAGACGGTTCCTTCGGGAGCCGTCTGTTTTTGTTTTGCATAAAAAGGCGGAAAAACGCATATGCTCGGAACATGAACAAGAAACAAAAAATCGATCTGTCTTATTTGCTATGGACGCTGCTGCCGCTTGCGGTCGGCGGGCTCTCCTCCCTGATCTCCGCAAACGGCATGCGCGAAAACGCACTCCTGCCGCAGCCCGCGCTGCAGCCGCCGCCGTGGGTGTTCATCACCGCGTGGACGATCCTCTATCTTTTGATGGGACTCGGCGCGGGGCTCGTCTGGAACGCCGTGCCGCGCGGCAAAAAGGACGCGTTGATCCCGTTTTACGCGCAGCTTGCGCTGAACTTCATCTGGTCGCCGCTGTTCTTTGCGCTGAAACTCCGGCTTGCCGCATTCTTCGTGCTTCTGGGCATGCTGGGGCTTGCAATCTGGATGACCGTCGCATTTTACCGCGTGCGGAAGTGGGCGGGCATTCTGCAGATCCCCTATCTGCTCTGGCTCTGCTTCGCGGGATATCTGAACCTCGCCGGGTATCTGATCAACGGATGATCCCCCGCTCCGTTATAATTGTGAAACGAAAGCAAACTCTTCCCTGAAGGGGTTGCTTTTTTGTATGCGGAGCGCTATCATATGCTTGGCACTCGGAAGATGAGAGTGCTAAAAACAAGTTTTTGAGGCGAGACTATGAGCAAAAAGCAATTCAAAACGGAATCGAAAAAACTGCTGGATCTGATGATCCACTCGATCTATACGCACCGGGAGATCTTTCTGCGCGAGCTGATCAGCAACGCGTCCGACGCGATCGACAAGCGCTACTATGCCGCCATGCAGTGCGGCGAGACCGGCGTGGACAAGTCGGCGTTCGAAATCCGGCTGGAGCCGAACAAGGACGCGCGCACGCTCACGATCACCGACAACGGCTGCGGCATGAGCGCAGCGGAGCTCGAACAGAACCTCGGCACGATCGCAAAGAGCGGCACGCAGGCGTTTCGGGCGGAGCACGCGGACGCCGAGGACGTCGATATCATCGGCAAGTTCGGCGTGGGCTTCTATGCGGCGTTCATGGTGGCAAAGAAGGTCACCGTGTATTCGCACAAGGAAGGCGAAGAGCCCGCGGTCTGGGAGTCCGAGGGCGAGGACGGCTACACCGTGAAGCCCGCCGGCTACGAGCCGGTCGGTACGAAGATCGTGCTGACGCTGAAGGACGACGGCGAAGAAGAGAGCTACGGCGAGTTCCTCGAAACGTACCGGCTGCAGTCGCTCGTCAAAAAGTACAGCGACTACATCCGCTACCCGATCAAAATGCAGGTCGAGCGCTCGCGCAAGAAGGAAAACAGCGACGAATACGAAACGGTCGTTGAGGATCAGACGCTGAACAGTCAGGTTCCGCTCTGGCGCAAGAACAAGAGCGAGATCACCAAGGAGGGGTACGCGCAGTTTTACCGCGACGTGTTCCACGACTACGAGGAGCCGATCACGACGCTGCACATCAACACCGAAGGCATGCTGTCGTATACGGCGCTGCTGTTCATTCCGAAGCATCCCCCGTTCGATTTCAATACGAAAGACTATCAGCGCGGGCTCAAGCTGTACGCGAACGGCGTCATGATCATGGAGCATTGCGAGGAGCTTTTGCCGGAATACTTCAACTTCGTGCAGGGGCTTGTGGACTCCCCCGACCTGTCGCTGAACATCTCGCGCGAAATGCTGCAGCACGACCGGCAGCTTTCCGCAATCGCGAACAACCTGAAAAAGAAGATCCTTGCGGAGCTTCTCCGCATGCAGCGCGAGGAACGCGAGACGTACGAAACGTTCTACAAGGCGTTCGGCCGCACGCTGAAGTTCGGCGTGTACGACAAGTTCGGCGTGAACAAGGACTTTCTCAAAGACACGATCATGTTCTGGTCGCGCAAGGAGGACAGGTACGTCACGCTGAAAGAGTATGTCGACGCAATGCCCGAGGCACAGAAGAGCATCTATTACGCTTCGGGCGACACGCTTTCGCAGGTCAAAAAGCTCCCGCAGGCGGAGCGCGTGGCGGACGCGGGCTATGACATTCTCTGCCTCACCGAGGACGTCGACGAGTTTGCGGTGCGTATCCTCGAAACGTATCAGGAAAAACCGTTCCGCTCGGTGTCCGATCCGGACCTCGACCTCTTTACCGACGAGCAGAAGAAGGAGCTTGAAAAGCGCGCGGAAGAGGCGAAGCCGCTCCTCGATCGCATCAAGACGGCGCTCGGCGACAAAGTGCTCGACGTGCGGCTGACCGACCGGCTGAAATCCACCGCCGCGTGTCTCACCGGCGGCGAGGGCATGAGCGTGGAGATGTTCAAGGTCCTGCGCCAGATGCCGAACGGCGCAGCGATCCCGATGGCGTTCCACTTTGAACTGAACCCGGATCATCCGGTCTATGCAAAGCTCGAAACGCTCGACGACGATAAGCTCAAAGAGTACGCCGAACTGCTGCTCGCGCAGGCAAAGCTCGTCGCGGGACTGCCGCTGGACGATCCCGCCGCGTTTGCGGAATCCATGCTGAAGCTGATGTAACGAACATACAAAAAAGCCCCGGATCGTTCCGGGGCTTTTTTTCGTGCAGTTACGGCGTTTCGAATACGATGTTTGAAAGCATGTGCTCCGCGGCGTAGCGGCGCAGAGCGCGGATCCAGATCTTTTCGCCGTCGATCGTCAGATGGCACTTGCCGTCGTTGCAGAGATCGGCGCGCAAAAAGCCCTTGTCATCCATGAGTTCGTCGGTAAAGTCCAGAAATTCAACGTCTTTTTCCTCGCACAGCGCCTTGAGACCGATGTTGAAATCGTTCCACGGCGGCTGTTTGTTGTAGAACGTCTTGCGTACGGGCAGCGTCGCCTCGACGACGATCTCCACGTCCGGACAGTCGCGCCGGATGTTGTCGATGATCTTGCCGAAATAGCCGAGCACATCGTCCCAGTTGCGCACGCACAGATCGTTCAGCCCGAACATCAGAAAGACCCGTTTCGGTCCGATCTGCCTGATCCCTTCGGTCAGCGTGACGTTGCTGCCGCGATACTTGAAGTTCACGGCTTCCTTTTTCACGCTGTTCTCGCTCGCGCGCTTTGAGCTCATGCTCGTCGCCGCGAGGAACTTCGCTTCGCCCATGTAGTCCTTGTTGTTTTTTTCGTTGCGCACGTCGCGCACATAGTGGGACAGGATCAGCGTCAGCGAATCGCCGACGAACAATGCGTCGTTGAAAAACGAATCGAACTCGCCGGAATCCAGCCGTTCGTTCGTGATCAGCTCGGGCGTGGGTACGGGCGTCGGCTCCGGCGTCGGAGTCGGCGTGGGCGTCGGAGTCGGCGTGGGCGTCGGGGTCGGCGCGGGCGTCGGCTCCGGTGTGGGCGTCGCAAAGGAGATGATGTCCTCCGCATGTTCCGTGACCGGATTTTCCGGCACGGCGGTCGTCTGTGCGAGCGGCGCGGGCGTTTGCCCGCTGCAGGCAAGCAGCAGAACACACAGGATGACCGGGATCAGCAATCGTAAACTCCGCAAAACGGATTCCTCCTTCAAACAATCAAAGAACGTCCGCCGGTTCCGGATACATGCGCATGTAACGTCTGCGCACGACCATTGAAACCGTAAAGTGTGTCAGCGCCGTCAGCGTCCACGAGATCGGATAGCTCAGATACACCATCCAAAGCGTCGGACACAACGGGAAAATGAAATAGATCCAGAGAAGCCGGAACACGCACGAGCCGAGCAGCGAAATGACCGTGGAGAGCGTGGATTTCCCGAGCCCTCTCAAAACGCCCGAGCCGACCTCCATGAACGCCAGCGTAAAGTACGGCGCGATATTGATATAGAAGCGCGTATACGCCGCTTCGAGCGCAAGCTCGTTGCCGTTCTGGATATACAGCGCAAGCAGCGGATGCCGGAAGATCAAAAGGATCGCGGCGCAGGCAACCGCCACCAGCGCGGTGACAAAATAGCAGCAGCGCATGACCGTGCCGATGCGCTTGTACTTCTTCGCGCCGTGATGCTGGCTCGTGAACGTGACGGACGCCTGATAAACCGAGTTCGTCGCAACGTACGCAAAGCCCTCCAGGTTCGTCGCCGCCGCGTTGCCGTCGATGATTGCCGAACCGCCGGGGCAGGTTGCGTTGTTGATGCCGATGATGGTGCTCTGGATCAGCATGTTCGAAAGCGAGAACAGCATCCCCTGAATGCCGGCGGGCAGACCGTCGCGGATGATTTCCTTCATCGCCGTGCGCGCAATCCGGAGCTTTTTGAGTTCCAGCCGGCACCAGCCGGGATCACGCATCAGAACGACGCCGAGAATGATCACGTTTGCCGCGTTCGCAATGACCGTGGCGTAGGCGACGCCGTCGACCGACATCTTCAGCGCAAGCACGAAAAAGAGGTTCATGCCAACGTTTAAAAGACCCGTGCCGGTCAGAATGAACAGCGGCGTACGCGTGTCGCCCTTTGCGCGGAAGATCGCGATCAGGTAATTCGACACCGCCAGAAACGGCGCGCCGCAGAAATAGATGCGCGTGTAGAGCGTGGCAAGCTCCAGCACGTGCCCCTCGTCGCCCAAAAGCTTCAGGATCGGACGGCTGACAAACAGTCCGACAACCGCGCAGACCGCGCCGAACAGCGCCGCCATCACCAGGGACGTGTGCACGGACTGCTCTGTCGCCTCCCTGTCGCCGCGTCCGATGTTGCGCGCGACAACGACGTTCGTACCGATCGCAAAGCCCGAAAAGATGTTCAGGATGAAATTGATCATCGCGCCGCAGGTGCCGATCGATCCGATCGCCCCCTCCACGCCCGACATGCCCGCAACGATCATGTCGGCGGCGTTGTAGAGCATCTGCAGAAGGTTCGTCGCCATCAAAGGCAGCGCGAACAGAAAGACCTTTCCGAGGAGCGGTCCTTCGAGCATCCGGATGTCTTTGGATCTCATGCGCAATGCCATGCGGTTATACGACGGACAGATACGGGGTTGCGTTCAGATCCAGTCCGTCGCGGTGTCCTTTCATCAAAAGATAGAAACCGGCGCTGCCGATCATGGCGGCATTGTCGGTGCAGTAGGTCCATTCGGGGCAGCAGAAGCGGATCCCCTTCTTCTTCGCCTTCTTCGCAAGCATTTCTCTGAGCGCGGCGTTTGCCGAAACGCCGCCCGCCAGCACCAGCGTATCGGACGCGGCGCGGATCGCCTTGTCGGAGAGGATCGAGATGACCTCGTACTGGAAGCTCGCCGCGACGTCCGCGCGGTTCACCGCCTCCCCCTTCTGTTCGGCGGTATGCAGGAGGTTGATCACCGCGGTCTTGAGCCCCGAAAAGCTCATGTCGAACTCGTCCTCGCGCTCATTGAACGCCGAACGGAAGCGGAACGCCTTGGGATCGCCCGCTTTTGCGAGCTTTTCAAGCTCCGGACCGCCCGGATACGGAAGTCCGAGCACGCGCGCGACCTTGTCGAACGCCTCGCCCGCCGCGTCGTCGCGCGTGCGGCCGATGAGCGTACAGCGGTCATAATCGTGCACCCGCACGATATGGCTGTGTCCGCCCGACGCAATCAGCGCCGTAAACGGCGGAGTAAGATCCGAAAAGGTCAGATAGTTTGCGGCGATATGCCCCAGAATATGATTTGTCCCGATCAGCGGAAGGTTGTATGCAAGCGCGAGCCCCTTTGCGTAGCTGACGCCGACGAGCAGCGCGCCGACGAGCCCCGGACCGCAGGTCACCGCGATCGCGTCGATCCCGGACAGCGGCATGTTTGCATCAAGAAGCGCCTTCTCGACCACCGCGCCGATGCGCTCGACGTGGTTGCGGCTCGCAAGCTCCGGCACGACGCCGCCGAACTTCCGGTGCAGCGGGATCTGCGTATGCACAACGTTCGACAGAACCTCGCGCCCGTCCCTGACGATCGCGCACGCGGTTTCGTCGCAGGAGGTCTCGATCGCAAGCACCGTCGCATGCCCGCGCTCGATCAGCGCCGCCTGCTTTTCCCTTGCAAGCGTTTCGTAGCTCATGCCTGCTCCTCCGGCTCCGCCGGCTGTTCCGGCGCCTGTTCGGACATCGGTCCCGCTTCTTCTTTTTGCGGTTCTTCGGGATAGAACGGACCGACCAGATGTTCTTTCACCGCCGTCTGCGGCTTTTGCGGATCGTCCAGCGGCTCGCCGTTTTTCGCACGGCGCAGAATCTCCGCGCGTTTGCTCACCGGCGTGTTGTGCAGCTTGTGCGCCAGAACGAGGTCCGGTCCCTTGATCGGGATCGGCTCGTTCTCGTCATGCTCGATTACCACGATGTCCGCAACCGGAGAACGCGAGCCCTGCTTGCGAAATGCAAAACGAATGAAGACTGCCGCGATCACGACGACCGCGATTTCAATGATCACGCAGAGCGCGCAGCGCAGCACGATCGGCGGGAAGATCGGAAACAGCATATTGACCATGATGCTGTCGCCCGGAAGCACCCAGTTCAGCTCGTTCATCGCCTGCACCGTGCCGCCCGCGGACAGATACCGGAACAGCGACGACGGGAAGATCAGGAAATGGAAAACGGTCCAGAAGCTCTGAAAGTCCAGAATCGCCCAGATGCCCAGAAATCCCAGCACACCGCCGAAGATGCCGCAGCTCCAGAAGATGCCCGAGGACAGGATCGCGCGCTTTTTGCCGCGCTCAATGAGAAGAAACCCGACAAACAGCAGCGCAAGCGCGCCGATCGCGCCGAACTTTGCAAACGCGTCGAGCCCGAGCCAAAGCGTCTGTACCTCCGCCATGTGCACGATCTCTTTTTCGTGATAAAAGACGTCCGGAACATCCTCGCCGTTCACCTTGGCGTCAACTTTGATGTTTACGCGTTCACCGCGCATGTAATCGAGCAGCACCTCCGTCGCCTTGGACAGGTCGGGAACGCTCATTCCCATCTGTGTGCTGACGTCAAGCTCCTTATATTTCTGCTCGATATAGTCGCTGTCCTTCAGGATCAGCGAGACCGTGAAAAACGCGACGGAGAACAGCAGAACCAGCGCCGCAAGAATCACGCACAGTTTTCCGAATGTGTTTCGCATGCTGCCTCCTTACCGGTAAAACGCGTTGCCGCCGACAAACTCCCTGAGAATGCTCGTGGGCGGAATCTCGTCCTCCACGGCGGCGTCCGAGATATAGTTCAAAAACTTGATCGTGTTGACAACCTCGTCATAACACGGACTGTCCGATTCGACCGCCTTCAAAAGCGGATAGATGTGCTTTTTCAGCACCGCAAGCTCGTACACGAGCGACGTGTTCATGATCTCGTCCGCGCTCTCCTGATACGGGAAGATCCAGCGCTGTTCACCGCGCTTGACGGATTCCCACATGCCGAGCGTGCGCTCGATGGTCGCGCCGCGCGTTTCGTAATCGCGCACCATGCGTCTCAGAAGCCGCACATCCGTCGTCGGAATGCGGTTGTGGTCGTCGAGATTCAACGTCGTCAGCGCGGACACATAGAGCTTAAAGATCAGCTTCTTGTCAATGCGCGGCGTCAAAAGCTGCGGATTCAGCCCGTGCAGCCCCTCGATGATCAGCATCGAATCCTCCTGAAGCTGTACGAAATGTCCGATCATCTGCCGGGAGCCCGTCTTGAAATCGAAGTGCGGGATCTCGACGCGTTCGCCGTTCAGAAGCGCTTCGAGGTCGACGTTGAACTGTTCGACGTCGATCATGTTGATGTGCTCATAGTCGAACTCGCCGTTCTCGTCCGGCCGGATGTATTTCCGGTCGATGTAGTAATCGTCGAGCGACAGCAGGATCGGCGATCTTCCGAGCACCCGAAGCTGCGTTGCCACGCGGTTCGCGCTCGTCGTTTTGCCCGAGCTCGAAGGTCCCGCGATCAGCACGGCGCGCGCACCGCGGTTGACGATCTCCGTGGCGATCTCCGCAAAGCGCCGTTCGTGCAGCGCTTCGTTGACACGGATCAGCTCGCGCACGCTGCCGTCCTCAACCATTGCGTTGAGGTCGGCGACACACCGGCAATGCATGAGATCCGCCCATTCGTCGGACCGCGCGAACACCTTTGAAAGATTCGGCATATACACATAACGCGTCGCAACATCCGCATCCGCCGTCGACGGGCGCAGCAGAAACAGCCCGCCGTTACGGTACTGCAGGTCGAATACTTTGGCATAGCCGGTGGACGGCAGCATTTCGCCGTAGAAATAATCGACGTAATCGCCGTGCACATACACGTCGAAATACGTGAACTGGCGCCAGCGGAGAAGCCGGACCTTGTCGTCCTGCCCGTCGCGCGCAAAGAACTGGATCGCCTCGTCGATGTCCAGGCGCTTACGGATCAGCGGATAGTCGGCGTCCACGATCTCGCGCATCTTCGCGCGTACCGCCTCCGCGTCGTCCGGCGTGAACTGCGGCTCCATATCCACGGAGATGTCCAGCGACGGTCCGATCGCATAATTGACCTTCGCGTGCGCCTTCGGAAACAGCTCGCGCATGGCAAGGAAGAACACATAGATGATCGTGCGCTCGTAGATCGCCCTGCCGCGGCTTTCTTCGTAACGAATCAGCTTGACCTCGCCGCCGCCTTTGCGGATCGCCTTGCGCATACGGAAATTCGTGGGTGCGTCGGTCTGGTTCTCCTCGCGCACCGGAATATAGTTCAGCGTGAAGATCTCGCCTGCGATGTCCGCAGCGATCGGGCGCGTTTTCAAACTGTCGGTGTCGAGACCGAGCCGTTTGACCAGGTCCAAAAGACTCTCGCCCGCGTTTGCCTCCACGGGAATCCCATTGATGTGAATCAGCATTTTTACCCCCAAAGTAACGAAAGTGCCGGAACGACCTGTTTTTTGCGCGACAGAACGCCCGGAAGGAACACGGTGTTGTCCTTGATTCTGACGTTGAACGCCTCCTCCACCGTGTCAAGATCGCCGACGGAGAGCAAAACCGTGCCCTCTCTCAATACGTCGGTCAGCATCAGAAGCAGGATGTCGAACTCGCGCTCCGTCTTCACCTGCTCCATGACCGCGACGAACTCGTCGCGCCGTTTCAAAAGCTCCGCCGAGTCGATGCAGTTGATTTGCCCGATGCCGAGCTTGTGCCCCGCGATCACGAAATGCTTGAAGTCGGACAGCAGCATCTTTCTTGCGTCGGTCTCGCGCGTGGCGGACGGCGTGAAGATGTCGCGTCCCAGCTCGTCAAGCGATTCGCCCGCGATCGCCGCCATGCGCTCCGCCATCAGCCGGTCGCGCGGGGTCGCCGTCGGGGACTTGAAAAAGATCGTGTCGGACACGATGCCGGCGGCAAGAAGCCCTGCCAGCTTCCGGTTCGGCATGATGCCGCGTTCCTGATACATGGACGCGACGATCGTGCACGTTGCGCCGACCGGCTCATTGCGCACGTAGATCGGCGCGCCGGTCTGCACGTCTGCAAGACGGTGATGATCGATGATTGCAAGGATCTCGGCTTCCGAAAGCCCGTCGACCGACTGAGAAAGCTCATTGTGATCCACGAGCACGACCTGCTTGCGGTTCGGGCGCAGCAAATGGTATCTCGAAAGCGTACCGACGACCTGATCGGTTTCGTCGAGGATCGGATAACTCCGGAAACGCGATTTCAGGGTCTGCTCGCGCACATCGTCAAGGTAGTCGTTCAGGCGGAACGCAACCGGCTCCGTCTTCGGCAAAATGCGTTCGACCGGAACGGACTGGATGATCAGCCGCGCCGCGCGATACGCGTCGTACGGCGTGGTGATGAGCACCGTGCGCTTTGCGTGCGCCGCGATCGACGCATCCATCTGTGCGCTGCAGATCACGATACAGGCGACGTCCGCAGAAAGCGCATCCTCTATGATCTTCGGATCGTTCCCGGTCACGACGATCATGTCGCGGTAGAATTCTCCCTCCGCGCCTGCGCTCGGCACAACGATCTTCAGCTCGCCCGAAAGCGCGGTCACCGCGCTGTTGCCGTCCCAGAGCCGACCGTCCAGATTGGAAACCAGATTGAACAGCGGGATCTCATCCAGGTTCGGATTCTCCGACGATTCAAGGTCGAATGCGGCGATGTCGCCGGTGGTAACCATGCCCCGGAGCTTGCCGTCCTCCCCCGCGACCGGCAGAGACGAACTTTCGCTGCTGCTTTTCAGCATCGCTTCCCACGCACGGCGCACCGTAACGGCGCTCGAGAGCACCGGCGGGCGGTCGAAATTCAGATCGCGCACCTGCGTGCGGACGTTGTAGATCCGCTCCGGCGCATCGAAGCCGAAACGCTCCAGAATATGCGCGGTTTCGTCGCTGACCGTGCCGAGACGCGCCGCCGTATAGCGCCGGTCGCCCAAAGCGTTCATCAGCGCGGCGTATGCGATCGCGGAAACGATCGAATCGGTATCCGGGTTCTTGTGCCCGGTTACATAGATGGGGTTTTGTGCATCCATGTGTTTTCCGCCTTTCGGGTGTAGATAAATAGCCAGTTTTTATTATAGCAGACAACGCGCGCATTCGCAAGCGTTCCCGCATTTCCCCACTTGACGTTTGAAAAAAGTTAACATATAATAACCCCGTAAAAGGGAGTAGCCGACGCGAAAGCGTGGCCTGCGGCGTCAGCACGGAGAATATCCCGCTGCCGGTCGGAATGTGCGAGACTTTTATGCATTTTTCGCATAGAAGTCTCTTTTTCTATGCAAGGGGAGGTTCACATGTCATTTTCTGTACCTGACTCACTGTTCTGGACGATCGTTCTGTTTTTCGTAGGGCTGGGACTCATCTGCATCGCGGGCGACAAGTTCGTCGACGCGGCGGTCGCGATCGCAAAGCGGCTGAAGATCCCCGAGATCGTCGTCGGCGCGACGATCGTGTCGCTCGGCACCACGCTGCCGGAGATCCTTGTCTCCACCACGGCGGCGGTCGGCAGCGCACAATCGCCCGAAATCAGCGTGGGCAACGCGCTTGGCAGCATCATCTGCAATACGGCGCTGATTGCCGGCATCGGTCAGCTGATGCGCCCTGCAAAGGAAGTCAAGGCAAAGTCCGTCGGCTGGCGTATGATCTTCTTCGTCGCAACGGCTGTCGTCCTCTTTCTGACCGTGCTTTTCACGCCCGAATCCGACTTTATCAACAAGAGCGGCGTCACCGAGCACGCCGTCGGAACGGTGATCCGTGCGGTCGGCATTGCGCTGATCCTGGGATTCGCGCTCTATGCGTTCCTGTCGATTAAATTGAAGGACAGCGACGGCGTTGCGGAGTTGGACGAAGCCGAAAAGATCATGCCGATGTGGGCGGCGATCCTCATCCTTGCGGTCTCGGCTGCCGCGCTGTTCGTCGGCGCAAAACTGCTTGTCGACAACGGTCAGGAACTGGCTCTGCGCATGGGCGTTCCGGAGCGTGTCGTTGCGGTGACCTTTATCGCGCTCGGCACCTCGCTGCCGGAGCTTGTCACCACCGTCACCAGTTCGATCAAAGGGCAGGGCGACGTCGGTCTCGGCAACATCATCGGCGCCAACCTCTTCAATATGCTGCTCGTTATCGGTATCCCCTCCGCGATCACCGGCAACATCGTATTCACCGCAAAAGCGCAGTACATCGACCTGCCGCTGGCTCTGCTTGCCATGGTCGCTTTGATCGTGCCGATGTTGATCCGCAAAAAGGGCTCCCGCGTGCAGGGCGCGCTGCTCCTGCTCGGCTACATCGGTTACTGCGTTTATTCGTTCGTCGCCGCAGGCGCATAACAAGTCCGTTTCGTCTGCCGAAGAAATTCGGCAGACTTTTTTTCTGCAATTAAGTTTTGTATAAGGTTCATAAAGTACGATGGACGCAGAAAAGGACAAAACGCCCGATCGGAAAGGAGAACGATATGAAAAAGAAACAGATTCTTTCGGTTTTATCCGTCATTTTAGGATGTCTTTTGCTGTTCGCATGCACGACGGCAAACAATACGCAGGCGACAGAAAGCGGCTCGGCGGAAAGCGCCGACCCGAATGTTTCCGCCGAAGCACCGGAAAGCGGGTTCACCGTCGGCGAACAGCCGGAGGGTGCGGGACAGCCGCCGCAGGGAATGCCCGAACCGCCGCAGGGTTGGTCCAGCGAGGGACAGCCGCCTGCACCGCCGGAGGGCATGGGCAATCCGCCGCAGGGAGAGCCCACGCAGGGCGGACCTGGCGGACAGCCGCCGCAGGGCGGACCGGGAGGTCCCGGCGGCAGCGCGGCAGACGTCAGCTATACCGCTGCAACGGAGATCACGGCGGCGGAGACGCAGTCCGGTAAAACGTATTCCAGCACGGCCGCGAATGAAAATGCGCTGCTGATCGCAACGAGCGACGCGGTGGCGATCGAGAACCCGACGGTTGCGAAGACCGGCGACTCGGACGGCGGCGACGCCTGTAACTTCTACGGACTGAACGCCGGCGTCCTCTGTAAGGACGGCGCGCAGGTCACGATCACCGGCGGTACCGTCGAAACATCCGCTTCCGGCGCGAACGGCGTGTTCTGCTACGGCGGAAACGGCGGCAGAAACGGCGCGGCGGGCGACGGCACGACCGTCACGATTTCGGACACCGTTATCACCACGACGGGCAGCGGCTCCGGCGGCATCATGACCACCGGCGGCGGCAAAACGATCGCGAACAACCTTACGATCACAACAAGCGGGCAGTCCTCCGCGCCGATCCGCACCGACCGCGGCGGCGGAACGGTGCTCGTCGACGGCGGCACGTACACCTCGAACGGGCTCGGCTCCCCCGCGATCTACTCGACCGCGGATATCACGATCGCAAACGCCGTCCTGACCTCGAATCTCTCCGAAGGCGTCGTCATCGAAGGCAAGAACAGCGTGAAGCTCGAAAACTGCACGCTGACCGCGAACAACACGCAGCGCAACAGCAACGCGTCGTTCCTCGATTCGATCATGCTCTATCAGTCGATGTCAGGCGACGCCGATTCGGGCACCGCACAGTTTTCCATGACCGGCGGATCGCTTCTGAGCAAGAGCGGACACGTCTTCCACGTGACGAACACGAACGCCGTGATCGAGCTTGAAGCGGTTGCAATCACGAACGAAGACGCCGACGGCATTCTGCTCTCCGTCTGTGCGGACGGCTGGAGCGGCGCGAAGAACATTGCGACGCTGCGCGCATCGAAGCAGACGCTTTCCGGCACGATCCTGGTCGGCAGCGATTCCGCGCTGACGCTGGAGCTCTCGGACGGCTCTGCGTTTACCGGCGCGATCTCCGGAGACATCACCAATACCAAGGGTGAAACGGTTTCGAGCGAGGTCGGCACCGTGCACGTCACGCTTGACGGCACAAGCACCTGGACGCTGACGGCGGACACGTATATTACCTCGTTCTCCGGCGATCTCTCCTCGATCGCTGCGAACGGGCACGCCCTGTATGTGAACGGCGAGAAAGTTCTTTGAGCACAGACAAAAAGAAGCAAGGCAAACGCCTTGCTTCTTTTTTGCGTTACACGGTTATTCCTGTTCGGTCGGATAGTCCGATTTCCCGGTGATCTTGCGCTTGATGATCTTGCCCATGCGCTTTAATGCGTACGGACCGACGAGCTTCATCATTTCCTCGGCGGTGTGCATATCGCTTGCGGCGGGCAGATCGCGGGAAAGGTGGATCGCGTCGAACTCGCAGCGCGTGGTGCACAGACCGCAACCGATGCACTTGTTGAGATCGACCGTCGTTGCACCGCAGCCGAGACAGCGGTTCGCTTCGACCTTGACCTGCTCTTCGGTGAGCGGCAGGCGCAGATCCGCAAACGTCGCGCGCGCCTCGCCGGGCTTGAATCCCGGACGCTGCCGCGGCGAATTGTCGAACGAATCGGGCCGCGTGATGTCGTCGCGGTCGAACTCGATGAACGCGCGGCGGTCTCTGCCGATCACGAGCGACTGACCGGGATGCACGAAGCGGTTGATCGAAACCATGCCCTCGCGGCCGTCCGCGATCGCGTCGATCGCGAACTTCGCGCCGTGGAAGATGTCGCCGCCGACGAACACGTCCGGTTCCGCCGTCTGCAGCGTGACCGGATCGGCGACCGCCGTGCCGTTTCTTCTGACCTCGACCTTGCTGCCGTCGAGGAGGTTCCCCCATTCGGCGCTCTGACCGATCGCCATGAGCACGTTTTCACACGGGACCGTCATCGTATCGTTCTCGTCGTACGCCGGGCTGAAGCGGTGTTCCTCGTCGAACACGCGCGTGCAGCGCTTGAACACGACGCCGGTGACCTTGCCTGTTTCATCGCGCAGAACTTCCTTCGGACCCCAGCCGTTTTCGATCGCGATGCCCTCTTCCAGCACCTCCTCGACCTCGTCCTTCGCCGCGGGCATTTCGCCGCGCTGTTCGAGACACAGCATGGTGACCTTGCCGTCCGTTGCACGAAGCGCGGTCCTTGCGACGTCCGCCGCAACGTTGCCGCCGCCGACGACCACGACGTCGCCCGAAAGACGCTCGCCGTTGTTTTGGTTGACGCGCTTCAGGAACGCGACGCCGGATTCGACGCCCTCGCCGTCCTCGCCGGGCACGCCGGCCTTTCTGCCGCCCTGCAGACCGATCGCAATGTAGAACGCTTTATAGCCCTGTTTACGGAGCTCGTCGAGCGTAACGTCCTTGCCGACCTCGACGCCGCAGCGGAACTCCGCGCCCATCTTTTTGACGATCTCGATCTCCTTTTCGAGCACGTCCTTTTCAAGACGGAAGCTCGGAATGCCGTTTAAGAGCATGCCGCCCGGACGACTTTCCTTTTCGAACACGGTGACGGGATACCCCTCGCTGCGAAGGTAATACGCCGCGGACAGTCCCGCGGGACCCGCGCCGATGACCGCGATCGGGAAGTCCGTCCACTCCCTGCCCTCGCCGTTTTCACAGCGGACCGTGAAGTTTTCGGGGTGTTCCAGCTCCCACTGCGCAAGGAACTTCTTGATCTCGTCGATCGCGACCGGCTTGTCGATCGTGCCGCGCGTGCAGCGGTCCTCGCAGCGGCGGTTGCAGACCGCGCCGCAGACCGCGGGGAACGGATTGTCCTGCCGGATCAGCTTGACGGCTTCCGCATAGCGTCCTTCCGCCGCCATCTTGATATAGCCCTGCACCGCGATGTGCGCGGGACAGGCGGTTTTGCACGGGGACGTGCCCGTATCGTAGCAGTTGTCCTTGTTGTGGTCGCGGTAGTCGCGGTCCCACTTGTCCTCACCCCAGACGTGATCGTCCGGCAGCTCGTGCATCGGGTATTTTACACGCGTGCCGTCCGCCTTGCACAGCTTCTGACCGAGCTTTGCGGCGCCCGCGGGGCAGACCTCGACGCACTTGCCGCAGGCGACGCATTTCGACTTGTCGACGTGCGCGCGGTATGCGGAGCGCGACATGTTCGGCGTGTTGAACAGCTGCGAGGTGCGAAGACCGTAGCAGCTTCCCGCCGAGCAGTTGCAGATGCCGACGATGCGGTTCGGACCGTCGAGATTCGTGATCTGATGCACGTAGCCCTTGCGCTCGGCGCGCTCGATGATCTCCATCGCCTCTTCGCGCGTGATGTAGCGCGCGTCCTTGCCGGTTTCCACGAGGAATTCCGCGATATCGCCGACGCCGATGCACATATGCCCCTCGATGTCGCCGACGCCTTCGCCGCGGATACGCTGTGCCTTGCGGCACGCGCACACCATGGAACAGAACTTGTCGTATTTCTGCAGCCAATGCGACAGATGCTCGACGCTTACGCTCTGCGAGCTCGCGTTGATCGCCTTTTCCACCGGAATGACGTGCATGCCGATGCCCGCGCCGCCCGGCGGAACGAGCTTTGCGGCAAGCTCCAGCGGCTCCTGCGGCGCAAGGTTGAACATCGTCGCAACCTCCGGATGCTCGTCCGGCAGCGTCTTGTGCTCGACCATGTACTCGCCCGAGCCCACGACCCACTTCGGGATCATGTACTGGATGTGCTGATCGGCGTTGTCGCGGTTCTGTTCGAGAATGCCGATCCAGATGAGGTGGTCGATGACCTTCTGCGCCTCTTCCTCGCTCATGTTGTTGCGCGCGGCAATCTCCTTGGTGGTGAGACCCACGCGGCGCTTTTTGAAGCTCAGCATGAACCTGACCTCGTCCTTCGTCAAAAGCCGGTCGAGGATCCAGAAATCCATGTGGTTTTCCTTCATGCCGCCGGGGAGCTTGCGCGGAATGTTGTCGGTGATCAGCAGCGCGAGCTTTTTGACGAGTTTCGCCTTTTCCGGATCGTCGCAATGGTGTCCGTCAACGGGATAGTCCCGCTCGTTGACGTGGATCTTCGGATTGACTTCCTTTACCATAGGTCCTCCTTACTCGATCGGGATCTTGATCGTCATGTCGGAAAGCGGATAGGTCGCGCAGGCATGGACGTAATCGAAATCCCTGTCCGCCGCGCGGCGCCCGTCGTTTTCGGGGCAGACGTAGTATTCGCCCGAAAGCACCTTCGTGCGGCAGAATCCGCATTCGCCGCTGCGGCAGTCGGTGAGGAGCACGATGCCCGCGCGTTCGCACGCCACGACCAGCGATTCGGTCGCCTTTGCGAGGATCTCGTCCTTATGAATGCCGCGCATGACCGTCAACGTATAAACGTCGTCCTTCTTTTCGACCGGATAGCCGGGGAACGCCGTGATGTCCTTCGCCTGACCGAAGACCTCGAAGCGCACGCGCCGCGCCGGCACGTCGAGTTTTTTGATCTCCTCGCGCAGGAAACGATACATGACCTGCGGTCCGCAGATGAAGTAGGACGTGTCGCCCTTCGAATACTTCTTGATCAGCTCCGCCGAAAGGAAGCCGCGTTCGCCCTGCCAGTCTGGCTCGTCGCCGGACAGCACGTGTACGACGTGCACGCGGTCGCATTCCAGCGCGTCGAGCTCGTTTTTCAGAATGATGTCGTTCGAGGAAACCGAGCCGTACAGGATCGTCAGCTCCGCATCCATCGTGCCGTTATGAATCTCCTTTGCCATCGAGGCAAACGGCGTGATGCCGACGCCGCCCGCCAGCGCCACGATATGATGCGCGTCTCTGAGCGGCTCGTAATAGAACTGTCCGAGCCCCATGCTGCCCTTTACGCGATCGCCGATCTTCAGTTCGGTGTTGATGTAATCGCAGATCAGACCGTCGCCCTTGGAACGGCGCACGGTGATCTCCGCATAGCCATTCTCTTTACGCGCTTCAAACGGCGCGGAGGAAATCGAGTACGGACGGCACAAGACCCTGCCGTCGATCTCAAACGCGAGCGAGATGAACTGACCCGCATAGAACGGGGGCAGCTTGCCGCCGCCGACCTTTTCAAAGCGCACGGTCTTTGCCGTGGGGCTGGCGTCGCGGATCTCGGTCACGACGAGATCGAGCGTGCCGGGATGCCATTCCCGCGCGACGTTGCCGATCGGATCGACCGTTTCGGGCGTTGCGGAAGCGGACTGAAATGCATTGAGACGCGCTTTGGTGACGCGCGACGCGCCGCCGACGTCCTTTAAGAATCCCTTGACCTTCATTTTGCCGCCTCCTTCTTCTTCATATCGTCCAGCACGTTCTTCGCGGCCTTTCTGCCGTTCGTGACCGCCGGTCCCATACCGTCGCCGGAAATCTGATGCGCGCCGGCGAATTCAAGCCCTTCGATGAACTTCTCCTCCTCTGCGGTCTGGAGCCGCGCGACGATGTGGTCCTCCATCGTGTGCGCATAGCCGTAGATGCAGCCGTTCCACATGCCGGTGTAATGCGCGACGGTCATCGGCGTTTCGATGACGATCTCCAGCACGTGATCGAGGAGATTCACGCCGTAGTACTTGCTCATGTCGTCGATCATCTGCTTTGCGACCTCGTGCTTGACGCGGTCGTAATCGTCGGCGGAAACCGTCTTCCAGCCGTCCACGCGCGGCAGCGTCGTGATCGAGAACGAGCACGTGCCCTCGGGCGTTGCGTCCGGGTTGCCGAAGTTGTGGCAGATGCAGGTGAGATAGCGGTACGGTCCGAGCCCCGCGAGGTCTTCATACAGCGCCTCGGTGTCCATCGTGTCGCCGCGGAAGATGCTGTAATCGTGAATGTTCAGCTCTTCGGCGGGCTTGTCGAGGATCATGATGACCGAGAACGCGGTCAAGCTCAGTCTGCGCCCGTTTACCATCTTGATCGCCTTTTCGGGCACTTCCGAGAGCGGCTCGATCATCGAGGTATAGACCTTGTTGGGATACGCCGCGGAAATGACGTAATCCGCGTGGATCTCGTCGCCGCGTGCGGTGCGGACGCCGTAGACCTTTCCGTCGCGGACGAGGATCTTTTCCACGTGCTGGCGGTATTCGATCTGAACGCCCATCGCTTCGGCGCGCTCCGCCATCTTCAAGCTCATTTCGTGGCTGAACTTGTGCGGAATATACGAGCCGTATCCGATGTAGTCCGCCATCAGCACCGCGAAGATCGTGAACGGCAGCGTTTTGAAACCGGTACCGACGTAGATCCAGTACGGCGCCAGGAGGTCCTGCGCCTTCTGAGGCAGATCGAACGTGTCGATGACCTCCTGCGTGGAATAGCCCGCGGTCTTAACGAACGCTTCGTGCTTTAAAAGCATCTGCACCTTGCTCATCGGGTGGATCGAAAGCTCGTTCACGGAATCGAACACCGTATGGCAGAGGTTCAAGAGCTTCAGAACCTTGTCGTAGGTTCCGGGGACTTCGGCGTCCACTTCCCGCGCGAACGTTTCGAGCCCCGGATGCAGCGTCACCTCGAGCCCCGGCAGAGAGGCATGGTACGCCTCCGGCACCTTGAGCCAGTCGATCTTCACGCCCATATCCTCGAGGAACTTGCCGACTTTCAGCCGGTTCCCCTCGGGACCGATGCTCATCATCTCATGCAGCGCGGCCTCGATCTCGATACCGCCGCGGACGAAGCTCGTCGCAATGCCGCCGGGCAGGTTGTGGCGTTCGAGCACCAGCACGTCCTTGCCCTTTTCGGCAAGCATCAGCGCGGACGAGAGCCCCGCAAGCGCGCCGCCGATGACGATGACGTCATAGTGGTCTTTGTAAAACTTCATAGCTTTCTCCTTTTATAAGCAGAGGGAGCGAAAACCGCTCCCTCCGGTTTATGATTCTCAGAAGAACCGTTCAACGAGCTCGCGGGAGTATTCCGCGGTCTCGTCCATGTCGCCGAAGCTCATGATCTCGCCGGCATAGAACGTGTCGTACTTGCCCTGCATCGCCTCGACCTTGTCGTACCAGCCCGCCGCATAATCCTCGGAGAAGACATGCGGGAAGTAGTAGACGCTCCACTCGTTGACGACGTTGGAAGCAGGATTGTGCATGATCTTGAGATCCTCGAGCACGGTCTTTCTGCATTCTTCGTACGGGACCTCGTCCTTGTTCTTATGCTTTCTGAGCGCATAGGTGGTGATGACCTGATCCTTGGTGTCCCTCCAGCGGCGATAGTAGACCATCAAGTGTCCCAGCGTTTCGGGCGTCATGTTGTCGAACACGTAGTAGGAAATCTCCGGGTGGTCCTCGGGCTTCGTCTCGACGGCGAGCACGTCATAGCGCTCGTAATCGATCTTGGAGAACAGTTCCTTCTCGTCCTCGCGGGCATCGAAGTAGTCGACCATGCCGACCTGCCCGTCCGTGCGCTTATTCGGGATATACAGCGGCGCGGTAACGATGATCTTGTCGTATTCTTCGACTTCGCCGTTGACCGTGACAAAGACCTTGCCGTCTTTACGCTCGACCTTTTCGATCTTGCTCGAAAGACGCGCCGGGTGCTTCAGATGATCGTTCAGCTGCTCCCAGATATACTGCGTGCCGTTCTTCCAGGTCCAGAGGTTGATCTTCACGAAGTTCATGCAGGTCTGGAAATCCAGATATTTCAGAACGTACGCCGCGGGGATCTCGTCGAAATAGCCGTAGCCGAAGGAGGTGAACGGCCCGATCCAGATGTCCTGGATAAGGTCGACGCCGTTCAGCTTGCAGAACTCCTTGAACGGCAGGCAGAGATCCTTGAGGTTCGGGTTCTCGCCCTTGACCGGCTCGCGCTTTGCACTCGCCTGGGAGAAGCCGTCGTAACGACCTTCCGCAACGCCGCGGTGACCGTTCACGTCATAGCCCTTATACTTGGTCTCGAGCAGCTCGCCGAGCTTTTTGACCTGCTTCTTCATGCGGAGAAGGCGCGGGATCTTCAGAATGTTCTTTTTCGGTTCGAAGGGCTCGATGACGTCGCCGTTCTTGTTCTTGTAGTTGCGGTTGAGCTGCGGACCGTCGTGCGTGATGCCGCAGAACTCCTCCACGTCGTGCACGGCGTAATAGCTCGGCACGCCCATGATCGCGCCCATTTCGTAACGGCGTCCGTTGTAGGTCGGGGACCAGCACTTGCCGCCGACGCGGTCGAGCCGTTCGAGAATCGTGTAGTTTTCATACCCCTTCTTTTCGAGGTACATACCGGCGGAAAGACCCGCGGGACCGCCGCCGACGATGCAGATACGTACATTCTTGTCCATACAAATTCCTCCAAATTACTTGTGATCGTTCACAGCGTCTACATTATATCGCATTCCGTATCGAATTGCACGTGTTTTCTTGATTTTTTCCGTGGAAAAACAGAAAAAATCTTTTCATCCTTCCCCGCTTATGCTACAATACAGGCACGGAGGTGATCCCATGCGGTTTTCCGGATTTTTCGAATTGCTTTCCCATTGGGCGAAGATCGCGCCCGATGCGCCCGCGCTTAAATATGAACGGAACGGAACGGTCGCGACCTGTTCGTTTTGCGAGCTTTTTGCACGCGTGAACGCGCGCGCCGAAGCGCTGCGTTCGGAGCCGAAGCAGGCGTACGGCATTCTTCAAAACGGCTCGTTTGACTGCGTGATCGAAATCTTCGCGTCCGTGCTGTCCGGACGGCGCACCGTGCTGCTCGGGGAAAACACTGCGGACGAGGCGCTTTCGGAGCAGGTCGGAGAAGCCGAGCTCGACGCGCTTTGGGGCGATCCCGATCTCGTCGAGTCGCTCGAATCGGCGCTCGTCGCGTCCGCCGAAGGCGGCGCGGGCAAGCTGCTGTTCTTTACCTCCGGCACGACGAGCCGCGCAAAGGCGGTCGTGCTGACCGATGCGTCTTTGATGAGCTCCGCCTATAACGGCGGCGCGCTTTTGCCGCTCTCCCCTTCCGATACGCTCCTGTGCCTTTTGCCGCTCGATCACGTGTTCGGCTTCGTCTGCGGGCTTTTATGGGGGCTTTCCTCCGGCGCGTGCGTGGCTTTGGGACGCGGCGCGCGGCATTATCACGAGGATTGCGTTTTCTTCCGTCCGACGGCGCTCTCCGCCGTTCCGGCACTCTTGGGATTCTTACTGAAATACCGCGCGCTGAACCCGGAATTGAAGCTCATTCTGATCGGCGCGGGCGGATGTCCCCGGGAGATTTTGACCGCGGCGAAGGCGACGGACGCGCGCGTGTGCTTCGGCTACGGGCTGACGGAGACCAGCTCCGGCGTGGCGCTTTCTTTGGGCGACGGCGACCCCTATGCGATGACCGTCTGTCCGGACGATACGATCACGATCGCCGACGACGGCGAAGTGCTGATCACCGCGCCCACCTGCATCATGCAGGGATATTGGCGAAAGCCCGACGACACCGCGGCGGTTTTGAAAGAGGGCGTGCTGTATACCGGCGATCTCGGTTCGATCGACGGCGACGGCAAGCTCCGGCTCACCGGGCGCAAGAAGGAGATGCTGGTGCTGTCCGACGGCACGAAGCTCTATCTGCCCGAATACGAACGGGCGCTTTCGAACGCGCTCGGCGGCGAAGCGGTCTGTGTGCTGCTGGTCGACGATCGCCCGATCCTCGTTCTGGAGGGCGAGCCGGACGACACCGCATCGGTCTGGGCGAAGATCCGTCCGGTGCTGGACGAGCGCCCGCGCAATCAGCAGATCCGCGCGATCGAATATTACGGAAAACCGCTGCCGCGCACGGCGAGCGGAAAAATCATGCGTTGGGCGATCCAACGGGAAAGAGAGGGGTTATGACCCGCAGAGAAGAGATCCTGAACAAAACGAGAGAGATCATCGTGGAATCGCTGCCGGAGCTTGAAGGCAGGGAGTTCAATGAGGATACCGTGATCAACACCGACACCGGCGTCGACTCGATGGGCTTCACGCTGATCATCTGCCGGCTCGAAGCGGCGTTCAACGTACGCATCCCGAACCGCCAGTGGCAGAAGCTGTCCACGGTCAAGGACGTCGTCGACGCAATCGAAAAGCGGATGCCGAAAGCATGAGCATCTACTCGATCGAATACAAGATACTGAGTTCCGATACGGACGCGAACCGGACGCTCCGGCTTTCGCGCCTTATGACCATGCTGCAGGAGGCGTCGATCGCGCATACCACCGCGCTCGGCATGGGACGCGAAATGACGCTGGACCGCGGGCTTTTATGGATCGTTACGCTCCAGCAGGCGAAGATCACGCGTCTGCCCGTTTATGACGAGACGATCCGGCTTCGCTCCTGGCCCGGCAAGATGATGCATCTGCTCTTCCCGCGCTATTACCGCATCGAAGACAAGAAGGGCAACGCCCTCGTCGAGGCGAGCGCGCTGTGGGCGCTGATGGACGAAAAGACGCGCCGCGTCGTCTTTCCGGAACTCTGGGGCGTGAAGATCCGCGGCGTGCACACCGGAAAGGAGATCCCGCTGCCCGCCGCGCCGAAAATGCCCGCCGCGGCGGAAACCGGCGCGTTTACCGTGCCGTTCAGCTTTGTCGATCTCAACGGGCACATGAACAACACGCGCTATTTCGACCTCGCCGCCGACCGGATGCCGCAAGAGCTGCGCACCCGCCCGATCAGCGGCGTGCAGGCGGAATACGCGAAGGAGGCCAAAGAGGGCGATACGATCCTCCTCCGGCACGAAACGACGGACAACGCGTTCCTTCTGAGCGGCGAACACGACGGCGCACGGCTGTTCCGCCTCTCGCTGACGTTTTAAGCATATCAAAAACAGGACAGGGTTTTTCCCCTGTCCTGTTTTTTTGATTCTGCGCTTAAAGACCCATTTCTTTCTTGACTTCGCCGAAGCACTTGACGGCGAAATCGAGGTCCTCCTTGGTGTGACCCGCGGAGATCTGGGTGCGGACGCGCGCCTTGCCCATCGGCACGACCGGATAACTGAAGCCGGTCACGTACACGCCCTTTTCGAGCATACGGTTTGCGAACTCCTGCGCAACCTTCGCGTCATAGAGCATGATCGGAACGATCGGATGCTCGCCGGGCAGCAGGTCGAAGCCGAGCTTTTCCATTTCCTTGCGGAAGTAGTTGGCGTTCGCATGGACGCGGTCGCGGAGCTCCGTCGATTCCTCTAAAAGGTCGATCGTCTTCATCGTAGCTGCGCAGATCGCGGGCGCCAGCGTGTTAGAGAACAGATACGGACGGGAACGCTGACGGAGCAGGTCGATGATCTCCTTGCGCGCTGCCGTATAGCCGCCGGACGCACCGCCGAGCGCCTTGCCGAAGGTGCCGGTAATGATGTCGACTCTGCCCATGACACCGCAGTGCTCCGCGGTGCCTCTGCCGTGCTCGCCCATGAAGCCGACCGCATGCGAATCGTCGACCATGACCAGCGCGTCATACTGTTCGGCAAGATCGCAGATGCCCTTGAGGTTTGCGATATAGCCGTCCATCGAGAACACGCCGTCGGTGGCGATCAGCTTGATGCGGCAGTCCTTTGCCTCCTCAAGCTTTGCTTTGAGGTCCTCCATGTCGTTGTTGTGGTAGCGGAGACGCTTCGCCTTGCACAGGCGCACGCCGTCGATGATGGACGCGTGGTTCAGCTCGTCGGAGATGACCGCGTCTTCCGGTCCGAGGAGCGTCTCAAAGAGACCGCCGTTTGCGTCGAAGCAGGAGGAATACAGGATGGCATCCTCCGTGCCCACGAACTTCGCAATGCGCGCTTCGAGCTGCTTGTGGATGTCCTGCGTGCCGCAGATGAAACGGACGGACGAAAGACCGAAGCCCCATTTGTCATAGCTCGCCTTTGCCGCGGCGATCAGTTCGGGGTTGGCGGAAAGTCCCAGATAGTTGTTCGCGCACATGTTGACGACGCCCTTCGCCTTCGTGGTGTCGATCCGGCTTCTCTGCGGCGTGGTGATGATGCGCTCTTCCTTGTACGTGCCCGCCTCGCGGATCGCGTCGAGCTGTTCGCGGTAGATCGAATATGCTTTCTTCATTGGTTTTTTCCTCCGTTATTTCTTTGTCCAGTCAAAGATAACCTTGCCGGAATTGCCGGAATGCATGGCCTCGAAGCCTTTTTCAAACTCGGTGTAGTGGAAACGGTGCGTGATGACCGGATGCAGATCAAGACCGCCCTGCACCATATAGGACATCTGATGCCAGTTATCCATCTTGCGCCCGTAAATGCCCTGCAGGGTCAGTCCCTTGCCGATGATGAGGTTCATATCGAGGGAGATCGGACCGTTGCCGAGACCCAAAAGCGAGACCTTGCCGCCGTTGCGCATGACAGAAAGCAGCTGCTTGAAGGCA
>JAEEGF011477462.1_pt1 | contig 27564 bp, 16 predicted proteins | sample 9134171 | NCBI WGS metagenome assembly JAEEGF01 (sample SAMN16246542, study PRJNA631951) | gut metagenome | biome: gut microbiome; feature: rumen; material: AP-attached | host: Bos | place: Iran: Karaj | collected 2018-10 | reverse complement strand
AACTTAAATAATAATATAAAATATTAACAAGAGAGTGTTTATGGAAAAAAGACTAACGATGTTTATGGCGTGCTTGTTCCTGAGCTTAGGAATGGCACTTGCCCAAACTAAAGTTTCTGGTACCGTCATCTCTGGAGAAGACAACCAGCCCATTATCGGTGCTACAGTCTTGGTACAGGGTCAGAAGACAGGTACTGTAACAGATGCCGACGGTCAGTTCACCATCTCAGTACCCTCCGGCAAAAAGATTGTAGTGAGCTATATCGGTTTGGAGACACAGACAGTGACTCCCAAAAACGGTATGACCATTACATTGCAGCCCAGTGCCGCCCTTGAGGAGGTTGTTGTAACGGGTATGCAGAAAGTGGACAAGCGTTTATTTACAGGTTCTTCTACCAAGATTAGCGCAACAGACGCAAAGATCGATGGTGTGGCTGATATCTCACGTTCATTGGAAGGACGTGCAGCCGGTGTCAGTGTGCAGAACGTGTCTGGTACCTTCGGTACAGCTCCTAAGATCCGTGTGCGTGGTGCTACTTCAATTTATGGTAACTCAAAGCCCCTGTGGGTTGTTGATGGTGTCATCATGGAAGATGTGACGGATGTATCTGCCGATGATCTTTCTTCTGGTGATGCCAATACGCTGATTTCCTCAGCTATCGCTGGTCTGAACTCCGATGATATCGAGACCTTCGATATTCTGAAAGACGGTAGTGCTACCTCTATCTATGGTGCCCGTGCTATGGCTGGTGTGATCGTTATCACTACTAAGAAAGGTAAGGCTGGTCAGTCTCGTATCAATTATACGGGTGAATATACCATGCGTTTGAAGCCCAGCTATTCAACCTTCAACATCATGAACTCTCAGGATCAGATGTCTATCTATCAGGAGATGCAGCAGAAAGGTTATCTCAACTATGCGGAATTGTCGAATGCTGCCTCAAGTGGTGTATATGGTAAGATGTATCAGTTGATTGGTGAGTATAATGCCACTAACGGACAATATGGTTTGCCCAACACATTAGAAGCTCGTGCCGACTATCTTCGTCAGGCAGAGTATCGTAATACAGACTGGTTCGATGAGTTGTTCACCAGTTCAATCCAGCACAACCACTCTATCAGCATCTCTACTGGTACGGAGCGTGCACAGACCTATGCCTCTATATCCGCGATGTTTGATCCAGGTTGGACGAAGCAGTCTAAAGTTCAGCGTTATACTGCTAACCTGAATAATTCGTATAAGATATCCAATAAGTTAACCTTCAATATGATTGCTAATGCCAGCTATCGTAAGCAGAGGGCACCTGGTACATTGTCGTCAGAGCTTGACGCTGTATCAGGACAGGTGAATCGTTCTTTCGATATCAACCCCTATTCTTATGCGTTGAACACATCCCGTGCACTGGATGCCAGGACATTCTATACTCGTAACTACGCTCCCTTCAACATCATGCATGAGTTGGATAACAACTACATCGACATTGATGTTCTTGACTTGCGTGTACAAGGTGAATTGAAGTACAAGCCCATCCAGAAAGTAGAACTTGGTGTGTTGGGAGCTTTCAAGTTCAACCAGGCAACACGTAACCACCATGTTCTTGATGACTCTAACCAGGCGAACGCTTATCGTGCAATGGGTAATACCAAGATTCGTGATAATAACCAATACCTTTATACCGATCCAGATAACCCCTATGCACAGCCCATAAGCATACTGCCTGATGGTGGTATCATGAACAAGCATACCAACAAGATGAGTGCTTGGGACTTCCGTTTCACCGCTGCTTACAATGATGTTTATGCCAACGACCATATCGTCAACTTGTATGGTGGTCTGGAGGTAAACAGCATCGACCGTACAGCAGACTGGTTCCGTGGCTGGGGTATGCAGTACTCTTTGGGTGAGATTGCCAACTATGCCTATCAGGTATTCAAGAAGGGTGCGGAAATGAATACAGACTATTTCACCTTGGATAATACCCATGAGCGTCGTGCTGCTTTCTTCGGTACTGCCACCTATTCTTATAAGGGACGCTACACCATCAACGGAACCATCCGTTATGAGGGTAGTAATAAACTGGGAAAATCCTCAAGCGCCCGCTGGTTGCCTACATGGAACGTCTCTGGTGCGTGGAACGCTCATGAGGAGCCTTGGTTCCAGAAGACTTTCAAAGATGTGCTGAGCACAGCCACACTGAAAGCTTCTTACTCACTGACTGCCGAGAGTGGTCCTTCTTGGGTGACGAACTCTCTGCCGGTTATCAGGAGTTATAACCCTTGGCGTCCTTCTGCCGGTCTGCGTGAGAGTGGACTGGAAGAGTCTGACCGTGCAAATGGTGACCTGACTTTCGAAAAGAAACATGAGTTCAACCTCGGTCTGCAGTTGGGCTTCCTCAACAACCGTATTAACTTCGAGTTCGACTGGTATAAGCGTAACAACTACGACCTGATTGGTATTGTGAACACACAGATGGGTGGTCGCAAATATGGTAACGTTGCTTCCATGAAGTCAAGAGGTGTCGAGATGTCTATCTCTGCTACTCCTATCAAGAATAAGGACTTCAGCTGGACAACCAACTTCATTTACTCACATACTCACAATGAGGTGACAGAGTTGGAGAATGTACAGCGTGTCATCGACCTCGTCAGCGGTTCAGGTTTTGCCTTGGAGGGATATCCTGTACGCTCCCTGTTCTCTATTCCCTTCAAGGGTCTGAACAACGAGGGTCTTCCTACCTTCCTCGATCAAGATGGAAACATCACAACGACAGGTATCTATTTCCAAACACAGGACAAGGAAAAAATGAGTTTCTTGGAATATAGCGGTTCTGTTGATCCTACCGATGTGGGTTCGTTCGGAAACGTCTTCAAGTGGAAGGGCTTCACCCTGAACGTATTCGTTACTTATAGCTTTGGTAATGTCGTCCGCTTGGATCCTGTCTTCAGGAGCAGTTATAATGACCTGAGCGCCATGCCGAAGGAGTTTGCAAATCGCTGGGTGGTTCCTGGTGACGAGAACATCACAACGATTCCTGTCATTGCCTCACAGCGTCAGAATCAGAATGATACTAATTTGAGCTATGCATACAATGCTTATAACTACTCTACAGAGCGTATTGCCAAGGGTGACTTCATCCGTATGAAAGAAATCTCCCTCGGTTATGAGTTCCCCAAGGCTTGGATATCAAAGTTAAAGCTTAATACCCTCTCACTGAAGTTGCAGGCAACCAACCTCTTCCTGATCTACGCAGACAAGAAGCTGAACGGTCAGGATCCTGAGTTCTTCAACACTGGTGGTGTCGCCGTTCCTATGCCAAAGCAGTACACACTGACACTTCGTCTGGGACTCTAATTGGATGTAAGATTAAACATTAAAGATTAAAGAATGATTATGAAGAAATATATAGGATTATCCATCATTGCCTTGAGCATGGGACTGACATCGTGCGGTGACTTCCTGGATGAGTTGCCTGATAACCGTACTGAGGCAAATACGGAGGAGAAAATACAGAAGCTGCTGGTGGCTGCCTATCCGACTCATGACCACATGGCATTCACTGAGTATGGTTCAGACAATGTTGACGATATGGGTGAGAGTAACCCTAATACCGAGCGCTTCTTGGATGAGATTTATAGCTGGACGGACGTAACAGAGGAAGATAATTCTGATCCTGAGAGCTACTGGATGGATCTCTATCAGTGTATAGAGACAGCTAATATGGCACTTGAGGGAATCGAGTCAATGGGTGGCGCTACAACTACAACGCTAAAAGAAGCTAAGGCAGAGGCATTGCTTTGCCGCGCCTATGCTCACTTTATGTTGGTGAATGTGTTTGCCATGCACTATGATGCAAACGATCCTAATGCTATTGGTGTGTCTTACGTAACAGCTACAGAAAAAGAGCTGAATCCTCAGTATCAGCGTGAGACCGTTCACGAGAATTATGCGCACATCGAAGAGGACCTGGAGGCAGCTCTGCCATATGTGGGCGAAAGCTATTATACGGTACCTAAGTATCATTTTAATATCAATGCTGCCTATGCATTCGCCACTCGTTTCTACCTCTATTATGAGAAGTATGACAAAGCGATTGAGTGTGCTAATAAGGTGTTAGGCACGAATCCGGAGACCATGCTTCGTGACTGGTCTGTGCTTCAGAAATTGCCCTATGGTACTCGTTATCAGCAGGATAATGTCGCCAACCACTTCATCGATGCTACACTTAAATGCAATCTTATGTTGCTGACCTCTTACTCTTGGGCGGGATTAACTTTTGGTGGTTTCTCTATTTGGCATCGTTATTCTCATAATGCCTACCTTGGAACAAATGAGACCATTACAGCGTTGGCAAGATTGTGGGGTGGAAACTATACCACATTTGCTTTTCAGGTCAAGCGATACGAAGGTACTAACCTTAACGCATGGAGTATGTGGCGTATGCCTTACTTGTTTGAGGAAATTGATCCTGTAACAGGTAACGGATATCGTAAAACCGTTTATAATGCGTTTACTGGTGATGAGGTGTTGCTGAACCGTGCGGAGGCTTATATCATGCTGAAACAGTATGATAAGGCAATTGATGACATGAACATCTGGCTGCATAATACCGTAGGGTCAAACTATAAGCATTTCGCTGTTACTCTTGAAAGAGTCAAGGCTTTCATCAACGGAATGCAATATGCTTATGATGATGCTACAGGTATGGAATCCTCATTGAAAAAACACCTGCATCCGAAATTCGCGATTGACAGCGAGGGCTCAGACCAGGAGTGTATGATACAGCTCATTCTCGCCATGCGTCGTTATGAGACTATGCCTGAGGGTAAGCGTTGGTTTGATATCAAGCGCTGGGGTATTGAAATCCCAAGACGTACGATGGATGCATCAGGTCGTCCTCTTAAGATTACAGACTGGCTGAAAGTAGACGATCCACGTCGTGCCATCCAGATTCCTCAGAAGGTGCGTGAGGCTGGTTATGAGCCTAACCCACGCTTGACCACTGAGCCTGGCGATGAGATAGTTGCTACTTGTATTAATGAAAAGTAAGAGAGAAGTATGAAAAAGAATATATTATATTTGTTGCCATTGGTATTGATGGGACTGACGCTCACCTCTTGTGACAAGGATGAGATCAAGAGCGAAAGTGTCATCACTACTGATAGCTACCAGCAGAATCAGTTTGACAAATGGCTGGAAGTAAATTTCCGCAATCCTTATAACATTGATTTCAAGTATCGTTATGAGGAGATTGAGAGTGATTTGAACTATTACACTGTTCCTGCGGAATTCTGGCAGTCCGTAAAGATGGCTCATTTGGTAAAATACCTTTGCATTGAGACCTATAATGAAGTCGCAGGAATCGAATTTACCCGTGCCCATTTCCCTAAGATGTTCTTCTTGGATGGAACATGGCATTTCCGTAATAATGGTACTTACGAGTTGGGTACCGCTGAGGGAGGAAAGAAAATCTGCCTGATGGGTATTAATTACCTTGATAAAGTGCTGGATGGAACTTATGATCCCAGACGTACTATTGCAGACGGGTTGAATCACTACTATATCAAGACCATTCATCATGAGTTTACCCATATTCTGAACCAGACACGCGATTTCCCAACGTCTTTCAGAGAGGTTACACCTAACTCGTATGTCAGCGACAGCCAGTTCTCGGAACCATATAACTCCGTATATTTGCAGCGTGGTTTCATCTCTGCCTATGCACAGACCAACTACAATGAGGATTTTGCGGAAATGGTGTCTGAATATGTGACCCATTCCGCAGAATGGTGGGAAGCAATGATGAAAGCTGCCGACACTACTTGGGAGGGCGATCCCGACCAGACACAGACAGGACGTGCACTGATTGAGCAGAAACTCGACATTACACGTGCCTATATGAGTGACACTTGGGGTGTTGATATTGATGTGCTTCGTGATTGTATCTTGCGTCGTCAGGGCAATATTACTAGCGGATTGGTTGATTTACTTGATATAACCGTTGATTAATGCTAAAAAGAATACGACTATGAATAAGAAAAATATATTCATCTATTTCCTGTTGGCACTTCCGCTGTTGCTGACATCGTGTTTGAAAGATCAGGAGGATTTGTTTGAGGATTCTGCGTCTGCCCGTACTATGAAGTATTTGGCAAATGCGAAGAGAGTGCTCACTTCTTCAGAATACGGATGGGTACTGGATTATTTCCCAGACCGTGAGCAAAGCTATGGCGGTTACGCTTATACGCTGAAGTTCGATGAGAGCAATGTTGCAGTATGCTTTGAACAGGCAGATGATGTTACACAGCCGATCTCAACGGGCTACTCTCTGGATAACGAGGATGGACCTGTGCTGGCATTTGACACCTATAATGATTATCTGCATTACTTTGCGACCCCATCTTCTTCATCTGGTGCTGGTGGATATCAGGCATACGATGGTGACTTTATCTTCATCATCATGGATATCAGTGAAGACGAGAACACCATCACGCTGAAAGGTAATCGCTCTGGTAATATCATGTACATGCATAAGTTGACTCAGAGCATCCAGGATTATCAGACTGAAATGGAAGAATTCAAGAAGAACTTGGTATTCGACCAAGCTTATGGTGAGATCGATGGAAAGTCATATTGGCTTAACATAGATGCCGTAAACAGATATATTTCTATCGAATATGCTGCAGAGACTGATTTCGAGACGATTGAGGCACCCTTCTGTTTTAACATAGACGGTTTCTCCTTCTATGAGCCTATCATGATTGCGGATAAAGAGGTTCGTAACTTTAAGTACGATGAAAACGAAGGCACCTTTACTGCTGTGGAGGATAATAGTGTCGTGTTTACTGCACTGCTGACTACTTCAATTGTCATCAACAATATTGGAGAGGAGATCACCATCAGTAATAATGCCGCTGCTCTTGAGTATGAGTTCAACCTTGCTGACAAGTTCACCTATACTCCTGATGTAGACTGGATAACGGTAACAGCCGAAGGTAAGAATGTTACTATCAATGTAGCTAAGAACTCTGGCTTGTCACGCACTGGTCATATTACTGTTGAGGTGAATGGAGAAACTGCTACTATCACCATTAATCAGGTTCCTCTGAGTGGAATGTTTGAGACGTTAGAGCTTTATGTTGCTTATAGCAATATCAGTGAGGCTGCCCGTCCTTACTTTGACGCTTGTAAGGCGCTTTCTGACAGTGAGAGTGAGAATATCGGTGAGATGTGCTTCGTAAATATTGGTGCTCAATATGGTTATGGACTCTTCTTCACGAGCGGCTCTTATGGTGGATTGTTAGGTCTTGATATCACACCTGTTAGTGGTACAGAAATCAAGTTCACCTACAATGGAGACCGCAATTACAGTAGTGGAAACTGGTATTATAACAATGGTTATAAGACGCTGATTAATTATCTGCAAAGTACCACCTTCACCTTGGCTGCTGATGATGAGGATCATCCGACTTACATCATTTTGACAGATAGTAAGGATTCAACGAAGTACTTCAAGTTGATCACTACTCCTGTAGCTAATCCATTTGATAACTAAACACATCTTAAAGAATTAGAATATGAAAAAGATATTAAGTTTTATCGTATTGCTGGCAGGCGTGATTTCTATCACGTCCTGCAGCAGTGACGATGCGACATATCAAGCTACTCCTAAGCTTGAGGTTGCAAGTGCTGACCTGGCATTCGAGGCTGCTGGTGGAACGGGTACAGTCACTGTCAACAACCCTGCTGGAACGTTGACAGCGACAACAGAGAGTTCTTGGCTGGCTGTCGCAGTCAATGGCAGTACAGTGACGATTACCGCAGAGCGTAACAGAATGCTTGAAGGTCGTTCTGCAACGATTCTGTTGAAGGCAGGCGATACTGAGAATACCATCACTGCTACCCAGAAAGGAAGTGAGTATGGGCTGAGTGGCTTGAATTTCACCCTCGCTGATGTAGCCAACTCTTCCGTGAATGTTGATATCGTGCATACAGAAGGTGTTACAGTAAGCACAGAGACAAGCTGGTTGCAGGCTGTCTATGATGCTGCGAAAGATCAGATTGTGATTACCGCTACAGAATCGAATGATGCGAATGAGGAACGTGTCGGATCTGTGACGGTGGTATCCGGAATCATTGAGGAGGAGATTACCGTTGTCCAGAGAGGACTGTTGCTGGAATTGGAGAAGAATAAGATGACTGCAGCCAATGCCGCTTCCGATGTGGCTATTGCCGTGGAGCATTCACGTGATCTCACAGTTACCAGTGAGTGTGACTGGATTACAGCAGCCTTTGATGAGAGAGCCAGTGCCATTAACCTGACAATCGCTGAGAATGCGACAGGTGACCCCCGTATCGGACATGTTACAGTCACTTCTGGTCCTGCTACCCGTGACCTGATGATTACTCAGTATGAGTTCACAAGTACTGTTGAGAGCCTTTATATGCTGGTATACTATGACGCCACTAACCAGGGCTGGTTCTACTATACTGCACAGATAGCCAATGGCAAACTGTCATTCCTGTACCCGGCTACTGCCACTGTCACACTTCAGTATGACATACCTTTGGAAATTAATGCTGAAGATGAAACGTTAGCCGCAGGTCCTTGCTCATCATTTATCGGTAAGTATGGTAACTACTGGATTTATTTGGCATTCCGTTCAACTTCAGGATACTGGTCAGGTTATGCCAATACAACATCAATGGCTGAGGGAAGCATCAGCATTGAGGAAGAAGATGGTGAGACAAACACGTATGTTGATTGGGGTGGAACCTTCGGGAATTATGATATTGACGGATGGGGCTTACGCGCTATGAAGGCGGAAGGCTTCAACGCAGACAATAATGCTGGTTATCTGACGACGCTCTACTATCCATATATGATCAGGTTGAGTAATGCCGCTGCGTCACGGCGAACGCAGAAAGGACAGATTAAGTTTAAGTCAAGAGGGCATGTCGTAAACCCAGCTCCTGTTAAAACAGGATTTGAGAATTAAATCTTTGGTATTATCAAACAAATCGGGCAGGAACATAAATTCCTGCCCGATTTTTTGTGCAATAGAAATAAAACAAGAAATGTATATTTATTAATCAATTGAGTAGTGTATTCGGAGATAGTATGGGCCGATACCACAACAGGTATCAAAGCTGTCAAAGTTGCTGAATCTAAGAATGCCCCGCTCTACAACCTGAAAGGTCAGCGTGTAAACAGTGACTATAAGGGCTTGGTCATCAAGAACGGTAAAAAGTACGTGGTTAAGTAAACAACTGAGTTTACTCAAATTAAAATCGGGAGAACCTCACGGGTCTCCCGATTTACTTTTCCTACAATTCATTGGGAAGTTTGGAGAATAATGCTTGGTTTTACAACCTAAAATGTCCTTCATTTAGCAAAAAACAAGGAAAATGCACCCAGAAGTGCAAATTTTAACTAAATTTCATTGTCATTTAAAAAATTTATTCTATCTTTGCAGCAGAGTTAATAAACATTATTCACTAAATTTGAATAGGATTATGAAAAAGATTATGATTATCGCTGCCATGATGGTTGCAGCAATTAGCGCAAATGCACAGAACGAGGTTGGTCAGATTACTCTGATGCCAAAGGCTGGTATTAACATCTCTTCTGTTACTGGAGACGGTCTTAATAAGAAGGCAAAGGTTGGTCTCGTTGCTGGTGTTGAGGCTGAGTATGGTATCTCTGAGAACTTCGGTATTGCTTTTGGTGCTCTGTATTCTATGGAAGGTTGCAAGTCTGACTTGATGGTTGCTACTGGAACTGGAGCTTCTGCTTATATTGCAGAGGGAGTTAAATGGAATCTTGATTACATCAACATCCCCATCCTGGCTCAGTACTATCCAATCAAGGGTCTTGCTATCAAGGCAGGTATCCAGCCCGCATTCAATGTACGTGCCAAGGCTTCTCAAGGTGGTGAGAGCGTTAAGATGAAGGATTTGGGTTATGAGGTAAAAACTTTCAACTTCTCTATTCCTGTAGGTCTGTCTTACGAATATGCAAGCTTCGTACTGGATGCTCGTTACAACATCGGTATCACAAAGCTCGTTAAGGATGCTGATCAGGGTCGCAACAGCACCTTCTCAATCACTATCGGTTACAAGTTCGCTCTCTAATCTTAGAAGTTAGTTAAACAAAATAGTGCGCTCCCTCCAGGGGGCGCATTTTTTGTTTGGGGAATAGTGTCTCAAAAGACGGGAGTCTTGACAGAACGTGTCCCGATGATGAAGAAAAGTCAGGTTTTTCTTTGTTTTTTCTCTATTTTGCGCTAACTTTGTGGCATTGTTATGCGGAAGATAATACCTATTATATTGATGCTTGTGGCACTTACAGGCAGTCTGTCGGCACAAGATGCGTTGACAGGTCATTATCAAATGACCACCCTTGACCTCTCCACTGGGCTTCCGAATAATAATGTCAACCAGTTTTTTGTTGACAGTAAAGGGTTTGTGTGGATCTCCACCTATGGCGGCGGTGCCGTGCGTTATGACGGTTTCTCGTTTATGCCTATCGGACAAAAAAGTTCCCAAGGCTTAAGTAGTATCTCATGTAAGGGGATGACGGAAGACCTGTTCCAGCGTCTATGGATAGCATACGATGAACGTACTGATGTTATCGATATGAGGACGATGAGCCGCACGACCCCTCTTTGTGGCAAGAATGATATCGGCAGGATGCTCGACAGACCCTCCGTTGCCGTCTATCACGATGCCAAAGGTGCCATATGGCAGGTGACCATTGACACCATCTATCGCTATACCTTTGATGAGAAGGGAAATGTCAGTTACGTCAGTCATTACCGCTATATCGGTAATACCCCAGACGTGTGTATTGAGGACATCGAGCAGAATGGTACGGTATGGGCATGTGTTGACGGAGGTCTTTACCGTCTTGCCGAGCGTGACGGTAAGATTGTCCGTGAGGAGATAGCTTCTGTGATGAGCCAGTTGCAGGGACTTTATGTGACTGACCTACTGAAGCGTGATGACAAAATATGGATATCCACTAATAATGGGCTTTTTGTCTATGCTCCCTATACGCATTCGTTACAGGTTTTCCATCACTCCAACGAGGTGTCGTCATTGTCTCATGATTTCACGACTTCCTTGGCGAAGGCTCCTGATGGCAGGTTGCTGATAGGTTCCTTAAGAGGAATCAATATCCTCACGGATCAACAGGATTCTTTTATTCATTGGGATAATACCAGTGCGGAGAATCCATTGCCCAGTGACTTTGTACACTGTCTGATGGTGCGTGATGGTCAGGTATGGATAGGTACGGAGACTGCGGGAATCGCAAAACTGTCTCCTCGTCCGTTATTGCTTCGTAACTATGCCCATCAGCCTGCTGATCCTGGCTCGTTGTCACCTCGTCCGGTGAATGCGATGTATGTTGAGCCTGATGGAACCCTATGGGTAGGTACGGTGGAGGGTGGACTGAACAGGAAAGCCGCAGGAAGTCGGAGCTTTGAGCATTGGACGATGCAGAATTCTGCCCTTTCGCATAATTCTGTCTCGGTGTTAGAGGCAGATGCCCATGGACAGTTATGGATTGGCACATGGGGCGGTGGTCTTAACAAGATCTCTCTTAAAGACAAAGTCTTGACGCATATTGATATGCCTGCGGAACTGACTGCTGTGACAAACTATATAGGTGTGTTGGTCTACGACAAATACCATGATGCCCTGTGGGTCGGTTCTAATGACGGCGTGTTCTATTATGACCTGAAAACGGGTAAGTTGGAAGTGCCTTTTGAGGGAAATGACCTGATCAGGGGGTGTATTGGCGGATATATTGACAAAAAAGCCCATTTGTGGATAGGATGTATCACAGGACTGCGTGACATCGACTTACGCTCTCGCCAGATGGGAGAAGGCAAGTTCCAGTATAGGAGTCTCTTTGCGAAACTTGATCATCCAGACTCTCGTGTTGTTGAGAAGATTTGTTGCTTCTGTGAGGCAAAGGATGGTACGTTATGGCTTGGCTCTAATGGTTATGGCATTTACCGGCGTGTGGTTGACCCCCAGTCGGGTAAAGAGACCTTTGAGTCATTTACGACAGATGACGGCTTGGCAAACAATACGGTCCGTGGTATTGTGGAAGATGACAAAGGAAGGTTGTGGATCACTACGGTAAACGGTCTTTCCTTGTTTGACCCTCTCACGCGTACCTTTATTAATTATGGGGAGCAAGACGGACTTCTCTGTCAGCGTTTTTATTGGAACTCTGCTGTCAAAGGCGTCGATGGAACGCTTTACCTGGGAGGGATGAATGGTCTGACGGAGGTGGTGGACGAAAATCGGGATGCCGTTTATCCTGTCCACCTCACCTTCACACAATTGATGGTTGACAACCAAGCTGTAACTGTTGATAATAGTGATGTTATTGATTTAGACATCACACAGGCGAAAGTCATCCGGTTGCATGAGTCCACCAAGTCGTTCTCCATTGCCTTCTCTGCTTTGACATACGCTGGTGAGATAACAGGTCATTACAGCTATCGCCTGAAAGGTTTCGAAGACGACTGGATCAGTTTGAAGCCCGGGGAGCATTCCGTGCGATATACGAGTATGAAGCCCGGCAACTATACCTTCGAGGTGAAATACAGTAGTGACTTGAGTAGTGAGGATGAGCAGATGATCTCTGTCCAGGTGTCTGTCGCTCCCTATTTCTGGAAGAGCTGGTGGTTCAACCTGTTGCTTGTCATCGCTCTCATCGCTTTTGTTGTCTGGTTCTATCGCTATAAAGAGAGAGAATGGAGGAAACAGGAGTCAGAGAAGTTGCTCACCCCCATTCGCAAGGTGTTGGAGGAGGCGGAGGAACCACAGCAGTTGCAGACTCGTATCCAGAACATTCTTGACAACCATGAGAAGATGAAGAAGAGTCTCCATAAGAGTGTGGAGGCAGACAAGAAGGAAGTGATGTGTTCCAATAAACCTTTCATGGACCGTGCCATGGAGATTATGGAACTTCACTATTCTGACAGCGAGTTCGGCGTGACGGAATTTGCGGAGGCGATAGGCATGAGTAAACCGCTGTTGTCTAAACGCCTCAATGCCGAAGCTGGTGTCAGCACAGGCCAGTTTATCCGTAACTATCGTTTGACCATTGCCAAACGCCTGTTGCTCGAAAACGATGCGAATCGTAACATTACTGAAATAGCCTATAAGGTAGGCTTCAACGATCCTAAGTATTTTACTCGTTGCTTTACAAACCAGTTTGGGTGCAGTCCTAGCAATTATGTAGAGGATAATTAGCGTTTCAACATATTTTGTCCACCTTTTATATTGTTTTGTCCACCTTTGAAGTGTACAAAAGCAATATCTTTGCCGCCAAATTATTAATAATTAACAATAGTTCTAACCTAAAAACATTAACAATGAGAAAAGAAGTATTATTCTCTTTGATGCTGTCTTTCGGTGTCATGGGTGGACTTACCGTCTCTCCTGTGTCTGTGAAGGCGGCAGTGACCCAACAGACAATCAAAGTCAAGGGTCAGGTTGTGGACCAGGACGGGGAACCCCTGATTGGTGCAACAGTTAGAGTGAAGGGTGCTCAGACGGGAAGTGTGACCGATATTGACGGTAACTTCACGATTGACGCAGCCTCTAACGCAACTCTCGTGATTAGTTATGTGGGCTACAAGGACCGTGAAGTCGCTGTCCGTGGTCGTGCTGTGATTGATGCCATCCAGATGGAGTCTGACTCTCAGATTCTCGATCAGGTGGTCGTCGTGGGTTACGGTACACAGAAGAAGGCAGACCTGACGGGTTCTGTCTCTATCGTCAACGCTGATGAACTGAAGCGTGTCTCTAATTCCAACATCTCTACGATGCTGGAAGGTAAGGTCGCTGGTGTGCAGATTACCTCTGACGGTCAGCCTGGTGCTGATCCTGCTGTAAAAATTCGTGGTTTGGGTACCTTTGGCAGTACCGCTCCGTTGTATGTTATTGACGGTGTGCCCATGGGTACCAGTATTCGTGACTTCTCTCCTAACGATATTGAGACCATTCAGGTGTTGAAGGATGCGTCAGCAGGTGCCATCTACGGCTCCCGTGCTGCTAATGGTGTGGTAATCATCACGACTAAGAACGGTAAGAAGGATCAACCCCTGAAGGTGGACTATAAAGGTTATTTCGGTGTTGACTGGATTCCTACCGGTGAATATAAGATGATGAATGCCGATCAGTATAGCCAATACTTAGGACAGGCTTTTGCCAACACCAGTCAGGTGTCAGGTGTCCAAAGAGCTCTGCCTGGCGGTTACAACTATAATGCCGAGACTGGCAGATACGCATTCCAGGATAACACCAATACCGACTGGATAAACGAGGCATTTAAGACAGGATTCCGCCAGAACCACAATGTTAACTTGAGTGGTGGTGGCGCACATAATACATATAATGTGGGTCTTGACTATTTCCAGCAGAAGGGAACCTTAAAGGGCGCCGGTCCTAATTACCAACGTTTTACGGCACGTGTGAACAACACGATGGAGACGAAGTTCATCAACTTCCATACCAGCCTCGTTTACTCTCACTCCAACCAGGATGGTATAGGTATCGGTAATGATCAGGAGTACATCCAGGGACTTTATGGTATGGACGGTGCCAACGTATTGAGCAACTCTTTGCTGATGCCGCCAACTATCAAAGCATACGACGAGTCAACATGGTATCTGGACGATGTCGTCTCTGCTGCCAAGAATTACAGTTATGACAGTTATGGCTATGGCACTTACTACGAGTCAGTGCATGGACCTATCATGCGTGCCAACCCTCTGTTGGTCAACAACTTGATTACACGTAACACGTTGGTGGACCGTGTACTTGCTACCGGTTCTGCTGATGTGAACCTGCTGAAGATGATCGGCATCGACACCAAGAATCACAAATTGAATTATAAACTCAACCTCTCTTACAGCAAGACCTATGCATCGTATAAGAACTGGACATCAGCATGGATCCAAAGTGGTAAAGTATATTTGGATAAGAGTAATGAGAAACTAAGCAAGGAAACACGTCAATGGTCTGACTTCCTGGTGGAAAATACCATTACCTATGACGGAACATTCGGATTACACCATTTTAATTTATTAGGCGGTATCACCTATGAGGAGGAAAACTACAACTCTCTATGGGGTGAGGGAAAGAACTTCCCAGAGCCTTATTTCCTCCAATTGGGTAATGCAAGCGACAGAAATTCCAGCTCCTACGAAAGTAAGCATGCTCTGACCTCTTTCATCGGTCGTCTGATCTATGATTATGACAGCAAGTACCTTTTCTCTTTCGTTATCCGTCGTGACGGTAGTTCCCGTCTGACCAAAAATATCCGTTGGGGTACTTTCCCGTCTGTTTCTATAGGTTGGCGTTTCGACAAGGAGAAATTCTTCCCAATCAGCCGTGACATCGTCAACATGTTCAAGATCCGTGCCAGTTACGGTGAACTCGGTAACGAGAATATCGGAGAATACATGTATCAGGCAACAATGCGTTATGGATACCTTCTCTATAGCTTTGGTAACAATGTAGTTTCTGGTTCTGCTATTGAGAGATATGTGAATGAGAATATTACATGGGAGAAGAAAAAGACAACCAATATAGGTATCGACCTCGCCATGTTCAATAACCGTTTGGAATTCACCGCAGAGTGGTATAAGAACAAGTCGTCGGAGTTGCTGTACAGCGTTCCTGTTCCCACAACGGCAGGTGCAGGTTCTTTGAACAACCCTGCCTATAAGGTGACGATGAATGCAGCTACCATGGAGAACAGTGGATTCGAATTCTCTGCTACCTATCGAAACAACGACCATCCTTTCAAATGGCAGGTGAGCGCCAACCTTAGTACTTTGAAGAACAAGGTGACCTCGCTCGGTTTCACCAATGAGCCATATTTGGAAGGCGACTGTATCACAAGGGTAGGTGAGGAAGTCGGTCAGTTCTACGGTTATATCTATGAGGGTATTGCCCGCACACAGGCAGACTTGGACGATCACGCCGCACAGGTTGGTGCCAATGTCGGTGACTGTCTTTATAAGGACATCAGTGGTCCTGACGGTACACCCGATGGTGTCATTGACACCTATGATCGCACGACCATCGGCAGTGGTATGCCTAAGGTAAACTTTGGTATCAGCGCACGTTTCGAGTATAAGAATTTCGACTTGGCTATCTCTACCTTCGGTGCGATGAACTATCATGTTACAGACGGTCTGTATAACACACTGACCTCTTCCTATGGCTATCTCAACAAGGAGGTTTCTGTATCAGGAGCCAATCGATGGTCTGACGATGGTCTGACATATATTTCCAATGTTCCTCGTACTTATATAGAAAGCACTGCGTCTCAGCCATGGAACGACTTGTTCAGTGACCGTAGGATCCAGAATGCTGCATACTGGAAGATTGCCAACATCGAGTTAGGATATAACTTCCCCGACAAGTGGTTTAAGGGAGTGGTTTCCGGTGCCCGTGTCTATGTATCGGCTCAGAATCTCTATACCTTTACCAAGTATAAGGGCTACAATGTAGACTTTGCCGGTGCTCCTTTCCAGCCAGGTAACAACTGGTGTTCTTACCCCAGCGCACGCACTTTTATGGCTGGTATTCTTTTCTCATTCTAATATATAAAAGAGGTAATTATTATGAAACTATATAAAGTAACATTTGCCCTGATATTGGGTATCGGTTCGCTGACTTCGTGCAGCGAAAAACTGGACTTGGCAAACCCTAACGAACCGACTACGGCAACCTTCGGTAATACAGTAGATGACTTGGAGGAGGCTGTGATTGCATGTTACCATCACATGCGTATGGAAGGCACCTATGCTCGTGTCGGCTATGCTCATGATGCGGTTCGCGGTGATGAGATGTGGAACCCACAACATGCATGGTATTTAGGTATTGACCATTTCAATGCGGCTGCCACCTACGACGTTGCCGCAGACTGGATCTGGCGTGACCAGTATTTTGCCATTAACGTTTGTAATTTTGTCATCACCAAATGCGGTGAGGATGATACAGTACTGACAGAAACGATGAAGCGTATCAAGGGACAGGCTTTGTTCCTTCGTGGTCTCGCTTACTTTAATCTTGCTAACTATTACCAGAATCCTGCACTTATTACCAGTTACAACGACTACTCCACGATGGAAGGTCTGTATGCTTATAACTGGCAGGAAGGCGATGAGGATGAGTTCGACCAGTATGACCGCGTCATGGATCAGGTGGAGAAAGACTTTGAGGAAGCTTTGGAACTGCTGCCTACTAAGGATTTAGGTGGTGAGTGGTCGAAAGGCCGTGCCAACAAGGGAGCTGCCGCAGGTTTCTATGCCCGTGCTTTGATGCAACGTCATAAGTACAGCGAGGCTCTTGATGTGCTGAAAACCATTATTGCCGGCACATATGGCAAATATGAGTTAATGAAGGATTATGGTGACAACTTCCGTGAAGGTTCCGCTTACGAGAACAATGCCGAGAGCCTCTTTGAGATTCAGTTCATGGATTATGGCACCCAACAGGGCTCAGACGATGAGTGGACTCAGGTGAATGTTAGTAAGAACTCTGCCCAAGGGCATGCCTTAGAGGCTAACTTCGCCGGTGAATATGCAAGTGGTTGGGCAGACCTGTCTGCTTCTCCTTGGCTCTACCATCTTTACAAAAGCCAGAGGACAAAGGGTAACTCTCTTGACCCACGCCTTTATTGGACGATTGCTACTTATGAGCCAGAGTGGGACAACTATGCTTTTGGCAACTCATACTATACAGAGACGCTGACAGAAGAGGATTATGTTTATGTGAAACCTGCACCAGGACAGACTCCTAAACAGGTGAAGTCAGTTACACGTCCAAGCGACAATGGTGGTCTGCCTATTGCTAAGTGGACTAACCTGCGCACAAACCTCTATCCCTCTGCTATCACTGGTCTGAGATGTGGTATCAACCTCCGATTGATGCGTTACTCTGATGTACTGTTGCGTGCCGCTGAGTGCGAGAATGAGATAAGTGGTCCTACACAGCAGGCTATCGACTGGATTAATGAGGTACGACGCCGCGCCAATCTGGAAGACCTGCAGTTGTCTGATTATGTAGGGAATGCCGATAAACTCTTTGAGCAGATTGCCAACGTGGAGCGTCCGACGGAATTCGGTTGTGAGCACGGTCGTGGCTTCGACCTGATCCGCTGGGGATTCTTCCATACCCCAGATCGTTTGAAGCAGATGAAGGAGCATTCCGCATATATCCTGACTCCTGACTGCTCAAAGGTGAAGGATGAGGTGAAATATGGTGATACTGGTGTTATCAGTTCATTCGACGACTATGTTCCCGGACATGAGTTCCTGCCTATCTTCCAGTCAACATTGAACAACAATGCTAACCTGAGAGGAAATTCTGCCAATCTTAATAGAGACAACTCCGGCTACTTCTCAAAGAAGAAATGGAAAATTCATCCAGTTGTTGAGTTGCCCAAAAAGTAAAGTGAAACTGTAAAAAGATACAATTATGAAATATATCAATAAATTAGCATCTGTCTTTTTCATGGCAGCCCTTGCCTTGCTGACTATGACGAGTTGTGAGGGTGGAGACCTTTATAACGTAGGTGCTCCTGACTGGCTAGCTGAGATGGGCGGTGATGAAGAGGAAGAGTCTATCATCTCTGTCACTCCCAATCCCAATGTATTGGGTGCCACAGACAACACTACACCATGGTGGACTGTGTTCACAGATGATTACAAGACTGAAGCCGGCAAGGCTTACCAGATTCAATTCCTTAACTATGGTGGTTCCAGTAACTGGAATAACTTTGTACTCATTCTGCGTAATGAGGCAAAGGATTTTGAATATGCTGTACTTCGTGCCGATAACTGGGGCTGGGGTACAGGCTATACAGGTGAGGAGTCGGACGCACACTTCTCTAAGAAGATAGAAAACGAAAATCGTGACTGGGGTGCTTGGGCAAAAGCCATGAGCTTGTCAAAGTGTACGATGAATCTCTATAATAATGGTGACGGTACAGCTGATGTTAAAATCACTATGTTAGGTGCTGATGGTAACACCTATACTCAAGAATACACCGGTATCTCTGTAGAAAAAGATAACCTGTATTTCTCTTTCACTGTGGATAACAGCCACGTTGAGTTTGGAGATGTCGACGTAGAGGATAGTGAGCCTACAGCCCTTACACTGAATGGTGTTCCGAGTGAAGTAGTGGCCGGCACAGAGTTTAGTGAGTTTATCGCTAATATTTCTGCTACGGTGACTTTCGCAGAGGGTGTTACCAAGGATGTAACTGCTGAGGAACTGCAGTTTGAGGTTATTCCTGATTTTGTAGAGTTGGGACAGAAGACGCTTGTTGCCATTTACAACAAGACATACATGGGTAATAATTGTAGCAAGCCTGTTGTTGCCAGCAAGACATTCAGTATCGTAAAGGAACTCTCCGCATTCACAGAGACCGTCGTTGTTCCTACTCCGCTGATGATTGGTCTTGAAGACAACACGACTCCTTGGTGGTCAGCATTTACCGATAATATCAAGGTTGCTCCCAAGGAGACAAAGGTGGTGAACTTCACCAACTACACTGCTGGCGATGCCAACTATAAGAACTTTGTTATTATTCTGAATAAGGCAGATAACGCTGAGTACGGTGTGGTACGTGCGGACTGCTGGGGCTGGGGTGCCGGTATAGACGGTAATGCTAACTTCCAGAAGATAGGTGGCTTTGGCGCTGACGATGCTGCATGGGCTGCGTGGCGTAATGCTATGAATGGTGCTAAGTGTACTGCCAATATCGTGAATAATGGTGATGGTACAGCAGATATCAAGATCGTGATGCATGGTACTGATGGAAAAGACTATACTCAGGACTACCTAGGTATTAATACCATTGATCCGGATAATTTCTACTTCCGTTTCACCTGTGAGGGTGCTCACTTGGTATTTGAATAATCATTTAAAAAGAATCGTATTATGAAATATATATCTAAACTATTAGTGCTGTTTGCCATCGGAATGATGGCAACAGCCTGTAGCAACGACATCAATGAGGTAAACCGTCCTCTGACGGTTACTGCCCCCACGGTGACTTCTGTTTCTGGTAGCTCTGCTATTGTGACTTTGACGGCTACTGGCTCGCACATCACCCATCGTGGTGTATGTTACTCCACTTCACCTAATCCTACTATTAGTGATGATAAGGTGTACTCTAACAGTAAGGATATGGTTCTGACCATTGGCGGTCTTGCCAAGAGCACTACCTACTACGTTCGTGGTTTCGCCCAGACGAGTTATGATGTCGTTTATTCAGATGAGGTATCTTTTACGACTTCGTCTTCAGAATCTACTGACGATGATCCTCAGACAGAGGGACCGTCGGCATTGAAACGTGTCAGTGTTCATGATCCAAGTGTGGTTTGGGATCCGACAACAAGCAGCTATTATATCTTCGGCTCACACCGTGCCGCTGCTAAGTGTAACAATATGATGTCATGGGAGGCATTTACTGCTCCTTGGGCTACTGCTACCAGCACAAATGCTGCTAATGAAGATGCGTTTACCACTCCTCAGGTGACTAAGGTAAAGAAGGGTGGAGTAGAGTACGACCTCAACTTCAACGCTCTTGCTTGGTCTCAGCGTGGTAGTGAGACATATGATATCGGTGGTAATATGTGGGCACCTGATGTCATTTACAACAAGAAGATGGGTAAGTGGTGTATGTACCTTAGCATTAACGGTGATTTCTGGTATTCAAGTATTATTATGCTGACAGCTGACAACATCGTTGGTCCTTATCGTTATCAGTCACCTGTTGTCATCAGTGGATTCCGTTCTGGTGACTCCTATAAGTCTACCGACTTGGAGATTGTCCTGGGTGAGCAGGCTTCTCTGCCTTCACGTTATGCTCCAAGTGACAACTACGGCAATCACTGGCCTAACTGTATCGACCCCTGTGTGTTCTATGATGAGAATGGCAAGTTGTGGATGTCCTATGGCTCTTGGAGCGGTGGTATCTTCATGCTGGAGCTCGACGAGGAGACCGGTCTGCGTGACTATGATGTCACTTATGCAGAGAGCGAGACCTCAGATCCTTACTTCGGTAAGAAGATCGCAGGTGGTCATTATGTCTCTGGTGAGGCTTCTTATATCGAGTTTATCGGTGGCTATTACTTCCTGTTCATGACCTATGGTGGTCTGGATGCTGCTGGTGGTTATCAGATGCGTGTGTTCCGTTCACTGAATCCTGACGGACCTTTTGTTGACAGCAAGGGAACTTCTGCCGTTTATGATACTTACCAGCTGAACTTCGGTCCTACGGAAAATGACGGCTTCCGTGGTGTAAACATCTTCGGTGCTTATGATGAGTGGGGTGCCCAGACTGTAGGTGCTTGGGGTGAGCGTGCCCAGGGTCATAACAGTATCATTGCCGCACAAGACGGACGTACCTATCTGGTATATCATACGCGTTTCCAGGATCAGGGAGAGGGTCACCAGGTTCGTGTTCACCAGGTTTATCAGAACGAGGAAGGCTGGCTCGTCGCCGCTCCGTTTGAGTACACTGGTGAAGGTATCAAGAGTGCTGGTATTGCTGTCGCACAGAAGGTGGCTACAGAAGACATCCCTGGTGCTTATAAGTTGCTGATTCATAGATATGGACTGGATCATGCTGCCAAGGAATATGCTGCGCCTGTTGATGTGACCCTGAATGCTGATGGTTCTATCTCCGGTGGAGCTGTTGGTACTTGGTCAATCAAGTCTGGTACGTCATATATCACCATCAATATTGGTTCAGACTATAAGGGTGTCATGGTTCCTCAGACGTTGGAGCCGACGGATACAAAGGCTCCTTGCTTCACTGCTCTTGACAGTAAGACTGGTGTTACCATCTGGGGTTATAAGGCTCCTCTGCAATAGTAAAAAACTAAACGATGAAACGAATTCTATTTATAGTAGTGGTGCTCACGATGAGCACCACTCTATATTCTCAACCCCAACGCAAAGGACATCCGCCCAGGGCTTTCCAGACGGAGACACCCATGACGCACGACCCGGTGATGGCGTATGCGGACAGCACTTATTATCTGTTCTGCACAGGTATGGGTATCCAGCAGATGACCTCCAAGGACCGTAAGACATGGACGGTGATGCCTGAGCCTGTGATGACGGTGATGCCGGGATGGACACAGGACTCTGTACCTGGATTCAAATATCATGTGTGGGCTCCAGATATCATCCGCTGGCATGACAAATGGTGGCTTGCCTATAGTTGTTCTACCTTTGGCAAGAACGGCTCGGCAATAGGTTTGTTAAGTACTCCCTCCCTGAGTTTTCCTATCTGGAAGGATGAGGGTTGTATAGTGACTTCTCGTGCGAACAGGGACAACTGGAACGCTATTGATCCTAACTTCGTGATTGATGAGGACGACCAACCTTGGATGGTATGGGGCTCTTTCTGGGATGGCATACAAATGGCCCGCTTGGATACGACGATGCATATCGCCAAGGGCGAGATACCTCGAACGATAGCTCGCCGCTACTCACCCAAGAACCATAACCGTATGGAGAATCCTACCTCTAAGTATGCTGGAACGAATGCTATCGAGGCTCCGTTCATCATGAGACACGGAGGTTATTATTATCTCTTCGTGTCCTGGGACTATTGTTGCATGGGCAGCAAGAGTACCTATCGCGTGGTGGTAGGACGCAGCAAGACGGTGGATGGTCCATACGTGGATCGTGATGGTGTGGATATGCGAGAGGGCGGTGGTACTCCGGTCATCGCTGGTGACAAGAAAAAGTTTGAGGCTGTCGGACATTGTGCTGTATACCATTTCAAAGGCGAGGATATATATATCAGTCATGGCTATAGTGTGGAACATAAGGGGGCTGCTGTCTTGGTACAGCGTCCAATCCACTGGACTGCCGACGGATGGCCTGAATTAGTTGAAAGTTTATAGTTTAAAGTTTATAGTTATGCGACGGATCCTTTTATTACTGCTTACCTCTTACCTCTTGCCTCTTCCTTCTGCCGCACAGTCGTGGACGGCGGACAATGGGAACGGGACCTATACGAACCCGTTATTCTATGATGAGTTCTCAGACCCTGATATCCTGCGGGTGGGTGATGACTATTATCTTGCTGGTACGACGATGCATACAGTACCAGGACTGGTCATCCTGCATTCGAAAGACTTGGTGAACTGGGAGAATATCAGTTATTGCTTTGACCGTTTTGACTTCGGGGATGATGCTTTCTCGTTGAGGAACCATCAGGAGATCTATGGACAGGGTATCTGGGCTCCGTGCATCCGTTATGCCAACGGACAGTTCTATGTCTATTCGAATGTCAATGGCAAGGGGTTGCAGTGCTATACCTCGAAGGATATTCGTGGTCCGTGGAAGCACCATAACATGCAGGGACGTATCTACGACCTGAGTGTGCTCTTTGATGATGATGGCAAGATCTATGCTATTCATGGTTATGGGGAGGTGAAATGTACGGAATTGAAGCCGGATATGAGTGGTCCTGTCGAGGATACGGAGCGTACGATTATACCGGAGGGTAATGCTGTGGGTGAGGGTCATCATATGTACAAGATCAATGGTATGTACTACCTGATCTCTACTGACTATAAACCCAATGGTCGTACCTTGTGCTCTCGTTCCAAGAGTATCTGGGGACCATACGAGACGATCACTATTACTGCTGATGAGACATTCGGCTATCATGCGGCATCATTGACACAGGTGCCCAAGGGTGAGCGATATCGTATCGGACAGGATGGGACGCAATTTGGTATTCCAAAGGTCGATGAGGATGCTACGGCTTGTACGAATATCCATCAGGGAGGTATCGTACAGGATCAGAGTGGACAATGGTGGGCTTTGTTGATGATGGACTTCCATAGCATCGGACGCACAGTGACCCTTGCCCCCATCACATGGAAGGACGGATGGCCTATGCTCGGACTGGAGGGCAACCTCGGCCGTGCACCCCGTACGTGGTTCAAACCCAACGTCCAGTCTGTTGCTGTGTCACAGCAACAGACGATTCCCCATGCTCCCTACCAGCGCAACGAGGATTTCAATGGCAAGACTCTTGGCAGGGTATGGCAATGGAATCACAACCCGGATGAAAAGAAATGGAGTCTGACAAACGGCAGACTGCGTCTGCAGTCCATGCCTGCCGAGCAGTTGATGTGGGCTCGCAACACGCTGACCCAGCGAGTCATCGGTCCGAAGAGTATTGCTACTGTCGAACTATATGTCGGGGGCATGAAGGAAGGTGACGTTGCCGGACTGGGCAATATCAACGTGCCCTGCTCTTGGATCGGTGTCGAGCAAGGCCGCTATGGCTTGCTCCTGCGCTGCTTTGAGCAAGCTACCAACGACACCGTCACTCTGGGCATCGCCTCCTGCGACGCACCGTTGCAGAAGGTATGGCTCCGTATGGTAGGTGACTTCGACAACGACCAGGTCCACTATGAGTTCTCGCTGAACGGCGAACATTACCGCCCGCTGGGCCGCGAGATGCCCCTGTCGTATCAGCTCATCACCTTCCAAGGTTCACGCCATGCGCTCTTCGCTTTCAATCATAAAGGAAAGCAGGGCGGCTATGCGGAGTTTGACAACTTTACTGTTCAGGAGCCGAAGGCGGATCGTAGTGGGAATATCCCTTATGGGAAGACGTTCCGTATCATCAACCTTGGAACTGGGAAGGCGATGGCTGCTCTGGAGCACGGACTGGTTTATGATGCAGACAGTACCATGTCTGAAAAGCAGACACTGTTTCGTCTGGTAGATAAAGGACAGGGTAAGGTGATCCTGCAATGTGCGGACGGACGGTATGTGTTCTGTGCCGGCTATGGGTTGGCTGGTGATGTGCGACTGACTACAGACGAGTCGAAAGCGGAGGTGTTCTTATGGCAGGACTATCTCGACCATGAGTTTATGCTGATGTCTATGCGTACGCATCGCTATATCGGCAAGAGCCCGACAACGGGGAGTCCTTACTCGATGGACTTCCCTGGTGCTGATCCTGCACGCCGGAACGGTGCTGTGCTTAGGTGGGAATAACTAATAGAAGAGGAGTAACCCAGCCAGGGCACTATAGCAGATCATGTGGATGGGATTGATCTTCAAGACTCCGGTACCGAAAGCTGTGGCAGCGAAGAGCACACAACTGATATAGAACTGCCAGGGATTCTCTGAGGGAGTAGAGAAATTATCCCGCGTACATAATAATAAGGTGGCTGCGGCTAGGAGTCCTACGACTGCTGGTCGCAGTCCTTTGAATACAGACTGTACGGGATGGGAGTTCATGTATTTCATGAACATCTTGCTGATCAGGATCATTAGGATAAGGGAGGGTAATACCAATGCGAAGGTGGCGGTAAAAGAGCCGAGGACAGCAACGGGGACACTATAGCCTGCGTTCTTTATCGCCGTATAACCACAATAGGTGGCGGAATTGATACCGATAGGTCCCGGGGTCATCTGCGAGATGGCGACGATATCCGTAAACTCTGCGGCGTTCAGCCATCCCCAGTGCTCTACCGTCTCGTTCTGTATCAGCGACAGCATACCATAGCCCCCTCCAAAACCAAAGAGCCCGATCTCAAAGAATGTGATGAATAAATATAGGAATATCATAAACTCTCTTATCTCTCAACTTTCAACTCTCAACTTTCAACTTACCATAAGCATACCCTCCGATGCCTGCGAGAATGATAATCCAGATTGGTGATACACCCAACAGCCAGATGGCAAGGGCGGACACAATGGGAATCCATATCGTAAACCAGTTCAGTTGGGCCCGACGGGCAAGATTGAATGTCGGTACTGCTATTAAAGCGACTACCGCAGGACGGATGCCCTTGAACATAGCGGCAATCACCTTGTTGTCCTCAAACTGATGGAAGAAGATGGCAATGGCAAGGATGATCAGGAAAGAGGGGAGTGCCGTCCCTAAGGCTGTGGCGATGGCTCCCTGGGTCTTCCTCAACTTATAACCGATAAAGATACTGATATTAATAGCAAACACACCCGGACAACTCTGGGCGATGGCTATCAGGTCGAGCATCTCTTCCTTGCTGACCCACTTGTGGTGGTTGACGACCTCTTCCTCTATCAAAGGAATCATGGCATATCCACCCCCAAGGGTGAACATGCCAATCTTAAAGAAAGTCTTGAATGACTCTAAATAGATATTCAATTTAATTTTTTATCTTAAATCTTTAATCTTTATTCCCCTCTACCCATTTGCGGGCATTGACGAATGCCTCTATCCATGGGGTCACCTCATCCATGCGACGGTCACGTGGATACCAGGCGTTCTGCCAAGGGAAGATAGCACGCTCTAAGTGGGGCATCATACAGAGATGACGACCGTCTGCAGAGCAGATACCTGCGACATCATAGTCTGAGCCGTTGGGGTTGGCGGGATAACCATGATAGTTATACTTGGCAATCACGTTATAGGTGTTCTCTGCCTCTGGCAACGAGAACTTTCCTTCTCCGTGGGCTACCCACAGACCGAGCTTGTTGCCACTCAGTGAACCAAACATCACACTGTTGTTCTGTGGGATGGTCAGACTGATGAACTCACTCTCAAACTTATGGGAGTCGTTATGCAGCATCTTGGCACCTTTGGCACCTGTCAGTCCAAGCTCCACCATCAACTGGCATCCGTTACAGATACCAAGGGAGAGGGTGTCCTTGCGGGCATAGAACTTGTCGAGTGCCTCTTTTGCCTTGGGATTATAGAGGAAGGCGCCTGCCCATCCTTTGGCGGAGCCGAGTACGTCGGAATTGGAGAAACCACCACAGAAGACAATCATATTGATATCCTCCAAAGTCTCACGACCACTGATCAGGTCGGTCATCATCACGTCCTTCACGTCGAAGCCGGCAAGATACAGACAGTATGCCATCTCACGCTCACCATTGGTTCCTTTCTCACGGATGATAGCTGCCTTCGGAGTATTCTGAGAACTCTGGGTTCTCCGAGGCTCCAGGCCATATTGGGCAAGGGTACCAGTGAAGTCCTTGTTGAACTTCATCTCAATAGGTTGCTGCTTGTAGTTCTCATAACGTTCCTTCGCCTTACCGTTGAAACTCTGTTTGCGGTCAAGTAGATAGGAGGTCTTATACCATGTGTCACGAAGGGCGTCGATATCAAAGGTATGCTCTTCGTCACCAGCCTTCACGACGATGGTACGGCTGTCCTCTACAGGATAACCGATCTTGGCATAGCCGACACCCAGATCCTCCATGAACTCCTTGAACTCGAACTTGTGCTCGTCGCTGACCTCGATGACGACACCAGGGTTCTCTGCGAAGAGGGTCTTGACGATGTCTCCGTCAGCACAGAGGTCGTGCAGGTTGATATGCATACCTCCCTTGGTATTGGCAAAGCACATCTCTAAGAGGGTGGTGATGAGGCCGCCGGCGGAGATGTCGTGACCTGCCATGATCCATCCTTTCTCTATCATCTTCTGAACAGCCATGAAGGCGTCAGCGAAATACTCTGCGTTCTTCACGGTCGGAACGTC